>ORJL011612490.1_pt1 | contig 42124 bp, 39 predicted proteins | sample 1779941 | NCBI WGS metagenome assembly ORJL01 (sample SAMEA104232317, study PRJEB22302) | groundwater metagenome | biome: forest; feature: aquifer; material: groundwater | place: USA | collected 2011-08-07 | depth 5.8 m | reverse complement strand
TATTTAAAAATTGACCATTTTGTGTCCTGCCCATGGCTAGGGCCAAATATTGACGTACCCGCGGGTCATCCGTCTTGGAATCGCGAAAAGCGTTAGATAAGGCCTCGACAAATCGAGATTCCCGCGGCACCAATTGAGGGTTGGCTAAAATCTTAGATAACTCAAAAGCGGCCTGCCAGCGTTTGGTACTGCCTCCGGTTTTTACGTCCTGGAGAAAATCGTAGACAGTATGTTCCTCTTTCGTTAACAGATGCACGGCGGTAAAGAGAAGCACACAAAATACGGCAATCAAAAATGGAATAACAAAGAACGAATGAACAATAATTCCGAAAAACGATTTGGATTTTTCCTGGTTCATATCTTTTGCTAAATCAGCCTGTTCCATTCTACTATCTCCCTTTCAAATTTCAAGCGCAAAATTATTACTTTTATTGATTGGAAGAAATCTCCCATTAATACCCACACGCCAGATGTTCGTCCAGGAGCTCCTGGTTTAGAAATTTTCCCTCGGTCAATTACGGCCGCGCGGCCGCAATTGGATAAGTGCGGTAAAATTGTACCGAACGCTGAAGTTCTGACGCCAATTACGCCGCTAAATAATATCTTGTTGCCCTGGCCTTTCCTTCTTTTTTCACGATATGGGCATTAACCAAAGGAACAATGAGCTGATTCACCCTTGAGCGATTAATTTTTAACTCACGGCACAGCTGGCTTGAGTTTAAAACTTTTTCCCTGGCCAATAGGTTAATTAATTCCTCCTGTTTGGGCGTAATATCAATCTTTCCAACGGAGGAAAATACAAATTTTTTAATACGGCTGTATAATTTCTCTACTGTCTCTAAAATGCCCTCAGCCGCATATTCAATCCAATAGGTAAAATCATAATCCAATTCTCTCGCCTGCTGAATCTTTTCGTAATATCTTTTTCTATCCCCGGCAAAAAAATCATCCAGAGGAAAAATATGGTACGGGTCAAAATCGTATTGATAAAGTATCCATTGGCTGGTTAATCTTGCTAACCTACCGTTGCCGTCTGGAAAAGGGTGGATATTGACTAACTGGTGGTGGAATATCGCGCTTTTGATAATAGGATGTGTCTCTCTTTTTTCTACCCATTCCAGGAGCTCCTCTATTAATCGCGGTGTCTCTTTTGGCGCGGGCGGGGTGTAGACCACAATACCCTTCTCATTAACCACATAATTCGGCTTTTTCTTAAAACTCCCTGATTTTTCATCCGCCAACATTTTTTTTGTAATAGTGGCGTGCAGTCTAAGAAGATGCGCCTTATTTATCAAAACTTCTTTTCTCTTAATAATCCAACGCAGCGCCTCTAAATAGTTGATAACCTCCTGTTTCTGTCTCCAGTCGGCATCTATCTCTCTGTTTTCACTTAAGGAAGAAACTTGGGCTAAGGATAAGATATTTCCTTCAATAGACGTGGAAGAATGGGCGTTTTTTTCCAGCGCTTCTCGTTGAAGCCTAGCCTTCAGAGGAAGCCTGATATCGCTTTCATTGATCTTAGTTGAAATAACAGCTATTCTCTCAACCAAGGAAAGAAAATGATCCGTAACTCTATAAACGGGCTTAAACATAAAGTTAATATATCATATCGTATAGCTATTGTCCAGAGAATCGTATAGGATGAAGTTCAGTGGGAAAGACCTAGCCGGACGCGATTTTGGGGGGATGGTTCGTTTATGTTCCGTGTTCCGGGGACATGCACCGAATTATTTCCGAAATCCGTCCGCATCGAGGCCTGTCCTCTGGCGGCCAATTCTTAACTCCCGTTGTCTTAAATTTTACCATAATCAATGACTAATGGATAGCTTCCAGAACCGCCTTCGGATTTCTATCCGCAATTTTTAAAAGCACCTGAGCCGGGCCTTCGGGTACACAACGGCCCTGTTCCCAATTTTGCAACGTATCAACGCTGATATACAGGGCCGTGGCAAATTGATTTTGGGATAGTCCTAATTGCCTGCGGATCCTGCGGACGTTGGCAGGGGTATATCGAAAAACACGCGAAGGTTTACGCCGCCCGTGCATATACTCACCCGCATGCCGGACACCTTCAATGAACTCTTGAAACTGTTTGTTTTTCATCGCAAATACTCCTTTGTGGCCTTGGATAAAATTTTTAACTGTTCTTTGGTCAAATCCTCTTCTTCACTCTTGGGATAAATATAAATCATCAAAAATTCTTCATGACTCAACCATAGATAATAAATAATCCGGACCCCACCGCTCTTCCCCTTGCCTCTAAATCCCCAGCGCAATTTTCTAAGCCCGTGGCCGTGCGGGATAAGGTCGCCTTTACACGGATTCTTGATAAGCTCTTCCTGAATATGCCGATATTCATCATCACTTAAATGCTCTTCTACCCATTTCGTGAAATAAGGAAACTCTATAAACTGCATATTTTCCTTCCACAATTAAAGTATACGCTATTAGCGTATAGATGTCAACACATTCGTGTCAACTAGTGATTTAAACTATGAATTTAAATTGGAAGGTAAACGGACGAGTCACTGTACTCTGGGGAAAGTACGAGTTTAATAATACCTAAGTCTACCTACACAGAAGGGGCAAGTCAATGAAAATCTACCGGGATGGGGTTTCTACAGCCTCGTCGCAGAGCACCACCACCTCTCCTTTGGGACCGACTTCGAGGATTCCGGAGGTGATTTTGTAGAATTGGGTGGTGTCTTCTTTTTTAATCTTGAGCGTGCCTTCTTTGAGGAGATTGACCATGGGGGCGTGGGAGGCGAGAATTCCAAATGATCCCAAGAGGCCAGGGGCGGTCAAAGATTCTATCTGATCGTCGAACACTTTGCCATTGGGCGTAATAATCGAGAAATGATAAACAGCCATGAGTTATTTCCCTCTTTGGAGGACATCCTCAATCCCTCCGGCCATGTAAAAGACCTGCTCGGGCAGGGCGTCATGCTTGCCTTCCAAAATTTCTTTAAAAGAACTGATGGTTTCTTCTAAAGGAACATAGCGGCCTGTTCGGCCCGTGAACTGTTCAGCCACGTGAAATGGCTGGGAGAGAAATTTCTGAATCTTTCTGGCGCGCTGAACGATCAAACGGTCTTCCTCGGAGAGCTCATCCATGCCTAAAATCGCGATAATATCCTGCAACTCCTTATATCTCTGTAAAATTTCCACGACCCCGCGCGCGGTTTGGTAATGCTCCTCGCCGACAATCTGCGGCGTCAAAATGGTGGACGTCGAGCTTAAGGGATCGACCGCCGGATAAATCCCTAATTCGGCAATGGGACGGGAAAGTTCAGTCGTCGCGTCGAGATGAGCAAACGTCGTCGCGGGCGCTGGATCTGTATAATCATCGGCCGGGACGTAAATGGCCTGAATCGAGGTGATGGATCCGGTGTTCGTTGAGGTAATCCTTTCCTGAAGCTCGCCCATCTCGGTCCCGAGTGTCGGCTGGTATCCGACGGCGGAGGGCATGCGTCCGAGCAAAACGCTTACCTCGGATCCGGCCTGCGTGAAACGAAAAATGTTGTCGATAAAGAAAAGCACATCCTGGCGCATCTCGTCCCTGAAATATTCGGCAATGGTTAAGGCACTTAACGCGACCCGAGCTCTGGCCCCCGGAGGCTCGTTCATCTGCCCAAAGACGAGCGCGGTTTTATCAATGACGCCAGACTCTTTCATCTCCCGGTACAGCGCTGTCCCTTCGCGGGTTCTCTCCCCCACGCCGGCAAACACGGAATATCCGCCGTGTTCCTTGGCAATGTTATGAATGAGTTCCTGAATAAGAACCGTCTTACCAACGCCCGCCCCGCCAAAAAGCCCGATCTTGCCTCCCTTACGGTAAGGGGCCAGGAGGTCAATGACCTTAATGCCTGTGACTAAAATTTTATCGGCGGTACTCTGATCTTTAAATACCGGCGCCGGGCGGTGAATCGGCCAGTATTGCGCCGACGCAATCGGCCCTGCGTCATCGATGGGCTGGCCTAAGAGATTGATCACCCGGCCTAACGTTTTTTCGCCGACGGGGACGCTGATGCCTTCGTGGGTATTTAACACGGCTGCGCCGCGCACGAGTCCGTCGGTTGTGTCCAAAGCAATCGCGCGCACTGTATTGTTCCCTAAATGCTGGGCGACCTCGAGGACCAGATTCCCTTCTTCGTTACTAATCGAAAGGTTGGTCGTCTTTAACGCGGTCCAGATGGCCGGCAATTGACCGTCGGGGAAAACAATGTCGACGACGGCGCCCAGGACCTGAATGATTTTGCCTGTTGATTGTTTGGTAGACATATTATTCCAACGCTTCCCTTCCCGCGGTTATCTCGATTAATTCCTTGGTAATCTGTTCCTGCCGGGCGCGGTTACGAAAAAGCGAATAGCGATCAATCATGTCCGACGCGTTTCTTGTGGCATTATCCATCGCCGACATGCGTGCCCCGTGTTCACCCGCCGAATTCTCTAATAAAGCGAAATAAATTTTAAAATAAAGAAAATGCGGAATCAAAAAATTTAAAGTCTCCCGCGGATCAGGTTCAAAAATATAATCCGTAGGCCGAGGGATCTTGGATTCAATCAAGCTTTCGGCTTCAATGGGCAATATTTTTTCAAAAACGGTCTTCTGCGATAACGGATTAAAAAAATGGTTGTAGGCAATGTAAACTTCATCGTATTCGCCTTTTAAATAAAATTGCATTAAATCATTGCCAATACGCGCCGCGTTGGCAAATTGCGGCTTCTCGGTCACCCCTTCATAATGGGTGCGAATCGTCATTCTTTTTTTAAAAAATTGAAATCCTTTTTTCCCGCAGCAGCTTAAATCAATCTGATTATATTTTTGCTGATTCTCTTTAAACCACGATAAAACATGCCGATGCGCGTTGTGATTAAACGCCCCGCACAATCCCTTGTCGGAGGTGACAATCACAATCAAGGCCTTCTGGGTCCGGGCATGGGAGACAAGCAGAGGATGCAAAGAACTATCTACGGCCGCCGCGATTCTTGAGGTCAGAAACGTCACCTCCCGCGCGTAGAGCCTGGCGTTGGCCTGCGCGCGGTGAGCCTTGCGCAGTTTGCTCGCCGAGACCATCTTCATGGTGCCGGTAATCTTGCGCGTGTTGTTCAGACTCTTTAATTTTCGATTATATTCTTTGATGCTCGCCATTTATCTAAACCTTTGCTTAAATTCCTTTAATAACTGATCCAATTTTTGCTTCACGTCTTCCGTCAGGGCCTTCTCTTTATTAAACAAACGCACGAATTCGACGTAAAAAGAATCCAGGGCGTCATGGAGCTTTGCCTCGAATTCTTTGACTCGAGCAACCGCAATATCATCTAAATAACCATTCACACCGGCGTAAATAATGGCTACCTGTTTAACGATAGAAAGAGGCTCATGGACTCCTTGTTTAATAATTTCCATTAATCGTTCACCTCGTTCCAGCTGCTGACGGGTAGCGTTATCTAAATCCGAGGCAAATTGAGCAAACGCTTCCAATTCTCGAAATTGCGCCAGATCCAAACGCAGTGTTCCGGCGGTTTGTTTCATGGCCTTGATCTGCGCGTCGCCTCCAACCCGCGAAACCGACAACCCCGGATTCATCGCTGGCCGCTGGCCGGCGTTAAATAAATCTGATTCCAAATAAATCTGGCCGTCGGTGATTGAAATAATATTGGTGGGAATGTAGGAAGACACATCCCCTGCCTGGGTTTCCACAATGGGCAGGGCGGTTAAACTTCCCCCGCCTTTTTTCTGATTCATTTTGGCCGCGCGCTCGAGAAGACGGCTGTGCAGATAAAAGATATCCCCCGGAAAAGCCTCGCGGCCCGGCGGACGGCGTAACAGAAGCGACAATTGGCGGTAGGCTTGCGCGTGTTTGGTTAAATCGTCGTAGATAACTAACGCGTGGCGGCCGTTGTCACGATAATATTCAGCCATGGCGGTCGCGGCATAAGGCGCTAAGAATTGCATGGGCGCGGGGTCGGAGGCAGTCGCGGCAATGATTGTGGTATATTCCATCGCGCCAAATTTTTTTAAGGTTTCGTGCACCTGGGCGACGGTTGAGCGTTTCTGGCCAATGGCAACGTAAAAGCAAAAAACGTTTTCTCCGCGCTGGTTAATGATCGTGTCAATGGCTAAGGACGTTTTTCCTGTTTTGCGGTCACCGATAATTAATTCCCGCTGTCCACGGCCAATGGGCGTTAAGGCATCAATAACTTTGATCCCGGTTTGCAAGGGTTCTTTGACATCCTGACGGGCAATAATGCCGGGGGCCTTGACTTCGATTGTGCGCATTTCCGACTCTTCGATGGGCGCGTAGCCGTCGATCGCGGCCCCTAAGGCATCGACAATGCGGCCGCTTAGTTTCTCGCCTACGGGAACCGATGCAATCGTCCGGGTGCGTTTGACCTGCTCGCCTTCCTTGACAAAAATGTCTTCCCCTAAAATAACGATGCCGACCTCTTCTTCTTCCAGGTTTAAAACCATGCCCCGCACGCCGCTTTTAAATTCCACGAGTTCTCCGGCCATCACCCGGCTCAGTCCGTGCACGCGCGCGATCCCGTCGCCGACACTTAACACCGTGCCGACTTCGTGGATATCCACCTTTTTCTCAAATTCCGCGAGTTGTTTTTTTAAGATCGCGGATATCTCTTCTGGTCGTATGGTGGCACTCATCCTTTAACCGTGGCCTTTCTAAATCTCTCCAGCTGTCCCTGGTAAGAATAATCAAAAATCGTATCCTGCTCTTTGATTCTAATCCCGCCTAAAATTTCCGGCTTGCCCTGCCAGCTGGCCTCAATCTCTTTTTGAAATTTTTCTCTTAAATGGTGGATAATCGTGTGCATCTGATGTTCATTTAAAGAGGTACTTGTCTCGACGTCGACTTTCACAATGCCCTTGGCCTGGCGGTATAATTCCTCGAAACGTTTGACCACCCATTTGAGAATCGATAATCGGTTTTTTCGCTCGAGCAGTAATAAAAATTGAAAAGTTAAATGATTGATCTTCCCGCGTAAAATCTGTTCTAAAATTTCTTCACGCTTGGTGGAAGGAATCGAGGGAGATTCCAGGAAATGGTTGAATTCTTTGACCTCTTTGGTCAGAGATAAAAGTGCCTGTAAATCGTGATGCACCACGGAAAGTTTGTCTTGGTCAGTGGCGACATCCAATAAGGCCTGGGCGTATCGTTGGGCAACAAGGCTATACATGTTTGATTAAATCGTTAACCAGTTTTCGATTTTTTTCACTGTCTAAATTCTCTTCAATGAGCCTGCCGGCCAGTTCAACGGCAATGTCAGCGCTCATTTTTCGCAGCTCAAATTGGGCTTGCGCGGCGACATCTTTGATTTGACGCTCGGCATTCTCGAGCATAATCTGCGACTCTTCTTTGGCCTTGTGTTCAATAATATGGGCGGCTTCAATGGCGGCCTTGCGTCCCTGATCAATAATTTCTTTGGACTTGTCTTCCGCTTCGCGAATAAGCTGCTCGCGTTTTTGATTAATCTCGCGCAATTCTTCTTTAATCCGGTCGGCTTCTTCCAGTGATTTGCGGATCGTCTCTTCCCTTTTATCTAATCCGGCCAGAATCGGTTTCCAGGCAAATTTACGTAAAATAAATAACAATAAAAAAAAGGAAACCCAAGTTAAAATAATGATATTTAATTCAGGATTCAATAAATTAATTTGATCGTTTGCTCCCATAGGCATTATAAGTTTATTTTAAGGAAAATAGGCAAATAACGGCGCCAAAAAGGGCAACCCCTTCAATAAGGGCAGCCGCTATAACCATAGTCACACGGATTTTATCTGCTGCCTCTGGCTGTCGGGCTATTCCCTGCAATGCTGCAAAAGCAAGTATTCCAATCCCGATAGCTGCTCCAATAGTCACAAGACCAGCACCTATGGCTGCAAATGAACCATGAATAGCTGAAGATTCCATAATTCTTCCTTTCTTTGAAAGTTTTTAAATGATGCTTTTAAACGGGCTTTATTATACAGATAAAGTAAAAGGCTGTAAAGAGTTCAACTTTTTAGAATTTACCTATTTTTGAGTGCTCACTTCAGCTCTCTAATGTTCAGGAGAATAAGTCTGCCCAATAAAAATAGCCGAAAGCAGAGTAAAAATATATGCTTGAAGAAAAGCAATAAAAACTTCTAACAAAAGAATGAAAATAGCCAAGAGGACAGATGGTAAAGCCACAAACCCTAGAACCCCCACCAGTCCAATTAAGGATAAAATTACAATATGCCCTGCCAGCATATTGGCAAACAAACGGATCATTAAGGCCATAGATTTAATAAAAAGACCAATGAATTCTATGGGCACGAGAATAATTAAAACAGGAACGGGGACCCCTGAAGGGACAAATGATTTAAAAAATTTTTTAACCCCGTTTTTATAAATAGAACCAAAAACCATAAACGACAAAATAATAAAGGCAAGCGCTCCAGTGACATTGATGTTTGAGGTGGCTGTTGAGAACAAGGGAATAAGCCCCATCAGATTAAGACAAAGAATGAGAAAGAAAAATGTACAAAAAAATGGCGTAAATTTACGGCCATCTTCACGCCCCAAGAAAGGGATAACCATCTCATCGCGTATATAAAGTATAATAAATTCTAATAAATTAGTTATTCCATGGGGAACTCTTTGATTTTTTTTGTAAATGAAACAGAATAAAATAATTAAAAATACAGTGGAAAATATAATCATTAATCCATGGAGAGTTAGAAAAGAGGGCAGGGAAACAGGGGGCAAGAAAGGAATTTGCCATTCTTTAGAATTTTGCATATGATGCAAAATATATTCCTGTAAATCAAAATTTTTAACTGAAGTCTCCTGCCCCATGTCTGTCATTTTACAAAGAGAACCTTAAGGCTGATGATCAAGGCAATTAAACTTAAAACTAAAAGCATCCCCGAGGGCATAACTTTATGCGTTTGTAAAAAGCGTATTAAAAACGTAACGGTTAGTATCCCGCTGGTGATGGCAATTAAACCATAACCGCAGACGGCTTTAACGCCGCTGTAATAAACACCGAATAAAACTAACGCGCCGGAAATTAGCCCCATAATTAAGGAAACTTGACTGCCGGCCTTCAAACCCATGAAAGCCCCGCCTAAAAGAATGAAACCATACACAAGAAAAATAATGTTTATTAATGACATACCGTTTTCTCCTTTCTAGTTTCTAACTTTTTTGTTTTTATTTCTTCCTCCACACTATCGGCCAAAGCCTCAATAAACTGAGGATGAGCTTCAATGGCTTTGGTCATCCGAAAATCTTCGATGCCTAACTTTTTGGCCACATGCCGATACTCAATATCAATTTCACAAAGGCTTTCGATGTGATCCCCCACAAAGGCGACCGGCACAACCAAAATTTTCTTGATCCCACGCACGGCCAGGGCCTTGAGCGTATCTTCCGTGGCAGGTTTAAGCCATTGCAAAGGGCCTACCGCGCTTTGATAACACAGCGACCAATTTTTCGTGCGCTGGATTTGGTTTAAAATTTTGCTCACCGTCTGGTTGATCTGATAGGGATAGGGATCCCCTTCCATTAAGGAATAGATGGGCAGGCCATGCGCGCTAAAAAGGATGTAAAAATCCTCCAAAAATTCCCCGGGTTTAATTGCTTCGTTCAGGCGATCCACGAACGCTTGGATGTATCCATCGTGAAGGTAATAGGACGGCGTGGGCAGGAATTTTACCTGCGGATAAATTTCTTGGGCAGCCAATTTTAAATAATGCAGATTCGATCCTGTCGTGGCTTTCGAATAATGCGGATACAAACTTAACGGCAGGATATATTTTTTCCCTTTAGCCTTCACTTCTTGTAATGTCTCTTCCGGCAACGGCGGACTGTAATTAAAGGAAAAGGTAACGTCCACCTTTCTTCCCCGGCGTTGCAATTCCTGGCGTAGGGCCTGTGTTTGCGCCTGGGTTGAGGCGTAAATAGGGCTTCCCCCACCGATTAACTGGTAACGCGCCTTGGATATTTTTAAGCGAACTTTGACGAGAATCCAGGCAAAAATTTTCTGCAAAAGGAAGGATAACGGAAAACGAATCAAAATCGAATCCGAAAATAATCGTCGTTGAAAATCCGCCACATCGTCGTTCGTTTTAGGTCCACCCATATTGAGCAAAACGACCATCACGTCCTTCTCGTCAACAGCGGGTTTGTCAGTGGAGATATTTAAGTCCGGGATTTGCTGTAATTTTTCTATTTCTTCTCGTGTAACATATTTTCGTTTAATACGGCTGCCAAGAATCTGACCAATGACGGCAAAGAAGATACTAAACGGAATAAACCACACCGAGATTCCCCATTTTAAGCGCAGATAAATCAGAAGCGGGATGGAGGCGTGAATCCAAAAAAACCAGGGCAAAGAAAATTTCGCGCACCCTTCCCTGATATATCCCATCGGGATATTCACTAAACAGGCAATTAAGAATAACAATATATAGGAATAATTAAACGGCATGAGCGGCTTGATAATAATCCGTATTGCGTAGAGAAGTTATTTTGGCCATTTTTCGGGTGAATTCCTTGAGCTTGGCATCGATAATTTTTTGCACCTGAACCACGGCTGCCTGGCGCTTTTCCATGCTCTCTTCGACCACTTTATCCAGATCATCGATTTCAAACAAAAGGACATTTGGGGCTTCCGCCACGCGCGGATCGATGTTGCGCGGCATAGAAATATCGATAAAGATTAATTTTCTGGCATTGCGCTCCGGCATGATTTTCTCAACCGTTTCCTTATCCAAAATATAATGCGGAGCGCTTGCCGAGCAAATGCAGACATCCACTTGCGATAAAATTTCTTTAATGTCGCAGAAAGAAACCGCGATGCCATTGAATTTTTCGGCTAACGCCTGGGCATGACAAGGCGTTCGGTTCATCACGTAAAGCTTTTTAAACTTTTTATTGCTGATCTGGCCAACCGCGAGCTTACTCATCTCTCCGGCTCCAAGGATAAGCACCGATTTATCTTCAAGCGAACCCAAGACTTTCTCAGCCATCGCTACCGCCGCCCAGCTGACCGACGAACCGCCAAATCCGATGTCCGTTTCCGTCTGCACCTTTTTGCCCGCGCGCACAGCAATCGCTGCCAGGAGATTAAAATATCTCGTAAACATCCCCTTAAGGCGCGCCTGATCAATGGCCGCTTTCACCTGTCCTAAAATTTGTTTCTCTCCTAAAACGAGCGAATCGAGCCCGGAAATAACCTTTAAGAGATGCTCCACCGCCTCTTGTGCGTTGTAAATGTAAAAATATTTCTCAAATGGGCCGTCTAATTTATTTTTCTTAATCGTTGAGATGAGGTTAACAATCAAGGTGATGTCGATTCCCATATCGATCGTATGGCAGTAGACTTCCGTGCGGTTGCACGTGGATAAAATAAAGGCTTCCACAAGCCGAGGATTATTTTTAAGCTCGCTTAAAAATAGTTCCTGCTCGGTTGGGGTGAGATAAAACTTCTCTCTAATCCCAATCGGGGCGGTTTTATGACTAATACCAATTACGGAGATATTCATTATGTAAAAATATTAGCAGTCGACGCGCTTATTGTAAAGGCTTAAGTTTTTGCTTTATTACGGTGTAGTTTTGCGGCGAAGATAAAATATAATAATCCTTAACTTCCCAGGGTTTTCCCTCGTGGTCAAAGGTATCGGCCTTTAATTGGTCTAAAATCTCCCCTGTTTTAAAAGACCTTAAGTCTAATCCCGCGGCTTTGAAAATCGGCCACGAACCGGCAAAATCCCAAAGACAAGATTTAAATAACGCTCCACAGCCGCGTCCGATCGAAGGCCAGGCCAAATCAACCGTGGCGCAGGAAGAAATCATCAGCTGGCAATCTTGATAATCCCATTTAAATTTTTTAAAGACACTGTCGTCGCAGAATAAAAGTGAGCGGTGATTAATCTCCTGATCGACAGGCTTAATGACGGTTTTCTTTTCTTTCTTGGAAAAGGCATTCTGAATAAAAAAGGTTTTCTGGCCATCACAGAAAAATAATTCTCCCAAGAGCGGGAAATAAACCGCCCCCATCCAGGGGCGCAGATTTTCCATCAAGCCAATCGAGATTCCAAAGAACGGGACATGGTTCGCGTAAAGCCGTGTTCCGTCAATTGGGTCAATCGACCAAACATACGGCGTCTTTTTTAACAGATCGTGCTTAAGGTAAGAAAGTTTCTTGGGATCTTCTTCTTCAATTAAGATATGTTGCGAATCTTTAAGCAAATCCGCGAGTTGCTCGTGGACCATTTTTGAGATGGCTAAATCCGCTTTGGTAATCACCGAATGGTCGGGTTTAAGTTTAGGCTGGCTTTTCTGGTAAAGAGAAACCGCGATTTCTCCAGCCTTCTGCGCCATTTTTTTGATACGTTGCGAATATTCTCTAAACTCTGACATGCAAATTACTAACTTTTACGTTTGTCTGTACAGCGAACTCGAAACCAGTTCTCCCTTAAATTTATTTTAGAAAAGAACGTTTCGGTGAGCAAACAGATCAAACGTAAAAGTTCCTCTATTTTGATTTTATTAATACGTTAATTCGTTTAAGAAGCTCCTCAAATAATTCGTCCCCTTTTCTCACGGTAATGGGACCTTTGCGCGTGTCTTGCAATGTTTCATCCAATTCTCGAATAATACGGTTGTAGGGCCCCAAAATTTTGTTAGAAGTATAACAGGTCCAGAGCAGAACACAAAACATTAAAAAACAGAAAATCACTAAAAATAAGGGAATCATTCCTCGGATTTGTTCAAATTTTAGAGAATTCCCGGGAATATCCAGGACATAAAAATAAACCAAACTCAGCCACGCCACCGCGCACCCGATAAAAAAAGAAATCACCACCGGATAAAGAAACCGTCGCTGAAAATGGTTGTGCGTGGTAAGCATTTTTCTTTTGAATCTTTTTTCCATTCCAATCACCTCCTTTTCTTAAAAATTCATCCCCCCGCTACCGGAGGGATAAAAATGATTTTGTCCCCTGACTTCAAAATCGTATCCCACGGCACGAATTCGTTGTTGACAGCTGCTTTTAATATATCAGCAGAAAGTTTGAAATGGTATTTTTTCTTTAATTCTTCGTAAAGCTCTTGAGTGGTTTGAGCCGAGGTCTCCACAATCTCTTGGCTTGTTCCTCTTTCTTCCCTTAATAAAGCATAATAAAAAATATGGACTTTCTTTTTATTCTCGGTCATGTTTTCCACAAACCTTGCTATATTCCTCGGGATAATTGATGTTTTCTAAGGCCTTTTTATCCGGCGGTGTCAGCAACTCCGTGTCACTGTTGATCAAAATCTTGCGCGGGCACTGGATCCCTTGTTTTAAAAAATCCTTTAAACTCTTTTGACCATGGGCTTCATAAATCGCGCATAAAGGCTCGGGCAAGTTATCGTGCACGCTTTTAAAAACCGTGGCGATTTTTACGGGATTGCGGTGATCGATCAGATATTGGATAGTTTTCTCATCAACAAAGGGAAGATCACAGGCTAGGACGAGCCAGGACACGTCTGGATATTTTTCCATCGCGCTTAAAATGCCCGCCAGCGGCCCAATATCTAGAAAGGACTCGGCATCATGAATCTGAGGAAATCCTTTTTGTCCAGCCGAATCTCTTTGATCTTTGCGGTTCGATAAAAAAACTTTGGAACAGAAACGCTCTAATAAATGAAAGCAGTGCACCGATTGTTCCTGGCCGTGATACTTTAAAGAAGCCTTATCCTGTTTCATACGCGCACTTTTTCCACCGACGAGAACGAGGCCGTACAAATCTTGGGAAGTTGATTTCTTCATTTTTCACCAAGGGAAGAATCGGACTGCCAATCCTTTTTTAAACAATTTTTGGCCTGCCGGCAATTCAACAAAACCATCCGCGTTACCTAAAGCCACAAAATCACCCGAGCCTGAAAAAGCAACGGGATTGACCAAAAGTTGTCTTGTTTTATTGGGGATCTTTTTAACGGGAAGAAAGAACGTAAAATCCGTACGGACTTTAAAATCTTGATTTAAAATAGCCCATTCTTCTTCTTTCTCTATCTTTAATCCATTTTTAAGCGCGGGGATCACATACCGATAGGCGCAGATAACAGTTGAGACTGGATTTCCCGGCAAGGCAAAGACTAACTTTTGTGATTTTGTTTTACCGAACCAAAAAGGTTTTCCCGGTTTCTGCGCGACTTTGTGAAATAAAACATTAACTCCTAAATCTTTTAACACCCGCGGGACATAATCGAATTTCCCCATCGAAACGCCGCCGCTTAACACCAAACAATCGAATTTTTTAAGAATCGAATTGATTTCTTTTAAAAGGACCTTTGGATCATCCTTAATATGGAACATTTGGGCTTCAAAAAAATTGGTTTTGAAGGCGGCTTCAAGCGCGTAAGCATTCGATTGGCGCACCTGAAAAGGTTTAATGGCCTTGGCATGAATATCAACTAACTCATCCCCTGTCGAAATAATGGCTATCTTGGGCGCGCGGCTGACCTTAACTAGATTTTTCCCAACGGAAGCGCAAATCCCAATCTGCGGGGCTAGAAGACTGGCGCCCTTCTTTAAAAGGATTTGTCCCTTCGTGTAATCCGCGGCTTTCAAACGGATATTTTGTAAAGGCCTTAGCAAAATTTTTTCTTTTAAAAAGGCCTCACCCTTTTTTATCTGGACATCCTCGATAGGAACAACACAGTCGTAACCTTCGGGGACTACCGCCCCCGTCATAATTTCAATGCAGTGATCCTCACGATGAGCACGTTGAATGGTTTGGTGTCCGGCGGATTGGATTCCTTCAATGGTGAATCGGCGTTGTCCTTCTCTGTAAGAAGAAAAAGAAATGGCAATCCCGTCCATGAGGGCTTTGTTGAAGGAAGGAATATCGCGGTCAGCTTTGATATCTTCGCGCAGCAGAGCGCCTAAGGCTCGTCCTAAAGGCTTTCCAATGGCGGGAAAGTCTTTAACATTTTGCGAAATAATTCTGTCGGCTTGTTGAACGCTGATCATGGATCATGCCTTTACCCGGCGTTTGGCGAGAGGGTACGCGATGGCTAAAAATAAAATTTGGAGGATAACATAAATAGCCAGATTCACCGCAATCCCTGAGGTGAACCCGTAGGAATGAAGACCAACGCTAAGTAAATTCACGCCAAACCACGCCCACATCACGACAATAATGCCTAACGCGCTTCCTACCGCCACCCCCAAGGGGCCAATTATTCGAGCTATTTTAGCGTGAAAAAGCATCGCGCACCATAAAATGATAAGAAGCGCCCCATTCTCTTTAGGATCCCATCCCCAGAACCGTCCCCACGATTGATCCGCCCAGATGCCGCCTAAATTGGTGCCCAGAAACGTCATGGTCAGGCCGAATCCTAACGCGCCCAATAAAATTTTATACGTTGAATCTAATAATTTTTTATCCCTGGCCTTAAAAATATTTTGCAATAAATAAACATGTCCTATGACTCCGGCGACACAAACCCCGGCATAGCCGATCGTGATGCTTAAAACATGCGTGCTTAACCAAAAGTTAGAATTGAGCACGGCCACGAGCATTTTAAGCGTATCCCCCTCCATCCCAAATTTTCCGGCGATCGTAAGAAAAATAAAACCACAAACGCTTGATACTAAAATTCCTAACCACTGTTTCTGAATCAATTCGATCAGAATACCGGTCAAAACCGCGATAAATCCAACGAAAATAAAAGTTTCGTAAAGGTTCGATACCGGTGGACGCTGCAGAATAAGAACCCGCGTAATTAAACCGCTCAAATGAATCGCAAACGCCAGAAGAACAAGAGAAAAAGCGCTTAATCTTAAAATAGGTTTAGTGACAATAAAGGAAAATAAAAAGGCAAAAAAGGCTAAAAGATAAAATATTTTGGCAAAGGTAAATAATCCCAGACGATTAAAAAAGACCTCTAAAGAGAGATGTTGTAGAGCTTGCGGATTTTGGGCGTTAACTCTTTTCGTCACTGACTGGGCAAAACCTTTGGCGGCTAAATCAAATTTAAGCTGGTCTCCGCTCCAATACGAGAGAAGCAAATCACTTAAAGAAATGATTTCCAGACGGCATTGCTCATCTTGAAACTCTTGCGAAATCGCGTCCCAGGGACTGTACCAGCGCTCATCCGCGGGCCTATACGAAGGGATAATCGTAAACAATAAACTCTGATACGATTCTCCCCAGTTAAACAAATTGTTCATCACCGTGAAAATTTCTTTTTGAGCGTCGCTCCAATTTTCTGAACCACCCATGCTTAATGGCTGGGCCAGTTGATTTAAAGCGTCCGCGCGCAAGGCCAAATCCAAAAAGCTTACAGGCTGCCCTTTTTGCAACCCAAGCGCGGATAAATTTTCAGAATTAGCGATTGTAAAATCAGGGTGAGGCAGCGTGAAGGTAAAATTAAGCGACAGCCCGGCATAAAGCTCCATATTGCTGTAAAGACGCATGATTTCATTTTCCACCACGTCGCGCTCTTTTTCTTCAATATGATCCGCGGCAACAGCCAGTTCTTGCAATTTACTTAACTGAGGCTCGATTTGAGCGAAACTGTACCGCCTTTTCTTTTCGGGTTCGATCCCTAAGGCCTCAGGAATCGCGGGATGGTTAATTAAGAAAATTTTATCCGCACGCGTTGTCTCAGGAGCAAATAATAATCGAGCGAGAAAATAAATGGCTTCTTCCTTATTCAAAGAGCTTCGGCCGGAGAATCGCAGGAGAATATTACGCGCGTAAGTATCGAGTGGCTTCACCCTGCCTTCTTCTAAGATAGGAATCTTTTTAAACGTCCCCAGCGACTTGACTTCTTTGGGTTTGGGGATAGCCCCGCCATCGAGTGGGCAAAATTCTTGAGCGCTTGTCGTAGTGGAAAGTAAGAAGCAGAAACTAAGAACTAAGAAGAAAGCAAAAAATAAGGGATAAATGAATTGTTGGTTAAGATTTTTTTTATGGAAAAATTTATTTTTAATTTGTTTAATCATTTTTTAATTTTCTATTTACTTTTTTAAAAATGGCCATCACCAAAAAATGCGCCACCAGCCCCGCAAAAGTAATAAACGAGGCGATGTAGGGCAGAAATCGTCCCGCGTTTTTGACCACCGCCAGCGTGGAATGTTCACGCCCAAAATTATCGATAAAATAAGAAGACTGGTAAAGTGTAAAATCCTTATATCTTAAGGGATTGTTCATAAAAATAAGGACGTCACGCGAGATTCCGTTGTGCTGCATCACGACTTTGCTTTGATAACTGCGCGCGATCTCCGTCCCGGGATGTCGTTCCATCATAAAATCCTGCAAGGTCAGAGTGAAGGGTAAAATGTAACGCTTACGACGCAAGGTAAAGTGAACATCCTGATCCCCTATTTTGATTTGCGTAGGTTCCGTTTCGCCTCCGTATAAAAGAAGAGAAATAGTTTGGCCATCGGCTGTTTGGACCTCAAATATTCCACCTGGTAAATTCTTTTCGGGCTCTTTATTAATGGAGACGGCCGTTAACTGTTTAATCCCGGAGTCATTGACAAAGGTTTCTTTCTGATCCTCAACCACGGTGTTGTACGCTTCCGCGTTAGGGAAATATTTTTTTATTGCAAGGGAAAACCCTAACTCTTTAAAGTCTAGTTTTAGATCAGATTTGAAATGTTTTGCATCGAAGGCACTCACGTCGCGGGTGCTGTCTTCGGACTGCGGCCATACGGATAATTCCCAATCGTGATAAGAAGAGGAAACATTACTCCCCTCACCTTCCAGTAACGTTAAATTTGATTCCACCGTGCTGTGGAATACCACAAAGGCCGCGGCAAAATAACTTAAAAGCCCTAAATGAATAATCAGAATCCCCAGCTGCGACCACTTATATTGAAAGTGAACGATGGCTGAGCACACTAAATTAATAAACATAATCCACAAGGTAAGCTGAGCGCCGGGGAGCGGGATAAACCCTAACGTGATAAAAAACCAGGAGTAGAAAAATTTATTTTGAGCCAGATAAAGGCCTTGATTGACCTGTGCCACCGTACCCCAGAACGTTAAGACAAAAAGCCAGGCCAGGCACACGACCATGATTTTGACGGAAGAGAGTCGTTCAATGAAAGATATATTTTTTAATTTCTTTCGCAGATTATTCATTTGTGACTTGTAAGGATTGGCAGAGCTGTTTAAAATTATTTCTGTGATGCTCCACCGCAACTTTGGAACCGGTCATTTTGATGAACACTGTCTTTTCTTCAACGTTAAGGATGCCGGCAATCATCGAAGGCGCGTCTTCGAAATTTTTGCTCTGGAGTTTTGTAAAATCAACTAATGAAATCAACAGTTTTCCTTCAGAAGTTATTTTTTCTTGGGATTGCATAAATTGTTCGAATTCCGCATCCGAGACATTGAGATTAATCTGCCCCATCCAGCGTCGGATATTGGATTCAAGCCCTCCGGCCATTCCCCCTAAAGAAATAATTGAGCATTCAACGGAGAAATCTTGTGCGGATTGGAATGTCACCAGCCTCAATCCCGAACCTTTAACTTCTTGCCACTCTTTGGGAGCCTGCCATATTAAAGGAATAGAGGCGCCAGAGGCCTCAATCTGGGCCTGAGTCCGCGGGTCCGTGGTCATCATGGAGCCGGGCGCGCTAGGAGTCCTTTGAGCGGAATCTTTCATATCCCCGATCGGAGGATGTCCGGGAGGGAGTTCAAGGTTAGGATGGTTGGCAGGCATCTGAGACATGGGCTTTGATGCAGCCTCAACCACGACTTCCCTGTATTTTTGTTTGGTTAAATCTTTTTGTTCGCAGGACGTTAATCCGAAGACGATGAAAATAAAAATTAAAAATGCTCTTTGAGACATTTATTCCCTCCAATTAGAATGGATAACGGTCTAAACGTTATCCATTCTAATGATTTTCTCAAAGAACACAAGTGGATTTTTTGGAAAATGGCCTGTTTCTACCTATTAAGAAATTTAGCCTGACATTAGACTAACATCTACCATTCATTCTTTAAAATATCCCTGAGTTCCTGAATATGCTCATGTCTGATTTCTGTCCCTGCATCTAAATTGGGATCTGTGTAAGTGGGCGGCGACTGTCCTACTTTGGCATAGACCTCATTTAACGCTGAACGTAGGTCCTGAATATGAATAGCTCTAATGACATCCCCTGTATCTAAGTTCGGATCCCTAAAATTATAATCATTCATTAAATAGGCATGACGCAGGTTATTGATGGACCCCCGCAGCTCCCGGATATGAATCTCTTTGACCACGGTTTCACCAGGAACAATCGGATCATCAGTAAAATTCTCCGGAACATAAACATCGAAATTCGCTGTGACCGATCGCGGGCGATCCATGAGCACGCGGCATCCAGTAGGATTTGTTCCACTGCAGTCTCCACCCCAGCCGATAAATTTCCAATCTGTATCCGCATCCGCCGTCAAATTCACGGATGTTCCACTACTGTAATCTTGTGAACAATTCCCCCGGCAATCGATATTGGGAGGGTCCATATTCACTTTACCTGAACCTCTCGTAGATACGTTGAGTTGATATCGCAATGGCGACTCAAATAGGTGAAGTGCGGACGGAACTTGCCGGCCCGGACCGATATGAAGACCAGTCTTGGTCTGAAAATTAACGCTGCTTCCCCCGTCGTAATGGATAATTTCCTGGGCCCCAAATCCTTGGAGCGTGCTTTCGACATGAACCTGGGTCGCGCCGGAGGAGGCATACATCAACATGATTTCATATTCACTGTCTCCATTGTAGTCCGCCACACCAAAGGCGACGCGTTCTCTGTCGGTGCCGGGCTGGGGCACACCGGGCCAGCCTCCGGCGATATTCGTCGCGTCAGATTCCAATAATCCGCCGCACTGTGCCTCGTCGGGAGATATATCCCCTCGGCTCCCGAAATGCTGCAGCCATTTGCGGGCTTCACTTTCATACCCATCCGCTTTCACCTGCCCGTCAATCTTGACGCCGAAAGCCAATCGGCTTTGGTCATAGCCATCCACAAATGGGGAACCATTAATCGTGGCCCACCAAAGATTAGAATGCGATTTGGCAAGATTCACATGATCTCCAATGGGCATCCGGTCAAAGTCAGGATTCCAGCGGCCGCAATGACCGAGTTCAAAATAAGGAATTTCACTACCTAGGGTAATCCAAAAACCCGCCCCTTGAGAGAGGTCTGCCACCACCACCCAATCCGGAGATTTTGTGTAGGTTTTAATGCCGCGGCCCTGTTCCACAACGACAAATCCCGGCGGCACAGGATCCGCGAAGGCGATGTTAAAACTGAGCAGTAAAGAAAGGATAGAAAATATGATTTTCACAATATTTCTCCTTTTGATTTATTGCAGGCTCAACAGCACTAAAATTTCTCCCTGTCCTTCGCTTAACGGTTCCAAGGCCTTGCCTAGAATCGTCCCTGGCTGATGAATTTTATGGCCGTTGATATCTAATGGCTGAGATTTCATGGCGGTTCCTTCGACCGGGCTTGTGACCAGCAAATCGCCAATCTTAACCGCCCCGTAACTGGCGTCGACCTTCACCTTCACCCGTCCCGTATGGCCGATCATGTATCTGCCTTCGCCGCCTTCTCCTAATAATAATCCCGGCTGATACGAGACAACGCCAGCGACTTTACTGTCATAAGCTTGCGCGGAAGCCACAACATGATCATTATTTTCTTCATCAATGGCAACCACGGTCCCTGGAGTTAATGTTTGTGTCGATGGCGCCCACTCGGCCAGGTCCTTATAATTTGCAGTAATACTCCCATTGGAAGCAGAAATATTTCCATTAACAACGTCTAAAGAAGCACTATGAATCTCCAATTTATCATCATCTACCAAGGTGATTCTTGCATCCCGATCCTCATTGAAATCATTGGTAAAATCCAGATACGGAGTTCCTGCGCTGCGAATTTCTAAACCGGAATCTACTGAGTTCACGATGTCCAGCCCTTGAGCTTTCATCCTGCCTGCTACTTCGAGTTTTTGCGCTGGGCTTGTTGTTCCAATCCCAACGTTGCCGTTATCATAGATCGTCGAATTGCCGATAGTGTTAGAACCAGTAAACTTGGCCAAATAATTTCCACTACCGCTTCCGCCGATACCGCCGCCACCGGCACTGGATAAACATTTACCACCAACATCCGTACAAATATCACCCGTGGCATGAATCTGGCCGGCAACGTCTAATTTTTGTGCTGGTGTTGTCGTCCCAATACCGACATTGCCATTAATATATGCTGTTGAGGGATTAAACGACGCAATCATCACATTATTTGCCTGACTTACGATATCAAGCCGATCACTTTTCGTCAGAAGAACTGTCCTGTAAGTGTCATCCAATAATTGCGTTCCATTTCCCCAAGTACCGAAACCAAGAAGACATCCACTATTGAGCTGTAAGCTTCCTCCGGCAATCTCGGCACCTGTAAGACTAAACGCTGCGATGACGGCTCCCGCTGTCTGATTCAGAATTTCAAAACGATCGTTTCGTGTCAGCAACGCTGTCCTGTTGGCAATCGAATAGTCATCCCAAAGCTGCGTCCCAACGCCCCATGCATCAAAACCAAGAACACCTCCTCTGTCTAAACGAATATTACCTCCAGAAACATGCAATTTGTCAAGGGGATCCGTTGTCCCAATCCCGACGTAGTTCGGCTTGCCAGCCGTACCATCAATGATTATCGCAGTGGTTGGATCATTACCTCCCGTGTTCGCGTTATTTCCAATCAGTAGCTGGCCTCCCATGAATTCCCCCTGTTATATCTAATGTAAGCGGATCCTGCGGCTGCACTCTGAATAAGAAGACCGCCTTCTGTATTTCCAGTATTAGCCGTCAGGATGGTCAGTAAATTCCCTGTACCCCATGACCCGAGAGATACAGCTCCGTTAACATCGAGTTTTTGAGTCGGATTCGTTGTCCCAATCCCTAAATTCCCCGCAAAAGAACTACTGCCTGTTCCCTGCACAGTTAAATTGCCAGTAACCGTGGCATCGCCGCTGGCAGGAATAAAATCCGTTGAATTCCTTCCATCTAAGGTATCGGCATCAAGCCCAGTTCGATTAATCTTACTGGCGGCGATATTCGCGTTCCCGGCAATATCGGCATTCACAATTGAGCCATCTACAATCTGATTGCTTTCCACAGAATCCGCGGGAAGATTCACACTCATTAAATCTGTCTGGCCAGTGACCTCTAAGTCTCCCTGCACCTTAGCTTTCCCCTCCGACAAAAACGCTGTACCTCCAGCGGTGTTTTTCGCGTAAAGTCCATATCCTTGAGCTGACTGACTCTCGGCCTGTAATCCAATCCCTCTCTTTGATACCGAATTAATCCCAGAGCCTGTCCCACTATTCGTTACTGTCACGACCGCCTGCGGATAAGGATAATTTCTCGTAAGATTATACTGCTGAGCTGTAATCCCCGCGCCTCCTTCTTCCCCTTCAAAGGCAAAGAATGTCTGCTCGGGCACAATCTCTAACTTAGCTTCCGTCACTGGAATCCCTTCTTCCCCTAATACCTCTATCCTTAAGCCATAACTCTTGCCTGCTTCTAATCCCGCTTCCTCAGTATTAATCTTTAAAGTATAAAACCCTTCATTGACTTGAACTCCTTTAAACTCTTTGGAAAATAACGGCTCGGTTAAATTCGCATCTACAAAAATCTCAACGTTGAAATCATATTTTCCCTCTAAGGCTGTCGTCAGTACTCCTGTTAACTCAATATTTTTCTGTTTTCTATTTTCTATCTTTGGCCCAAACGACGCGCCTGTGGCCAACGTACTAAACGTCACCAGCATAAGAAAACCGATTAATCCTAATTCAAATTTAGTTACTTTGCTTAGTCTATTCATCTTTTTTCCCTCCCTTGTTTAATATGTTAATTCTGCACAGCACGAAAGTTTACTCGAATTTGGTTGATATGGTCAGCCTTAATTTCTGTTCCTGAAGGTAACTCAGGATCGGTATAAGGGGAATGCGTGCGCCCCAAGTAATTATAAACGCCGTCTAAGGCACTTCTGAGTTCCCGAATATGAACCGCCCTGACCATATCCCCAGTGTCTAAATTCGGATCCGTAAAATTAAAATTCCCTAACCCATAGGCCGCGCGTAAATTGTTAATCGTGTTACGCAGTTCCCAAATGTGATCATCCTTCACCTCAGTTACTCCTGGTTGGATTGGGTCATCGCTAAAGTTACCCGGATTATACCGATTAAATATCGCTATCGCGGACCGATTGCGGTCCATAAGGACAGTACAGTTTGAACTAAGTCCACTGCAATCCCCACTCCAGCCGGCAAAGATCGAATCATTGCTCGCGGAAGCCGAGAGCGTGACCCAGGTATTCGGGGAATAATTTTCTGAACAATCAGGTTCACAATTAATTCCCGTGCCCCTGACCGTTCCCGTGCCTGTGCCGTTATTGACATCGACACTCAGTGAATATGTTATGGCCGGCGCAAACTCTGCCGTCACCGTCTTATTCCCATTCATCGTTAAATGGCATTGCGCGCCATTGCAATCCCCACTCCAGCCGACGAATCGCGATCCGGGGATAAGATTCTCAATCCTGAGATCCACTCCTGTTCCACTAGAATAATTTTCGCTGCAGTCCAATCCGCAATAAATACCGCCCGGAGAGCTAACGATTCTGCCATCAATCCCATTGCCATGGCCAGTTTTATTGGTCGTTAGCGTATAATTCTGTGGTTGAATCGGCGTAAATTCCGCGGTCACTGTTTTATCTCCATTCATCGTGACTTTACACACATCGCCGCTGCACGCCCCACCCCAGCGGACAAAACTCCAACCGGGATCTCCAACAGCAAACATATCCACAGAAGTACCACTTAAATATTTCTCTGAACAATCTCCGCCGCAATCTATCCCTGAAGGAACACTGGTGATTCTTCCATTTCCTGATTTGCTGACATTGAGAGTAAATTGAGTTTGGAAAAAGGAAGTATACGTTAGCGTATTCCCGCTGCGATCATCCGACCAGACCGGATAGACTCTTCCAGATTGAATATCGATACCCAGGTAATCCCCTGCGTAATTTTCACCATAGCCAGGAATTCCATCCGCCGCCCAGGCGAAATCACTAACCTTGAAATCCTCCCATGTCATCCCTTGGTTACGTGAAAGCGCCACATAAGTTTCGGCCATATCATTATTGGCAAAATTGCGTGAATCATAAAATATACAGACTAAGTCCCCACTGGCAGGATCCGCCGCAATCCAGGGAAACCATTGATCCCGGCCATTACCGCTCTGATCCTGATTAACCCGGACTGGAGCACTCCAATTATTGCCTCCATCTGTCGACCTGATCATATAAATATCGGGGTCACCATTATTCTGCCCAGGCACTCCTTGATTTGTCCAGACTACATAAATGTTGCCATTGGAATCTACCGTCATTGAAGGAAAGCTATTGTGACGCATCGTCTTATTCCCGCCTAAATCCTCATATCGTATTCCTTCAATATTATCAATAATTCTTCTGGCTGCTGACCAAGTAACTCCTCCATCGGTTGAACGAGAAAATCCTAGTGCTCTTTCATGCTCAAAAATAAGCCAATCCCTATCGTTAACCATCCATACGGCATAAACATCGCCGTTAGGTGCAGTCTGGATATTCACTCCTTGGTTAGCAATATCGGCGTTGACACCAGTACTAATATTAATAGGAGCTGACCAATTTAAGCCTCCATCTGTAGATCGGGATACTTCTATTTCATTATCATTAGGGTGCCCTGGTTCAAATCGTGTCCAGGCACTATATAAATTACCTTCATGAGGACTGGTGGCACTGTTATCGACCCACAGGTGATTTTTATCTAACAGGTCATTCCCTCCTGGGCCGGCGGCTATCTGAACATCGTTCCATGTCGCTCCTCTATTTGCTGACCAAGAAACTCCCTGCCCCGTATTTTGAGCAACATATCCAACATAGTATCGCCCATTTCGATCAATGGCTGTAGCTGGATCGGCCCTACCGGTAAAATGGACAATTCCATTCCAAGTCCCCCCATTATTAGTTGAAGTGAATTCGCTCACGTCCAACTGGCTCACTGGCCAATTCGATGAGTTGTTAGAATTTAATACGTTACTAGAATTTAATGGATCAATAAACACAGAATTTTCGGATTGCGTAATAGTACTAGAGTTAATAATGGCCACATCGGGAGAATCCGCTGTCACGACACTTTCTGATTTAATCTCGCTGGAGGTGTAAATGGGTTTCCTGTCGGGCTGCTCGGTGGTAACCTCGACTAGTCCCTCTTCGGCGAGTCTCTGCCAATAAGAGATGCTCCAAACTTTTTTGTTAATTTTTCTTATTTTCTTACTCGAGGGGGTTGACTGTTTTGCCGCAGCCACGGAATTTTCTTGCTGGGCAAACATTTCGCTGGAAAATAAGGTTAAACAAAAAACGACTGCCAAAAAAATCTTTAAAAAATTTAACGAATGCTTCTGCATTGTATTATTTTGAACATATTTCATAACGATATCCCTCCCTGGATGTCCACTATTGTAAAGCCAATAAAACTAAAATTTCTCCCGTGCCTTCGCTTAAGGATTCCAGTGCCTTGCCTAAAATCGTCCCTGGCCGGTGAAATTCTTCACCATCAATTATCTTAGGCTGGGACTTCATGGCCATGCCTTCCACAGGACTTGTCACCAACAAATCTCCTTTTTTAATAGCTCCATAACTAGCATCCGCTTTGACCTTGACTCTGCCGGTATGCGCAATCATGTATCGGCCTTCGCCGCCTTCTCCTAATAGTAATCCTGGCTGATAAGAGACGACGCCAGCCACTTTGCTGTCGTAAGCTTGTGTCGATGCGACGACATGATTGTCGTTTTCTTCATCAATCACAACCACGATCCCTGGAGTTAATGTTTGTGTCGAAGGCGCCCACTCGGCGAGGTCTTGATAATGGGCCGTGACATTCGCTGCCCGAAGATTACCCCCAACATCTACATTGCCATTCTGCCTAAGTGTCAAAACATTGATGGCGCTTACACCTTCTTGAATTGCCGCAAACTGATAATCAATCACACCATTGCCAATCAAAGGCTTAATATCTAAATGATATGTACCAACGGGCCCGCCAGCTACAACACTGATGGCCGTGTCATTGCCCGGGACATACACACTTAACTTCGCGGGTCGTGGGGCCAAACCAATTCCAACATTACTCCCATCGTCCTGAATAATGGAATTCGTAATCATATTGGGGCCATTAAATTTGGCCAGAGAATTTCCGCTCCCGCCCCCTCCAATTCCCGTCGCTGGCCAGCTCGTACGGCAGTCTTCGCCAATACACAGCCCGTAACGACCTTTCACATAGCCATTCACATCTAACTTCGCTGTGGGAGGATGCACACCAATACCAACGTCACCTGATCCGTTAATGCGCATGATTGATGAATTACCAAAACGAAAATCATGAAAATGATTATTATCGGCAATATCCACATTGTAAACAATACCTCCTCCAGCTTCTGTACCAATACGGTAAGGAGTTCCTGCCCCTCCATCAAATAAAACAATTTTATTCAAATCCATGACCGAAGGCTCAATGGTTAATCGACCCCGAGGGAATGTTGCTGCGATTCCCACATTGCCAGTCGCTCCATTGATGGTTAATCTGGGAATAGCTGTATCAAGAGAACTTGTCCCACTCGAGAAATAAAGGTTACTATCATCCGGTTTTATACCCATCACCCAGCGGTCAAATACTTCATCTTCTGTAAAAGAGAGTTCCCCTTTTTTACCCTTGCTAGGACGAATATGCACATGGGCACCAGCATTTTCGCCATGAACCCGCAGCCCCAATGTTTCCTCTTGGGTTTGAGTTACATCAAGCTTACTAGCAGGTATAGATGTTCCAATCCCAACATGACCATTTGCATCAATCCTCATTTTTTCCTTAGAACCGGTATCAAAGACGATTTTTCCAGTATCACTCCCGAAATATAGATGTAATTCTTTGTTAGCCCCATGATTCCAAAGGCCGGATGTCCACCCATTAACTGAAGTGACCATCAAACCATCCGTGCCAACATCAGATTTTTCCTGGATATCTAATTTAGCTCCGGGGAACTCGGTGCCGATTCCGACATTACCGTGATCGCCATTGATCACTAAACGGAGGGTCGCAGTATTAAGCGAAGTTGTCCCGCTGGAAAAATACAAATTGCTGTCATCGGACTTAATACCCATAACCCAGCGGTCAAATGCTCCATCTTCGGTAAAAGAAATCTCTCCTTTTTTGCCTCTACTGGGTCGAACATGCACATGCGCGCCGGCATTTTCTCCCTGCACTCTGATCCCTGTGACTCCTTCCTCTTTTTGAAAAACAGTTAATTGGCTGGGTAAATTTATATTCCCTGTGCCAATTCCTAATTTCCCCGCAAAATAATTATTTCCCGTACCATTGACCGTAAGATTTCCGTTAAGTACGGCATCCTCGGCAGAGGAAAGAAACTCGGTGGAATCTTTTCCATCCAATGTGTCGGCATTTAAACCTGCCGCAATGTCTTCATTCTGAATACTTCCATTCACAATTTCACTACTCCCTACCGAACCCGCGGGAAGGTTCACACTCATTAAATCTGTCTGGCCAGTGACCTCTAAGTCTCCCTGCACCTTAGCTTTCCCCTCAGACAAAAGCGCTGTTCCGCCAGCGACTGTGTTCTTGGCATAAAGTCCATAGCCTTGAGCCGACTGACTCTCGGCATGCAATCCAACCCCTTTTTTTGATACCGAATTAATCCCATACCCCGTTCCACTATTCGTCACTGTCACGACCGCCTGCGGATAAGGGAAATTACCCGTAAGATTATACTGCTGGGCGGCAATTCCCGCGCCTCCTCCTTCTCCTTCAAAGGCAAAATATGTCTGCTCGGGTATGATCTCTAAATTAGCCTCAGTTGCAGGAATGTCTTCTCCTAAAACCTCAATCCTTAAGCCGTAGCTCTTGCCCACTTCCAACCCTGCTTCCTCAGGATTAATCTTTAAAGTATAAAATCCTTCGCTGATCTCAACTCCTCTGAATTCTTTAGAAAATAACGGCTCGGTCAAACTTGCATCCGCGAAAATCTCGACATTCAAATCATGCTTCCCTTCTGAGGCATTTTGCAATACTCCGGTTAATTCAATGGTCTTACTCTTCTCTTGCTTACTCTGCGCCTGAGCTTTGGGTCCAAACGACGCGCCTTTAGAAACGGTCGCGAAAAAGACAACCGCGGCCACACCCACTAAAATGATTTCTCCGACTTTTCTTTTTCTCATCTTCTCCTCCTGGTTTAGTCATCATTATTTTAAATAACAAAAAAACCTCTAATCCTTTGAGTTGGATTAGAGGCTGAATGAATTAGTTGTTGTGAATAAAATCATCGGCTGCATAAAAACTCTCTAGAAGTTAACCAAGAAGCCACAGTGAGGCATCAAATTTTAATACCTTCCCGTGGCTTGACATGAAAAAATATAACACGCTGACATTGCGGGGTCAAGGAGTTTTTTAAGGATAACCCTACTATAAATTACATTGCTGGACAATCTGAAACGCGTTTTCGATGCAGTCATTTAGGGAAATCCCCTTCCAATAATTGGCGATAATATGCGCCGAAGGCAAGGCGGACAATTGCCTTTCTAATTCTTCCTGAAGGGATACGCAGGAGAGATTATATTGCGGGATAGCTTTGGGCCAGGCCTTGAAAAAAGTTTCTTGAGGAGGATTTTTAACGCCGAAATAATTTTGAATTTCCTTAAAAGCGATTTGGATTAATTCTTCTTGCGATCTCTCAAGAATATTGGGAGAACGAGCCCCACCGAGCATAATCCGAAATAATATTTTGTCCTCCGGCGCACGGCCGGAAAAGATGTTGCTGTCAAAAAGAACGCCGAGAATTTCCTTCTTTTCCAAAGAGGGAATCAGAAACCCAAATCCTTTTGGCCGTTCTTTAAAATCGGTTAAAGAAAAGCCTAATCCTACAACAGCAATCGGGGCATAATAAATTTTTTGCAGGAGTTGAGCGATTTTAGGCTGCGAGTTTTGTAACATTGCCGCGGCGCTATGCGAAGGACAGCATAAAAAAAGTTCATCCGCGACAAAGCTTTGCCCGGAAGCTTCGACTGTCCATTGATTTTGCTTGAAGGTAATCGAACGGACTTCCTGATTAAACAAAATATGCTCTTTGTACCTTTGAGTTAACGCCTCGATCCCCTGCCCCATCCCATTTCGGAAAGAAGTAAGCAGTCCCGAAGGCATACCCAGATTCTTACTCGCCTTTTTTTCCTTTTTTAAAGCGAACATGGCTTTAAAAAGAGATCCGTATTCCTGCTCAAGATTGTATATCCGCGGGAAAGCGGCTTTTAGATTAATTGCTCGGGCATCACCGCCGTAAATGCCAGCAACCATCGCGTCTAAAAATATTTCAGCAAATCGTTTTCCTAAACGTCTTTGGCCGAATTCAAAAATGCTTTCTTGAGGGTTGCTTCCTTTCGGAATGAATACCTCTTTTAAAACTCGGGCTTTTTCGAAAGGATTTAAGAGCGGTGTGCTTAAAAAAGCTTTTGGATCCGTGGGGATAGGATAAAGTTTATTTTTTAAAGCAATATACCGGGATTTGGCTTCGGGGCTCGCTTCCATCAAATCGTCCTTAAGCCCCAGAGATTCAAAAAATTCGATCGTTCGAGGTTTATTGTTGAGAAATCCGTTGGGGCCGGTTTCAAAAAGGTAGCCGTTTTGCCGAATCGATTGGATGGTTCCGCCAGCGTGAGAGTTCTTTTCTAAAAGAAGGATGGAAACATCACTGCGATGAGCAAACTTTTGCTTTAAGAAATGGAGTGTAGCTAGACCGCTGATTCCACCGCCAACAATTATAATATTTGACATATTATCAATATTTATATATAATAGATAAAGATAAGTGCCCTCGTAGCTTAAATGGATAAAGCATTTCCTTGACTAAGAAAGCGATGTGAGTTCGAATCTCACCGAGGGCGCTTAGCATGACAATCTTAAATAGGGCTTCAAGGAAACTATTTAAGATATTTTATTGCTTTCTTCAAAAATTTCTTTTATACTATAACTAGTCAAGGAAATGGATTAAGCTACGAGGAAGGGCTAAGAATTCTCTTAGCCCTTTTTTATTTCCCATTCATCTAAACTCATGCACCTTATCCACCACAAATTTCAATTTATCTACTTCTGTATCCGGCAGGACGCCGTGGTTGAGATTAAAAATATAACGTGAATGCCTGGTGCCTCCCATCAACACATCCTTAATTTCCTTCTCCAGCACAGCGTAATCCGCGTACAACAAGCCATTAAACAAGTTTCCCTGAATCCCTTTTTTCGTGCGCTCCAGTGTCGATTGATGTCCCAAGACCACGGTGTGGCAGACGGAAAGAAAATCCGCATCCGTCTGATCCATTAAACTTAAAAGGTGCTGACAATTCTTGACAAAATAAATCGAAGGCAAATCGACCTCTTTAAAAATTTTCTTAACATGCGGCAAGACCCAGCGCGCGTAATCGGCGGCTCGCAGATTTCCAGCCCACGTGTCAAACAATTGAAAGGCCTTAATCCCCGCCTCTTTTTGAAAATTTAAATAATCGATTGTATTCTCTGTCAGCACTTCCATAAAACGCTTAAAAGTGTCCGTCTGCGTGTAGGCAAAACGCAGGAAATGATTGATATCACCCACCCCCTCCTTCGCCGTAAGATACGCCATCACCGTAAAAGGCGATCCGGCAAAACCAATTAAAGGAATATCCTCAGGCAGCCTTTGATTAATCATGTGAATGGTTGTTTTAAGGTAATCGGGCGGCACAAAGGAGTGAATTCGTTCCAAATCTAAACTGTGTTTAATCGGGTTTTGCACCTGCGGGCCATTGTCAAAGGTGATTTTAAAGCCCATCGTGGAAGGCAGCGTTAAAATGTCAGCAAAAAGGATCGCGGCATCGACCCCCAAAACAGGAATCGGCATGCAGGTGACCTCTGTTGCCAATTCAGGGGTTTTAAACATTTCTTCTAATGAATATTTTTTACGCAGGTCTTGATACGCCGGCAAGTAACGTCCAGCCTGGCGCATGAACCAGACGGGAATGGTCTTATTTTTTCCTTCGAAAGCCTCTAGGAATGGGGACATAAATTGATATGCTGGAATAAATTAACTAGTTTCTCGATGCTGCTGCCTGGTATAGAATTCAATAAACTTCTGAACTTCCGCTCTCTTCTCATCAATAATCTGAACACCCACGGAATACTCATTGAGGGCTTCATCTTTCGTGCACCAGACAACGCGGACAGGAATAAAAACCGGCTGGCTTTGCTCGATATCAACCGACAGTTCAATTTCTTTTCCCACCTTTAATTTCTCTCGAGAGTTGAAAGAAAATCCTCCGGCGGAGATATTTCTAATCTTGGCTTCACAATTAATTTGCGGTTCATTAGGAATGCCATACGAGGCGGCTAATTCTATCGCCGATCGCTGATGGACTCTTTTTTCACTCATTGCCATTCTCCTGTCTTTATACAGTTCTTGAAAATCGTCTATTCGCGTTTTCTTTGGGTAAATATTTATCAAATCCCATGCAAACATTACGCACGAAAATTCTGCCCAAATCTGTTGCTTTAAGTATACCATTTTTTGTTGTTAAAAGTCCATTTTCTAAACAATCCTCAATGTGAGACTTTTCTTCCTTAAAATAGGCGTCAAAGTCTTCTTTAAAAAGCTCGTTAAATTTCGATTTGTCAATTTCAAAATGGCACATTAAAGAACTGATCGTCCATTGACGGATTTGATCATCGCAGGAAAGAATAAGGCCACGCTCAACGGGCAATTGTCCTTGGTCAAGCGCGGTAAAATAATCGCGCAGAATTTTATGATTCTGAATAAATGTCTTTTCTAAGAAACCGATCGAGGTCAATCCCAATCCGATATATTCATCCGCTGGCTTAACGGTGTAACCCATAAAATTGCGGTAGAGCCGTCCGGCCTTAAACGCCTTGGCTAATTCATCGTCGGTCAACGCGAAATGGTCCATGGCAATGGCCTCATATCCGACATTTAGAAATTTCTGCCTGGCCATAAGAAAAATTTCCAACTTTTGATCATTAGACGGCAAATCCCGCGGATTGATTTTATGCTGATGCTTCTTCAGCCACGGGACATACGCAAAGCTGTAAAGGGCAATGCGATCCGGTTTGAGTTTAATCACTTGATCTAATGTCTGCGCAAAACTTTGCGGGGTCTGCTTGGGCAGGCCATAAATTAAATCAAAATTGACCGAATGGAATTTGAGTTTACGGCACCAGTCATTAAATTCTTTGACGATTTCAAAAGATTGCCGGCGGTTGATTTCCTCTTGGACATCGGGATCAAAGTCCTGCACGCCCATGGAAATACGATTAAATCCTAAATCGTGCAGCTTTTTCACCTTAGGCTTATCGATGGTCCGGGGATCGATTTCAATGGCGATCTCGCCGTCAAAATCCAGATCAAAATTATCTACGACCTTTTGAAACAGCCGTTCAATTTGAGCGGCATTTAAAAATGTCGGCGTCCCTCCGCCCCAGTGAAATTGTTTCACCTTGGGTTTCTTTCCCAGATACCGGCGGATCAAATCAATCTCTTTCGAAAGATATTCTAAATATTCATCGCCGTATTTTTCATCGTGTTTGCGGATAATCACGTTGCAGGCGCAATACGTGCACATGCTCTGGCAAAAAGGGATGTGAATATACAGGGAAAGTGTCTTATCGGTCTGGCCAAAGGCCTTTAATTTCTCGATATAAACCGATTCATTAACCTTTTCTGACCAGACCGGCGCGGTCGGGTAACTTGTGTACCTCGGCCCAGGTTTATCGTATTTTAAGATTATCGATTTATCAACCACCAAGGATTTCCTTAATTATTTTTTATTTTGGCTTACGCCAATCTTCCAAACACCTTTTTCAAGAAAAGCTTCTATGGTTTGGCGATTCGCTTTATTGATTAGATTAGAGTGTGACACTTTATATTTTTTCGCGTATTCAGCAAGCGTCATGACATGCGCGCCTTCCAAATACGCCAGCCTCTTGTGATAACTATTCGTAAGCGCTTTACCGACTATTTCCTCCATGATTTTTGCGGTACCTTTTTCGTCAAATTCATTAAACGCCTCGTAATACATTTTTCTATCAATGAATTTAATATTCACCGGTACAAAACCTTCTCGTATAAGCAGATAATTGTTTATTACTCTTCCAATACGGCCATTACCATCAATAAATGGATGGGTATGTTCAAAAGTAAGATGAAGAAGCGCGATGCGTTTTATGATATTTTCATGGCTGTTTGCGTTATACACCGCGAGCATTTTTTCCAATCTTTCTACGACTTCTTTTGGATCAGGCGCTATGTGATTGGCAACCCTAACCCATTCACCGACCTCGCGGAATCTTCCGGCAATGTCATCCTGTATATTCGCTATAAGCATTTTGTGAAGCGACAGAATCACCGGAAGTGTGAGCTCTTGTTCTTTGGCTCTTGTATCGATATAAGAAACTACCCGCGCGAGATTTTTTGCTTCGAAAATTTCTCTTTCAGTGATGTATCTATCTAAATCTATCTGCAAAAGAATTTTCTCTGTTTCTTCAAGAGTGAGGGTGCTGTTCTCGATAGCATTGGAGTTATACACTTGCTCAGCAACCTCTGCTTCACTCAATAATTTTATAAGCGACTGCTTACCGACAGACGCAGTATAATACCGCTCTCTCAAGCGATGGATTGTATTAAAAACATGTAATATTTTTGCCATAGTTAAAGTATATACTTTTTCACTCTTTTGTCAACATAATCGTGAAAATTTACTAAAAAATACGAAATTTCACGGTTTTGCGCTGCGGTATTCACGGTTCATGCGGGCGATGTGGGAGACGCTGATTGATTTAGGGCAGGCGGCTTCACATTCGTATTCATTCGAACAATTGCCAAATCCTTCCTTGTCCATCTGTTCGACCATATTTTGGACTCGACGCTTGCCTTCTATTTTCCCTTGCGGAAGAAGCGCTAATTGGCTCACCTTGGCCGCGACAAAAAGCATGGCCGAGGCGTTGGGGCACGCGGCGACACACGCCCCGCAGGCAATGCAAGAAGCCGCATCCATAGCCAGTTCCGCGTGATCTTTTGGGATAGGCGTCGAATTGGCCTCAGGCGCGGAACCGGTTTTAACCGAAATAAATCCCCCCGCGGCCATAATCCGATCAAAACTCGATCGGTCGACAACTAAATCTTTAATCACCGGAAATCCCTTCCCTCGCCAGGGTTCGATCGTGATCGTGTCGTTATTTTTAAAATGACGCATGTGCAATTGGCACAGCGTGGTAGCGGCGAGCGGCCCATGCGCCTGGCCATTGACAACCGCCCCACACATGCCGCAGATTCCTTCACGGCAATCGTGATCAAAGGCTACCGGCTCTTTGCCATCTTTGGTAAGCTGTTCATTTAAGACGTCCAGCATCTCCAAGAAAGACATATCCGCATCAATGGCGGGAAGCTTGTAAATTTTCAGACTTCCTTTATCTTGAGAATTCTTCTGCCGCCAGATTTTGAGAGTGAGTGTAATTTGTTTAGACATATTTATTTATAATTCCTCTGCGCCAGGGCCACTTCTTCAAACGTCAAATCTTCCTTGTGTAATACTGATTCTTTCCCAACTCCTTGAAACTCCCACGCCGCCGCGTAGCAAAAGTTTTGATCATCACGCAGGGCTTCTCCTTCCGGGGTTTGAGATTCTTCCCGAAAATGTCCGCCGCAGGATTCCTTGCGATGCAAGGCATCACGCACCAAGAGTTCCGCGAATTCCATAAAATCCGCCACGCGTCCGGCACGCTCCAAAGATTGATTCAAATCTTCACCTGAGCCAGGGACATCGACATTCTTCCAAAATTCTTCTCGAATCTGCGGAATTTTTTGCAAGGCCTCTTTTAAGCCTTTCTCGTTTCGAGCCATGCCGCATTTATTCCAGAGAAGTTTTCCTAAATCCCGGTGAAATTCATCCACAGTCTTCTTCCCCTGAATATTTAATAAACGGCTGACCTTCTCCTGCATCTCCTTCTCCGACTGTTTAAATTCCGGAGATTGATTTTTAATCTGTCCTGACGGACGCGTGGCTAAATAATCGCCAATCGTGTAAGGCAGAATAAAATATCCATCCGCTAAGCCCTGCATCAAAGCACTCGCGCCTAACCGATTAGCCCCGTGGTCAGAAAAATTGGCTTCGCCAATCACAAAAAGCCCGGGGAGATTGCTCATTAAATTGTAATCGACCCACAATCCACCCATGGTGTAATGAAGGGCCGGATAAATCATCATCGGCTCTTGATAAGCATTCGCTCCCATAATCCGTTCATACATCTCAAATAAATTACCGTAACGTTCCTTAATCGTATTTTCTCCTAATCTCTGAATCGCGTCCGCGAAATCCAAATAAACCGCCTGGCCAGTCGGGCCAACGCCTCTTCCTTCGTCGCAAACCACTTTCGCGTTGCGTGAGGCTAAATCGCGGGGAACAAGATTTCCAAAACTAGAATATTTACGCTCAAGAAAATAATCTCTTTCTTGTTCAGGAATATCTTTAGGGTGTCTTTTATCCCCTTTATTTTTGGGAACCCAGACGCGGCCATCGTTACGTAAACTTTCACTCATCAAGGTTAATTTCGATTGATAATCGCCGTGCACAGGAATACAAGTGGGGTGAATTTGGGTAAAGCAGGGATTGGCAAAAAACGCGCCTTTTTTATGCGCCCGCCAGATAGCCGTGACATTGCAGGCCTTGGCGTTGGTGGAAAGATAAAAAGCATTAGCATAACCGCCGGTGGCTAACACCACCGCGTCGGCCGCGTGCGATTCAATCTGGCCATTAATTAAATTTCGGGTAACAATGCCTCGGGCGACACCATCGATGGTCACTAAATCCAGCATTTCGGTCCGAGGAAATAATTTTACATTCCCACGGGAGACTTCTTTCATTAACGCCCCGTAAGCGCCTAAGAGCAGCTGCTGACCCGTCTGGCCGCGGCAATAAAAGGTGCGCGAGACCTGCGCGCCGCCAAAGGAACGATTCTCTAAATATCCCGAATATTCGCGGGCAAAGGGGACACCCTGCGCCGTGCATTGATCAATAATGGAATTACTGACCTCCGCTAAGCGATAAACGTTAGCTTCCCGAGCGCGAAAATCTCCGCCTTTGATCGTGTCGTAAAAAAGCCGGATGATGCTGTCGCCGTCATTGGGATAATTTTTGGCCGCGTTGATTCCCCCCTGCGCGGCAATGCTGTGCGCCCGGCGGGGACTGTCCTGAACGCAGAACACCTTGACATTGTAGCCAAGCTCAGAAAGTGAGGCGGCCGCCGATGCCCCTGCCAGCCCCGTACCTACGACAATAATAGAATACTTGCGTTTATTGGCCGGATTAACCAGTTTAATCCTGGCTTTATGTTTACTCCACTTATCTTTTAACGGCCCTGTAGGGACTTTAGAATTGAGCATAATTATTTTTACCGAAACAAAATATAAATGGGAATGGAACTATATCCTAGCGCAATCAAAACTCCAAAAGCGTTGCTTATTTTTTTAACCCAGGGAAAATAGTCAGGATGATTGAAACCAAATGTCTGAACAAAACTCTGCACCCCATGGGCCAGGTGAAATCCCACGCACATCATGGCCAGAATATACAACCCACTGTGCACGGGATTCAAAAAAGAATTGTAAACGACCCCGTAAAGCCCGTAGCTCTGTCCATCGGTGAGAATACTTCGGGCCCCATGCTGATCGATAAAGGTAAAATCGAGCAGATGCCAGATAACAAACAGAAGAATAACTGTGCCCGTGTAAGGCATAAGTTTGGCCGCCAGGGAACGTTCTTCGGAAGGTTTGTAACGCTGATAGGAAATAGGCCTTGCCTTGATATTTTCTAAGACAAGCAGCGCGGTCACCAACAGATGAGTCACAAAAATAATAAAAAGGAAAAATTCAACGAGGTATAACCCGGGCCGAAGACTGGCTAATTTTTGGGCATAGTGGTTATAGCCTTCCGGCCCGGAATAAATAAATAAATTCCCTGCCAGATGCCCGATGACAAAAAGGATAAGAACAAGGCCGGTCGCGGCCACAATCTGTTTCTTACCGATCGAAGATTTTAAAGAAGAAACAATAAAATTCATTTATGGCATTATAACACAAGGCAAAAAATTCACAAAGATTTTGGAAAAATTATTTCACTCTTTTTTATACAAACCAATCAGCTCGGCTTTCGCCAGAACATGGCCTTCCATCGCTTTCTCCAAATCTTCTTTCTTGATTCCTTATATTTTTAATTTTAGCTCTTTAGCCACTTGTTTAAAGAAGGCATCAATATCCTCCTGAACAGACAAGGCCACATTGGGAGTATCTAATTCTACTCTGCCCATATTCACCACCACAATATCCCCGGCCACATATTCGGGGATCATGGCCGCCGGGAAGACCGCGCAAGAAGTGCCGAGGACAAAAAATAAATCACTCTGGCGCGCTAATTCCTCGGATTCCGAAAGATATTTTACATCTTCGCCAAAGAAAACAACATCGGGTTTAATGCGCCCGCCGCATCGGCACTGGGGTATTTCTTCTTGAACTAATTTCTTTTTCATTTCTTCCAAATTTAATTCCGTCTGGCATTTTAAACAAACGTTCTTCCAAAAACTGCCATGCATTTCTAAAACATTTTCTGATCCAGCCATCTGGTGCAAAGAGTCAATATTCTGGGTAACAATTCCTTTAAGCTTGCCCATTTCTTCCAGCCCGGCTAAAAAACGGTGGGCTAAGGTAGGTTTAATTTCATTTTCCAATTCAAGAAAATCCCGGGCAAAGTTAAAAAACGGTTTGGGATCTTTGTGAAAATGATTAATATCGAAAACTTTATCCGGATCATATCGGCGTGTGACGTACAAACCCTTTGGCCCGCGAAAATCAGGAATCCCAGCGGCCGTTGAAATTCCGGCACCGGTCAGAGCCCCGATATGTTTAGCCTTTTGAATCAGTTCGGCACATTGCTCAACTTGAGTATTCATAAAATTGGTATCTCTTATGTTTCCTCGTATTTTGATTTCAAACTCTCAACGACATGGGCATCGGCGAGGGTCGTGACATCCCCTAAAGCGCGCCCTTCGGCAATATCTCTTAAAAGCCGGCGCATAATTTTACCACTGCGTGTTTTAGGTAACTCCACGGTAAAAATAATCTTTTCTGGTCGGGCAATGGCGCCAATTTTTTTAGAGACATGCTGCTTTAATGTATCTTCCAGCTCCTTCGTAGGAGCATTCCCTTCCTTTAAAATAACAAAACCAGCAATCGCCTGGCCCTTAATTTCATCAGTTATGCCAACCACGGCTGCTTCAGCAACGGCCTTGTTGTCAACCAGGGCACTTTCGACTTCCATCGTTGAAATATTGTGTCCGGCAACGAGCATAATATCATCGACACGGCCTAAGAGCCAAAGATAACCATCTTGATCAATTTTTGCCCCGTCAGCCGGGAAATACCAATCCTTCCACCGGCTCCAATATGTTTTTTTGTAACGCTCAGGATCCCCCCAAATGCCGCGCAGCATCGACGGCCATGGACTTTTAATCGCTAAGTATCCCCCGCCTTGTTTAACTTCGGCGCCATCTTCCGTGACAACAACCGCCTCAATCCCAGGGAGCGGTTTTGTCGCTGACCCAGGCTTTGTAGGAATAACGCCTGGTAAAGGAGAAATTAAAATACACCCAGTTTCTGTCTGCCACCACGTATCCACAATGGGACATCGCTCTTTCCCAATATGCTCGTGATACCAAATCCAGGCTTCTGGATTAATCGGCTCGCCAACAGTTCCTAAAAGACGTAAACTGGAAAGATTACAACCATCCGGCCACTGATTGCCCCATTTCATAAAAGCGCGGATCGCCGTCGGCGCGGTATAAAAAACGGATACTTTATATTTTTCAATAATTTTCCAAAAACGGTTACGTTCAGGAAAATCCGGTGAACCTTCGTACATGACCTGGGTCGCGGCATTAGCCATGGGCCCATACACAAAATAACTGTGCCCGGTCACCCAACCGACGTCAGCCGTGCACCAAAACACGTCTTCCGGTTTTAAATCAAAAACCCATTGCGTCGTGGCCGTGACTGCGGTCATATAGCCGCCGGTCGTGTGAACAATTCCCTTAGGCTTGCCCGTTGTGCCGGATGTATAAAGAATATACAAAATATCTTCCGCGTCCATGGGCTCTGGTTCGCAGAAATCCTTGGCTTTGGCCAGGAGATCATGATACCAAAGATCTCTCTGTGGTTTTATGGGAACATCATTGGCTGTTCTTTTAACGACGATGACATGTTGAATCGTAGGACATGCCGACACGGCCTGATCGGCCGTGTCTTTTAAGGGAATAATCTTTCCCTTGCGCCAGCCGCCGTCAGCCGTAATTAATAGTTTGGCTTGAGCATCTTGAATACGTTCTTTGAGCGCATCGGCGCTAAATCCTCCAAACACAACCGTGTGAATGGCCCCTATCCGCGCGCAAGCGAGCATGGCAACCGCCGCCTCAGGAATCATCGGCAGATAAATGGCAATCCGGTCGCCTTTTTTAATCCCTAAACTTTTAAGGACATTGGCAAATTTATTAACAGCCTTGTAAAGATCTTCGTAGGTTAATTGTTTTTGATCTCCCGGCTCGCCTTCCCAAAAAATCGCCGTCTTATTTCCAAGACCCGCTTTAATATGCCGATCCAGGCAATTAAACGAGGCGTTCAGTTTGCCGCCGACAAACCATTTAGCAAAGGGAAGATGCCACTCGAGCACTTTATCCCATTTTTTAAACCACTCCAACTCGCCCGCCCATTTCGCCCAAAAGGCTAAACGGTCTTTCTCGGCCTCTCGATAAATAGAATCATTTTTGATCAAGGCCTTCTTTTTGAATTCTTCGGAAGGCTTAAAAATTCGATTTTCTTCCAGTAAAGTCTGGACAGTTTGATTTTTGACAGATCCGGCCATTTTTATTTCTCCTAACCAATTAGAATTTTTCTAATTCTATGATGCCGCAACCGATTCTTCCCCCCGCGTTTCCCGTTGGCTGGCCAAAATCATCTTCCTTTTCATGGAGGATCATGGCTTTTCCGGCAATATTATATTCACCTTCGGACAAAGATGCTCCCCGCAAAAATACCGATAAAACTCCCTCCCCCTTCGGGCTGATGATAACATTGCCCATATCTCCAGGATGCGATTTTTCCACGCCGTCCGCGGGGAAAAATCCATGTTTTATTCCATGTGGATTAAAATGTCCACCCGCGGCATTGCCCCCTTCCGCGCAGCTGCCATATTCATGCACATGAATGCCGCGTTTCCCCGGAGGGGAGACATTATAAACCTCGACAAAGATGGAAACGCCCCCTTTTTCTTCAATGAATTCGGCCTCACCATAAACTTTAGAATCGGGTTTTGTTCCCTTAATATAAGCTGAAGCTTTTTTTGCTTTAGACAGAATGTCTCTTGCTTCCCTGTCCGCTGCCCTATCTTCATTCAGGCGTTCCTGCTTATCTCCCTCGGCAGGTTGGGCGTAAAGGTTAGTAAAATTAAATAAAATTATTCCAGCTAAAATAAAAACTTTTCTATTCATTTCATGTCCCTCCTTGTTTAATCATAACGGAAATCGGAAATTTTACTTTTAGCTTCTAAAATTAATTCTACAATATCCCGGCGGCTGACAATACCGATGAGTTTTCCCTCTTTACAAATAGGAACGCGGCGAATGTGGCTTTTTATAAAAAATTTACAAACCTCAGTAGCACTGGCGTCTTCCTGAAAACTAACCACATCGCGGGTCATATAATCATCGACTGTTTTTTTGTCATCCAATTTTTTATCCAAAAGAATTTTTAAGACATCTTTTTCTGAAAGGATTCCTTTTACATGCATTTCTGGATCAACTACAGGAAGGCCGCTGATTCCATGTTTTGTCAAAAGGCGAAGGGCATCAAAGATGGGTGTTTGCGGATGGACAGAAATAACATCCGTGGTCATGATGGATTTAATAGGTAGCATTTTCTCTCCTCTCTTTCCAATTCATTAGTATACTCAATTTTAATGAAGAGACAAGTGAAGAAAACTAAATACTTCCTAGACGCACAGGAAGTCGTTTATTGCCCCAAGCCCCTGGTTGATTTTCAAAATAGCCGGGAATTGAGGTTTTACAGAATACGCATTGACCTTCTTTAATAGAATATTTCCCTAAGACATACCAATCGCGTTCAATAAGAAGCTTGCCGCAATTGGAACAGTACGTACTCGAACCTTTTGAGTCGTGGACATTGCCGGTATAAACGTAATGAAGTCCGTGCGAGAGTGCAATTTCTCGAGCCCGGGTTAAAGTCGAAGGCGGCGTGGGAGAATGATCCATCATTTTAAAATCTGGATGGAAAGCGGTAAAATGCAGCGGCACATCAGGGCCTAAATTTTGCTTAATCCATTTGGACATTTCGTAAAATTCTTTGTCCGTATCGTTTTCACCAGGGATCACTAAATTAGTAATTTCCAACCAAACAGACGTATGATCTTTAATGTAAACTAGTGTTTCTAAAACACTCTTTAAAGAAGAAAAGGTAATTTTCTTGTAAAAATCTTCGGTGAAAGCTTTTAAATCCACATTGGCCGCGTCCATATGCGCGTAAAATTCCGGACGGGCTTCATCGGTAATATATCCGGCCGTTTTGGCAACCGGATGAATTCCTAATTTGCGGCATTCATCCGCCACATCCATCGCGTATTCCGCAAAGATGACAGGATCGTTGTAAGTAAACGCCACACTGCGGCAGCCATACTGTTTGGCGGCTTTCGCGATCATCTCTGGCGTGGCCTGATCTGCCAGCTTATCAAACTCTCGGGATTTACTAATATCCCAATTTTGACAGAATTTACAGCCCAGATTACATCCAGCGGTGCCAAAGGACAGGATACTTGTGCCGGGGTAAAAATGGTTAAGAGGTTTCTTCTCGACAGGATCAATGCAGAAACCGCTGCTGCGGCCGTAGGTCGTTAAAAT
>ORJL011595322.1_pt1 | contig 42180 bp, 45 predicted proteins | sample 1779941 | NCBI WGS metagenome assembly ORJL01 (sample SAMEA104232317, study PRJEB22302) | groundwater metagenome | biome: forest; feature: aquifer; material: groundwater | place: USA | collected 2011-08-07 | depth 5.8 m | reverse complement strand
CCCCCCCCCCCCCCCAAGCCACTACTACGCCGCCGGACGCGACATCGGCCACGCCGCCCTCACACAGCCCCAGATCGATAAGCTGTTCGCCCTCTGGAAATTATTCATCGACCCCTCAAACCTCGATGCCGCTCTCGCCCTCGAAAATCCCGAAATCGGTGAGCGCAAACGCATCATCCACCGCCTCCGCACCGCCGCCCCCGATACCTACATAGACGCCATCTGCCACGACCAATTCCCCGGCTACGTCTCCCCCTTCTGGGAAGATCTCCCCATGCGCGATCTCCGCGCTTTGAGCCTCACGCTCCGCGCCCGAACCCATAACTGGACGCGCATCATCATCCAGGTTCCACCAGGGTCAAGAGCGCGCAAGCAAGCCATCTATCCCCCCGTAGCCGCGGACGTCAGTCCGCGCAAACTCGATCCCGTTCCCTCCCTCGAACCTGCCACCGACTATCCCTTCTGATCCCATGCCCCATTCATCCGCGACCCTCCCTCACCTCACCTCCGCGATCACCTGGATTCCAGCCGAGGTTGGAAGCCTCCCCGACACGGAAACCACCGTCCTGGTCGCCTGTTCGATCCGCATGAGCGATCCAGTCTGGCTTGGTTACTACGACTCCGCTGAAAACGTCTGGCGGTCCGTGGACGCAGAAGAAATCGAGGTCACCCATTGGGCTGATTTGCCCGAACCTCCCGTCCTTACCATCCACTCGACATGAAAATCATCCTCAAAATCGGCGGCTATGCGTTCGCCTTGCGCGGACGTCCAAATATCAATAGCCTGATTACAATGCTTCAAGAAGCTATCCCCGTGCGCCCCGAGTTCAAGGAGGGCGAATATTTTTATCGGCCCGAGACCGAGCACGTCGCGAACGTGGAAATTGAGTTCGTGGGAGATGACAAAGTTCGGTCCTCGGCAAACGGTCATAGCCGTCCCACCGCCACTGTCATCGTCGAGCCGCTCGCGGTCGCGCGACGCACCCCATCCGTCCCATGAATCCCATAGGTCCCATCCGCGCAATCCAGCACTGCCCCGTCTGTTCCGCCCCGCGCCCAGACCTCCAGCTCCTCTGCAACACCTGCTGGTGGTCGCTCCCGGATCACCAGCGCATGACCCTATCCTTCGGCTCCCGCTCCCGACGCCGCGATCTCCTCGCCACCCTCATCCGCTCCCATCGCTCCCCTGTAGCCGCGGACGTAAGTCCGCGCACTATCGATCCCCCATCTGTCCTCTGTCCTCCGACCTCTGTCCTCTGCCCATGATCCTCCCCCCAGGAACCATTGCCGCCATCGAGTGTTATCTCGCCGCCTCCCCCGCGCCCTGGCTCCTCTCCTCTCATCTCTCCCAGATATTCCCGCGCCTCACAGATCGCCACATCCGCGCCGCCGCCGAAGCCTCGCCCAACATCATCTCTGGCCAGCGCGGCTACTGCCACGCCTCCCGCGCCACCCCGGATGAGATCTCACATTGCGCCGATTGGATCCAGCACCAGGGCACCCTCATGCTCCAGCGCTCCCAACGCATCCGCGCCCGCGCCCGTGATCTGGCTGATCAGTCACCTGCCTGCCGGCAGGCAGGTCACTGATAACTAATAACTCTCTCCCACATGCTCCTCTCCAAAATCCTCCCCATCGCCGAGCGCATCCGCGACACCCTCGCCCCTTATTGCGATCAGATCGCGATCGCCGGCTCCATCCGCCGCGCCCGCCCCGAGTGCAACGACATCGACATCGTCCTCCTCCCCAAGCCCGGCCAGGACTCCGCCATCCGAGCCCGCGCCAAATCCCGCGCCCTCTCCACCATCATCAACGGCCCCCATCAAATGATCGTCCGCCTCCAGACCGGCCTCCAGCTAGACCTCTATTTCACCCATCCACAAATGACCGACCTATTCACCACCACGCCTCCAAACTGGGGCTCCGTCCTCCTCTGCCGCACCGGAAGCAAAGAGCACAACATCTGGTTAGCGATCGTATCCAAAAATCTCGGCCTCCACTGGGATCCGCCCCGCGGCATCATCCCCGCGGGTGGCCAGATTGTCGCCGGCGCCACCGAAGAGGATATCTATCATTATCTCGGCCTCTCCTGGATTCCCCCCGTCCGCCGTGAGCAGGGTTACCTCTGCGCCGCCGAGCCGTCATCCCTCCTCCATCCTCCGCTAGCCGTTCCCACCTTTCCATAGCCATGCAACTCGTAAAACCCATGCCCTTCCAGGAGGCCGTCGATACCCTTGACCTCCGCGCCGTAATCGGCTCCCCCATGGACAGTGCCCAGTGGAGCGCCGTCGCTGTGGGCCTGCGCAATCGCGCCTACTGGTCATCCCGCGTCGAGAGCGTCCGCGTCCTCCAGCGCAGCCGCGATAGCATCCGAGACTTCCTCACCGGCGCCCGCGCCACCAACGACAAAGGAGAGACATACCTCAAGACAGGCTCCCGGTCCACCTTCGTCAAGCAAATGCAAGACCTCGCCCTCTCGGAGGGCATGGGCCCCTTGGTGCCAGAGGACGCCGGGACAGTCCGAGATTTCACCAGTCAGACGCGCCAGGAACTCATCTGGGACACCCAGACCCGTCAAGCCTACGACTATGGAGACTATCTCCAGTCCCAAGACCCGGACGTCCTCGACGCCTTCCCCGCCCAAAGATTCATCCGAGAAATCCCCGTCAAAGAGCCCCGGCACGAGCACACCCAGTATGAAGGTGTTGTCCAACTCAAAACCAACACCTCCTTCTGGAAGCGCATCAACCAGGATTTCGGGGTCCCTTGGGGTCCGTGGGGTTGGGGCTGCGGTCATTCCGTGGAAGACGTAGATCGCGCCGAAGCCGAGCGCCTCGGACTCATCAAACCCGGTGAACGACCCAAGCCCTCCGTCCACGACTTCAACTCCGAACTCAAGGCCAGCACCGAGAATCTCGACCCAGACATGCAGGCGCTACTCAAGCAGTCCCTGGGTAATCAGATCGAGATCCGAGACGGCGCCGCGCGCTGGACCCTGCCGACACAAGCCCTGTCCGTTCCGCCGACGCCCTCGCCGGCGCCAGTGTCGCCCACCGCAATCCAGGTAGAGCCAGAGCCTCCGCAACCCATACTGCAGCCCACCAATATTGAGCCCCTCAAGATCGAGAAAAAGCTGTCGGCCAGAAAGGTGGGAGAGAGCGTTACGATTGTCACCCAAGGAACGCCCATGGCGCTGCCTGCGTCAGTGGCCAAGAGGATTGGATCGGCGCTGGAAGTAATCGACTCGGCTCATGATGATGGAAAGCTGGAGGCCCTGAAAATCCTCCGACAGGCCGCCGGCGATCCCTCGCTTGGAAGTTATCACACCGGAGGTAAAATGATCAGTATCAATACAGCCGGGCCGCGCATTGAAATGACAACGGCGCATGAAATTGGTCATTGGCTTGACGAGCAGGCACTGGGGTCAGTGCTCGACAAATCCGGTAAAATCAAAGCAAGATCGGACCTTGCAACCCATTGGCATGTACGCCTAAAAGACTGGAGAAAAGCCATACTTGAGAGTCCGGAATACGCGGCGATAGAGAACGATCCTAAAATGAACCGGGGAAGACAGCGTTATCTCCTGCGATTGGAAGAACTCTGGGCTCGTAGTTACGCCCAGTGGGTCGCCACGGTATCCGGCAATCGCACAATGAACGATCAACTCGATACAATCCTCGCGGGGGAGGCCATGACTGAATCCATTTCGCAATGGAGCAAGCAATCCTTCGCCCCAATCAAGACTGCCATCGATAACCTCTTCAAAACTCTACACTGGATATGATGGACACATCTACACTTGCCAAGATCGTCGCCACACTGGAGGCCCGCGGCATTGCAACGCCTCTCGCCGAAGAAATCGCATCGACATTGGATATTAGGGAGGAGGATAAAAATGGTCGCTGGGTGATTCGAGACGACGCCGGGAAGGTGATCGCTGTGATCGACCCGCTCTGATCATGCGCCATCGAGTATTTCTATCACCTCCATTGCCGAGTCCCATACTTAACCCCTCCCCCCATGCCGCTCCCCGCATCCACGCCGCATCCGCTACGCATCCTCCCTGCGCCCCGTCCGCAAGACCTCTGCGTTCGTCCTGTATCCGCCCTGCGCGCCTGCTCACCAGCGTCCTCTCGCCCACTCACCCCGGCCCAGTTTGGAGCGAGATTCGGGCTCAGCGCCGCCACCATCTACCGCTACATCCAGACCGGCTGGATCGACGAGCGATTCGTCACCCTCGCCGGCCCGCGCAAGATCCAGATCGATGAATCCGCCATTGGCTGGTTCCGCGAAGAATGCCGCCGCCGCCGCGCCGAGTGATCATGACATCGCTCCCACGCGTCGCGGTCCTCTGCGCCCATCGTAAATCTGCTTATACCTCGATCCCTGGCATCGAGATCTACGATCGTGATCGCGACGCCCGCACATTCCCCGGAGGGATGCCGGTCATCGCCCACCCCCCATCAGGCGCACCCGGAGCCCGGAGAAATGGACCTGGGTCTATGGTGTGCCCAACAAGTCCAGCGGTGGGGAGGTATCCTCGAACAGCCAGCCTACTCCCACCTGTGGTCTGCCGCTCAACTGCCTTTCCCGGACTCGCCAGTGCATCGCAGCCTGTGGTCCATCACCGTCGATCAATACTGGTGGGGAGGGCCGACCCCCAAGGCGACCTGGCTCCTATTCTCCCACATCCATCCCCGCTCCTTACAGCTCCCGATCCGCCTACGATCTCCCAGTCAGCATGGAGACGTCTGGGCTCATCTCTCCCGTCGTCAACGCTCCGAGACCCCCCCCGCGTTCGCCGCCTGGCTCGTTGCCGCCGCCAAGATGGCCTGTCTGTGCCCGGAAAACTGTCAGGTCCCCCAGTGCCTATGACCCACTCCGACCTCCGCCTGGCAAAGTGGACGCGGGCAAAATCCCACCCCGAGAAAGTGCGAGAGTCCAACGCCCGCTATCGCCGATCGCGTCCGCAGCACATCCGCGCCCAAACCGCAGCCCGCATGCGCCGCCTCCGCGCCCGTCGGCACGCCTTGCGTCAAGCCATCCGAATGCGATGCGCCCGGTAACAGCTCCTCCTCGTGACGCGAAGCCGCCTCCGGTACCAGCTCCCTCCCGTGACGCGAAGTTCCTCTCGGTACCAGCTCCTCCCGTGACGCGAAGTCCCTCCCGGTACCAGCTCCTCCCGTGGCGCGGAGATTGACGCCCGGATACTCCCCATCCACAATCCCAGCATGCCCTCCCGCCCCGAGTCAGACTGGACCGACCACCATCACCTTTTCCCCAAGCCACTTTTCCCGATTCCCCAACCCTTTTCACACTTTCGACCATCCCGCGCCCCGGCCCCAATTTCCCAAACTTTCGCCCCCGCCTCGATTTTCGACGCAACCCGCTGATCTCCAGCGACCTTCGCCCTTTTTCAGCCTCTATCAATCATTTCGCTCCCCCTCCTCAACTCAAGGAAAGACCCAGACTCAGGTTCCTCCCTCCTTCCTGATTTCATGAGTTCCAGATTCACCCCGCTTCTCCACCTGCTCGGCCGGCGGATTGAGTTCGCCCAGTTCCTCCATCTGGCGGAGGTACTCAAAAACCTGCTTGGCTTCCTCCTCATCCACAATGCTCAGAGCGAAGCCGACGTGCACGATCACATAGGCGCCCACGACGGCCTCAGGCACAAATGCGAGGTTAACCTCCTTGACGATGCCCCCGAAGCTTACCCGTCCGGCTCGCGTGAGCGAGTCGCCCTCGGTGATGCTCACAATCTTGCCCGGTACCGCTAAACACATTATCGTTTTTGCGAAGCGCGCGCCGCAGCCATGATCTGGCCTAGCGCAATGCCGCCGTCGTTGGGCGGGACGCGTTGGTGCCAGTAAGGGCTAAAGCCCTCGCGGCGCAGGCGCGTCACCGTGCGCTCGACGAGATACTTGTTTTGGAAGCAGCCGCCGCTCAACACGACCCGCGGCTCTTTCACCTGCTGGGCCATCGCCACCACGCCTTCGGCGAGCGCGTTGTGGAACCGGGCTGAAATCTTCCACACAGGCACTCCGCGACTCAAGTCGTCCAGGATCTGCTGGACCATCGGCGCCCAATCCACCACCCATCCCCCACCCCCCAGCTCCGGAGGAGGCAGTATCCCATCGCCGGCGGTCCACGCCGCCGGCTCGATTAATCCCAGCGGGTAGATTCCGTCGGAATCCTCGGGGTCCATGGCAAACTCGAGGTCCAAGGCGGCCTGCCCTTCGAAATGAACCCTCTGGCGCAAGCCTGTAATGGAGGCCACCGCGTCGAACAAGCGGCCCACGCTGGACGTCATAGGGCAGTTCACATTGGAGGCGAGCATCTTGCGCAAGGTCCTACGTTCCACCGCTGAAAACGCCTCGACTGGCGCCAGGTTGCCATGCGTAAACACTTCCTCGTCCAGCGTCTGGTAAAGCAAACCCAGCGCCGCACGCCGCGGTTCATTCACTGCTTTGTCCCCACCCGGGAGCGGAAAGGATCGCACATGGCCCACACGCTCGATGGAGTCTTGGGTGACTCGAAAGAATTCGCCGCCCCAGATGGAGCCGTCCAACCCGCAGCCGGTGCCGTCCCAGGCCACGCCCAGGACGGGCGCGGAGAGTTCGTTTTCCGCCATGCAGGCCAGGACGTGCGCATGGTGATGCTGAACGCTGACCACCGCCTGCCCGCTCTCCTGGGCATGTTGGGTGGAGAGATAGTCCGGATGCGCGTCGGCGGCAATGACTTCAGGCGTGATGTCGTAAAGCCGCTCCAGGTCCTGGATCACCCGCTTGAACGCTGCCAGGGCCGGCGCGCTTTCCAGGTCCCCGATGTGCTGGCTAAGGAAAACCTGGTGTCCCGCAGCCAGAGCGACGGTGTTCTTGAGGTGCGCGCCCACCGCGAGCGTGGGGCGAAGAAGAATCGGAGAGCGGATCGGGAGCGGGGCAAAGCCGCGAGCGCGCCGCAACACCATCTCCCGCCCAAGCACGACGGTCAGAACCGAATCGTCCACGTGCCGGACGATTGGACGGTTGTGGACCAGGAATAGATCGGCGATGCTGCCGAGGCGCTCGAGGGCCTCATGCTCGTCAATGCAGATAGGTTCGTCGGACAGGTTGCCGCTGGTGGCCACCAGAGGCATCCCGAGTTCCGCGAGGAGCAAGTGATGAAGGGGAGTGTAGGGCAACATCACGCCAAGAAAGGGGTTGGCCGGCGCCACGGAGGAGGCGACCCGCGAGGCGGAGGCATCAGAGTCGTCATGGGCAATACGGCGCAGCAGGACGATGGGCGACTCGGGCGAACGCAACGCGCGGGCTTCGACAGCCGAAACATCGCAGACCGTCCTGACCGCGTCCAAGGTGGGGAACATCACGGCAAACGGCTTTTCTTCCCGGTGTTTGCGTTGCCGCAGGCGGCGCACGGCGCCGTCATCGGATGCCAGGGCCAAGAGGTGGAACCCACCCAACCCTTTCAGCGCCAGAATGCCTCCCTGGCGGAGCAACCGTGCCGCCTCGCCGATCACCCCGCCGGGCGATGCCACGGGCTTGCCAGCGGCGTCCCATAGCTCGATCCGCGGCCCGCAGGCGGGGCAGGCGTTTGGTTGGGCATGAAAGCGGCGATCCAGGGGGTTGTCATACTCGGCCTGGCACTGGTCGCACAGAGTGAAGCGCCGCATCGAGGTGTTTGGGCGGTCGTAGGGGAGTGCCTCGATGATGCTGAACCGGGGGCCGCAATGGGTGCAGTTGGTGAACGGGTAGCCAAACCGGCGGTTCGCGGGATCGAAGAGTTCGCGCAGGCAGTCGGGGCAAGTGGCGATATCCGGGAGAACGAGCGCGGTCTTCTCGCCCGAAGTATCGCTGGGACGAATTTCGAAGGCGTGGTAGCCAACCGGATCGAGATACACCGATTCGAGGCTCTGGATGAAGCTAAGCGGCGGACGGTCGCGCTCGATGCGGAGGAGGAAGTGCTCGACCTCGGATAGTCCGCCTTCGACCTCAATGAACACCCCTTGAGGGGAGTTGCTCACCCAGCCAGCGAGACCGTGTCGGGATGCGAGGCGGAAGATGAAGGGGCGAAAGCCCACGCCTTGAACCGCGCCGCGCACGGTCACTCTTGCTCGAGCGCGCTCTTGGCCCCGCGCTTTGGGCGCGCGGACTGGGTATGGGGCCAGGCAAGTCACGCCAAGCCTGGAAACCCGGTTTTGTGGAGCTTCATAATCAATCCTGAGAGCCGCCGTAAAAGCCGACCAGTTGCATGTGGGTGGCGTGCAGCCGGGCCAGGAGGACCTTGGTCATCCGGCTCGCCAGGTCATAACCGAAACTCGGGTTTTCTTCCGCCTGGGTCCGGAGGTACTGCGTGTCCCAGGCGATCGCCTCACTCTCCATGGCCGCGCGCGCGTTGAAATGCCAACGGAAGGGCGGCAGCAGCCAGGACCACCCCAGAGCGTCGCCAGGGCAGATGGTCTGGATGGTGACCGGGCCCTGGCCTTGGATATCGGTTTGGAGGGCGACCTCACCGCGGAGGATGAGGTAGAAGTGGTCCGCTTCCTCGCCTTCCCTCGAGATCAGTTCGCCGGGCGCGAATCGAACCCACGAGGCCCCTTTTACAAGCACAGGAAAGTGCTGGCTGTTCAACCCACTCCAAAACGGATGATGAATGATTATCGATTCAAGGTTTTCCATACGCGCGGTTCGATCTTGCGGCCGGGTCGCTCGACTCGGCCGGAAACCTTGAGCCCTCCCTCCTCGAGCACGCAGGATGCTCGATCGGGAGCCAGGCACACCAAGACGCCAGCCCGAGCCCTTTCATCCCATACGGTCCCATCAGCCCGCACCCGATGCTCACCAAACTTTGGCGGCCTCTTTGCATTATTTGGCCTGGGAATCCCCGGAGTTCGCGCTTGCGGATTCGGCGGACAATGGCAGCAGCGCGATGTCCCTGTACCAGGAGGTTTGCGCCGATAACCCGCCTTCTCTTGGCGAAGGATGTCATTCTTCTATTCCTATAACCTGCGACCGGATCGTTGTCCAGAGTCAAGGTGAGGATTTACCGGGCGAGAATTTACTGTTCAAACCGGGCGGGCTGTGAAGAATCAGATCCCAGACCTTCATGGCACCCCGCGCCACGAACCCGTTCGAACCATGACACACAACGAATTATCCGAGCTCAAGCAAGCGGCCATCATCAATACCCTGCGCGCATGCCAGTTGTTCATTGGCTTGCCAACGCCCGACCTGAAGAACATCGCGGCCATCACCGTGTTGAAGAATCTCCAGAAGGGAGACTACCTCTTCCACGAGGGCGACTCCTCGCACGGGTTCTATATCGTGCAGCAGGGCGCCATCAACGTGCACCGGGTCAGTTCTCTCGGCAAAGAGCAGGTCATCCATGTCTTTCGCGGAGGCGAGTCGTTTGCCGAAGCCACCCTGGCCACGGAGACAGGCTACCCGGCGGACGCCCGGGCGATCGAGTCCAGCCATGTGTTGCTGGTGCAAAAGCAGGATTTCATCGCCCTGCTGCGGCGCCAGCCGGAACTGGCCTTGCGGATGCTTGGTTCGATGAGCCAGCACCTGCGCGTGTTGGTGGGATTACTCGACGACCTGACTCTGAAAGATGTCGAGACACGGTTGGCAAACTGGCTGATCAAGCGGTGTCCGAACGCCGAGAGCCAGAGTCCGGTTTGCGTCGAGCTGACGATGACAAAACGGGTGCTGGCGGCGGAGTTGGGCACCGTCAGCGAGACGTTCTCGCGCACGCTGGGCAAGTTCCGCGAGCAGAAGCTCATCACCGTGAAAGGCAAAGTGGTCACGATCCTCTGCCCGGCCAAACTCCTCGCGCTCTTGCGCCGGCACTTGGGAGAAGGCGGCGGGGCCTCCCGTTAGGGCGGGCGTACCAGGTATGTTAACTCTGGCGGAAGCACAGCATCGGATTGTCTCCTCGATCAACCCCCTCGAGGATGAGGTGGTCGATCTGAAGGATGCCGCAAACCGTATCCTCCGGCAGGAGGTCCTGGCCGCGATCGATTTGCCACGGTTCAACAATTCGGCCATGGACGGATATGCTGTGCGTAGCGGAGACCTCGCCCTTGCGACCGACGCCAGCCCGGTCGCGCTCCATCTCACGGGGACGGCGGCCGCGGGCCGGATCTACGAAGGGAGCATGAGCGCGGGAAGCTGCGTGCGCGTGTTCACGGGAAGCCTGCTGCCGGGGGGGGCGGACGCCGTCGTAATGCAGGAAGATGTTCGAATCCGGCCGGAGATGCCCAACCGGGTCTGGTTCTCCGAGCCTGTCGAACCACTCGAATTCGTGAGGCGGGAGGGGGAAGACGTGCGGGTGGGAGATGTTCTTGCGGGTCCCGGGGAGCGCCTCGGCGCGGGCCATGTCGCGCTGCTGGGCGCGGTCGGCACAGCGCGAGTGCGCGTGGGACGTCGTCCGATTGTCGGGCTTCTGGCCACCGGCAATGAACTGCGTGAACCGGGAAGCTCCCTCGCCGAAGGACAAATCTACGAGAGCAACCGCGCCGCGATCGCTGTGATGGCCGCCCAAGCGGGCGCGCAGCCCAGGTGGTTCCCCCTGGTCCCGGATGATGCGGATGTGACCCGGAGGGCGCTCTCAACCGCCTTTGCCGAGTGTGATGCCGTGATCACCTCGGGCGGGGTGTCGGTGGGAGAGTTGGATTTTGTAAAGAGCGCCTTCGAAGGAATCGGGGGCCGGTTGGAATTCTGGAAGGTCGCGATGAAACCCGGCAAGCCGTTCGTGTTCGGTCACTTCGACCGGAAGCGGTTATTCGGGCTGCCCGGCAACCCTCTGTCCGCGTTGGTGACCTTCCATTTGCTGGTTCGCCCGGCGTTGCTGAGGCTCCAGGGAGCCGCCGATTGGTCCCTCCCGGTGCGGCGTTGTGAGTTGGCCGAGTCCCTGGTCAACAAAGGTGACCGCCCCCACTTCATCTGTGTGAGTCTGGAAGCGGGCGCGGCCAAATCCGCCGGGAAACAAGGCTCCCACAGGCTGCGGGGGTTGGCTCAAGCGGAGGGATTGGTGGAGGTTCCGGCGGGATCAACTCTGCCTGCCGGGAGAGTGGTGTCCGTGCTGGCCTGGGTCTAGCCGGAACCTCGATGGGGCGTAACGCGTAGATACTGCCTGAGCTGTGGGGTGGACTACACTAGCCGCTCTTGCCCTGGACGAAGAGAAGGTAGGGCTCGCTGTCCTCAGCGGGCCGCACACGGGGTCGATCAGAAGTTGCGCTTCGGCATCTCGAGCACGAGCGGCGAAGGGGCCAGGTGTCTGGGCTGATTGATTGGGACAAAGGAGGGCGCGACCGAAACGGAACCCTGGCCCTTGATGAGCAGATCATCCAAAGCCCCAGAACGCGGGAGCCCGGCTCCAAGCCCGACCGGACGCAACGAATCAGAGAAGGTGACCTTCGCGCCGGAGAGAACGCCGCTCAAATTCAGCGGCGTCACCGGATCCATGACATCGCGAGTGAGGTCAGGGTGGAAATTGACCGGGTCCATCGATCCCTGGAGCAAGTCGCCCTTGGCAGCCCCGCTCGAGCCCACATTCATCACCTCGCGAAAGCCAGCTATCCGCGCCTTCCGCTCCTGGAGCAGATCGGAGGCGCGATTGTTGAATCTCGGGCCGGCTGCGAGGTCTGGCTCTCCGAACGAATTCCGCATGCTCATGTGGCCCGGCTCGAACAGGGAACCTGGGGCGCCGGAAAGACCAATCCCACCCGAGGCGCCCAGGGCCGATGGGTCGCGGGCCATGCCAGGAGCTGCCAGAGGATCTGTCCGCTCCGTCGAGGACATCTCTTTGGGATCGCCGAGCGTCTTCAGTGCGGATTCCTTTGCATGGGAGGTCTCGAGCGACTCGCTCTCACTGAGTTTCACCTTCTCATCGGCTTTGTCGAAGTACTTCTGCATGTCGCTCTTCGGACGCGAGTCTGTCTTCTCCGCCTTGTAGTCACGCACGCCAAAGGCCTCATTCGCGGTTTTTTCGCTGATCGACAAATCGTCCATCGAACGCTGCATCCAGTTCTCACGCTGGTCGATCAGATCCTTTTCCTTCGGGGTCAGCGTGCGTGAGGGCGCGGCAGCCGGGGAAAAAGGCGCCGCTGGCACACCACCAAGGGAACTGTCGCGGTCCAGGCTGCTGCCGAAAGGGTTTTCCAGTCCCCGCTTTGTCAGAGAATCGGGCTTCACGGGAATGCGATTCCCATCAGAGAACCGGACCTTCTCGCCGCCTTGGACAGCCGGACTGAGGCAAACGCAGCCAGCGGCCAGCACCCCTGCCGCCAGGAGCCGGGCTATCGGTGCCAATCTAAGAGAGTAACCCACAGTTCTTTAGTGCTTATGCGCGCCAACAGGTTGGCGCCGCACATCTGCGCCCAATATCAAACTCAACGCTGCCATAGGGTGGACCCAGCCGCCAGCGAATTGTTCAAGAAAACCGGACCAAAGCCTCCAGTGGCGGACCAGGACTGACTGTAAGGACCGGATACGAGCCACCGTTACGATAATTGCAACCCATTGATTATCAAGATAAAACATCAACTATGAATTTTTTAACATGCTTGGCATGAAGCCTGCTGCAATACGAGCCAGACCAGAAATGTTAACTAAAGCCACCATGAACATCGCAACCCTGCCTTAAGCGGACTCGATAGCCAATGTATGTTGAACGCCAAAGAACAGGCTGAGCCGGGCCTCCCCGCCATGAACCGTCGCATCCTCGTCATCGATGATAATCGTGCCGTTCATGATCTCCTGCGGCGGGCTCTGACGGGCCACGTAAATGGCCTCCCTGCCCGCCCACGTGAGACCGCGCCGGGCGTGCGGACGAACGGAGAAGGGCACGGTGGATTTGAGATCGACTCCGCATTCCAGGGCCATGAAGGCTTCACCATGGTGCGCAAGGCGATCGAGAACGGAGAACCTTACGCGATGGCGTTTGTCGATGGACGCATGCCCCCCGGCTGGGACGGAGTGGAAACAGCGTCGAACCTCTGGCAGGTGGATCCTGACATCCAAGTGATCCTTTGCGCGGCTGGCACGGACTACCGGTGGTATGAGATCATCCGGGAGCTGGGGCAAACGGACCGGTTGGTCATCCTCGAGAAGCCCTTCGAGCAAGTGGAGGTGCTTCAGATTGCGAACGCGCTGGCCGAAAAGTGGCGCCTGGCGCGCATCCTAAAGACAAGCCCGGTCTGCCCCGATGAAACGGTCGAGACGCGCTCGGCTGAGATGCGGACGGATCATGAGAAGTTCGAGGTGGAGATGGCGGATCATCTGCGCGACGAGCATGAACGCCTGGCCATGGCGCGCCACTTGCTCGAGAGCCAGAAGCTGGAAAGCCTGGGAGTCCTCGCGGGGGGCGTGGCTCACGATTTCAACAACCTACTCACCGCCATCATGGGCAACGCCGGCCTGGCCCGCATGGAGATGCCCGAAGCCGCCAAAGCCCAGGCTTACCTCGATAAGATCCAGATCGCATGCCGCCGCGCGGCGGATCTGTGCAAGCAACTGCTCGCCTACGCGGGCAAGAGCCCCTGCCGAGTCGAGCGCCTCGACCTCAACGCGGTGATCAACGAAACCGCCGAACTCGTCCGCGTCTCGATCGGCAAGTCCGTCGCGCTACGGCTCAACCTGGCGGACGGGCTCCCCGCAGTCCTGGCCGACCCTGCCCTGGCACGCCAGGCCCTCATGAACCTGGTCATCAATGCCTCGGAAGCGATTGGTGAGAAGGAAGGCAAGGTTACTCTAACCACGGGTGTCGTGGCGGCTGATCGCGCGTTTCTGGCTGAGCTTCTCATGGGTCCCACGGCGGCGGAAGGCGATTACGCGTTCATCGAGATCCAGGACGACGGCTGTGGCATGCCGCCAGAGGTCGCCGCCCGCATGTTTGAGCCCTTCTTTACCACCAAGTTCATGGGACGCGGCCTCGGACTCTCGGCCGTCCTCGGGATCATCCGCGCTCACAAAGGGGCTATCCAGGTTCGAAGCGAGCAGGGGAAAGGCACAACCCTGCGGGCCTTCTTCCCATGCGTCCCCGCCCTTTCTGCCGCGCCGCCCGGCAAGGGCAATCCCGACGCGCCCTGGCACGGCGAAGGGACCGTATTGGTGGTGGACGACGAGGAGATCGTTCGGGAGGTGGTGGTTCGCACCCTCGAGTCTCTCGGCCTGCGCGTCATATCGGCCATCGATGGCCAGGAAGGCGTGGAACTTTTCAAAGCGCACGCGTCCGAGATCAGCCTGGTGCTCATGGACCTGAGCATGCCTCGCCTGAGCGGGGACGCCGCACTGCGAGAAATCCATGGCCTGCAACCCGGGGCACGGGTAGTCCTGATGAGCGGCTACAGCGAGCAAGAGGCGCGGCAAAAATTCGGTGATTACGGGCTGGCGGGTTTCCTTCAGAAACCCTTCGAGCTGAAATCGCTCAAAGAGAAACTCCAGACTCTAAGAACCCGCTAACCGCAAAGTCCGCTATTGCGTCCGCCGCTGGTTTGCGTTTTTGTTTGAACCATGCGTTTACGATTCTGGCGGTATGACCTCAAGCTGGCTCACCGATGGGCCGTCTCCAGCAGCGTCGGCTCCGGGGGCGGCGGGGGCAAGGAGATCTATGAGATCGTGTTTGTTGAACTGGACGACAAGCAAGGCACCGTCGGCATCGGGGAAGCCGCCCCTTCATCGCGCTACGACGAGAGCGTCGATTCGGTCGTCCCGTTCATGGAGCACATCAATTCCTACCAACTCTCCTTTGACGACATCCCTGGCAGCATGCGCTGCCTCGATCTGATTGCGCCCCGCAACTTCTCAGCCAAAGGGGCCATCAACATCGCCCTGCTTGACGGCGCCGCGCGCAAGGCCGGGCGACGCGTCTGCGACTTCCTGGGCCTGGGCTTCACGGAAGGCAGGCACATGACATCGTTCAGCATCGGTATCGACCAACCGGCGATCATTCGCGAGAAGGTTCTCGAGGCGGAGCGATACCCTATTCTCAAGCTCAAAGTCGGCAGCCCCCACGACCAGGCGAGCCTGGCCGCGTTGCGCGAGGTCGCTCCCCGGAAGTTGCTGCGTGTGGATGCAAACGAGGCATGGAAAACCAGGGAGGAAGCCCTCAAACAAATCGAGCGACTTGCCGCCGACGAGTACATCCAGTTCGTGGAACAACCGATGCCCGCGGCGAGCGAGCTCAAGGACCTCGTCTGGCTCAAACAGCGCTCGCCCCTCCCATTGATGGCGGACGAGTCCTACCCCTCCGCCGCGGCGATCGACCGTTGCGCCGAGGCCTTCCATGCCGTCAACGTGAAGCTGGCCAAGACGGGCGGCATCACCGAGGCCAAAAAAGCCCTCACCGCCGCTAGAGAGCGAGGTCTCAAGACCATGCTCGGGTGCATGATCGAGTCGAGTGTCCTGATCTCCGCAGCAGCCCACTTGGCGGAACTCACGGATTACCTGGATCTGGATGGCAACCTCCTCGTCACCAATGACCCGTACCGGGGTGTGAAAGAGAACGGCGGGTTCCTGTCCTTCGCCCAAGCCCCAGTTCAAGCCGGCCTTTGCGCACAGGCCCTTCCGCCCGCTGGCTGAGCCGACCGCCCGCCGTCCGGTCCACCGGTGGCGTTGCCGCGGTTGATTTCGTCGGCGGGCTGGCGTAGAGTTGACCCTAATAATCAAAAATCACGCCTATGAAAATTAGAGATCTCCTCAAGATAATCACCCGCGCTGCCATCGTGGCGCTCATCACCGCGGCTTCGCTGTCTGGAGTGGCCCGGGCCCAAGCCCAGGAGACACCACAACCGGATCAGCAGCGCGAAAAATCGCGGCAGCTCGAGGAAAAAGCCCGCGACCTGAAGGCCAGCGGACGCCATGACGAGGCAAGGGACCTTATGAACCAGGCCGAGGCTCTTCGTGCCGAGGCCGGGCGCTCGGAGGAAAATGCCGGGCCCGAGCAGCCAGCACCCCAAGACAATCGGAAGCGTGAGGACCTTAAGGGACAGCACAAGAAGCTCCTTGCGCAGTTGGAGGAATTACGTTCCGCCGGCACGGAGCCCAAACAAGCGGAAATCAAAGCGCAGATCCGGAAGATCGAACAGGAGTTGGCTCGGGGTGAACCATCGTCGCCCGGCATGGACAAAGATCGATCGGCGCGCCGACAACCTGGCAAACGACCTGGCCAGCCGCAGGGTGGCGGAGGGCCCGATAGGGAGCGTCAGCGTGAGCACTTGAAGATCGCCATCGAAAACCTCCATGCCGCGGGGATGCATGATGTCGCCGACCGCCTGGCGCGCCGGATGGAGATGGGCCCACAGCCCGAAGGCCCTAAGCCAGGGGCACCCGGCCCGCGCGGCGATGGTGGACCCGGGCGTGTTGGCGAACGAGGCGGCCCTCAGAACGATGTGAACGGGATGCGCGCTGAACTCATGGAGCTGCGCCAGGCCATTCGGGAAATGCAGGGCCGGCTCGAAGAACTGAGCCGCAACCGCCGATAGCCCCCAAGAGAAAGCCGCTCGGCATCGCACCGGGCGGCTGTTAGTCAGGCTAAGGCCTGCTCACTGCGAAGACATGCAGGTCTTCAAGCCCGCTCTAACTTACTCCCGGCCCCCGATCTGTCAACTGACCCGCGCGATTGAACCGCGGATGAGGGGATAGCACGGATGCCACCCAACAGACAAAGCCAGGAAGAGCGTCTGTCCCTGCGCGGCAAGCCTCCCCTTGGGCGGCCCGCTATGGCGAGCGAGGAAGGGGCTGGCGACCGGGCCACCTTGGACCCTCAGCGCCACCCGGTCGGGTGTACCGCGGCAAGGTGCCTTCGCTCTTGCCGGCGAGCTGGTCGGTCACGGAGGTGACGCGACCGGTGATCCACTCTTTGAGAGGCGTGTCATTCAGGGCGAGGCCACGCGAGTCACGGGGCGGTCGGGCGGCGAGCGGTTCGATGGCCGAGGGTGAGTCGGCGCCCGGCGGAGGCGGCCTGAGAGCAGGCAACGGCGTGTTTGTGAGCCCCAGCGCGGTCCGCTCGAACGCCGCCTGCGCCCGCGGCGATTCCTCGGCGATGGCGGTGCGTGTCACCTGCGTAATCGCTTCGATCCGCGCGTGGAGTTGGGCGGTGTCAAAGAGGTTAGTGAGCAGCTCGGAGCATTGGGCGAGGTAGGCCTCGTCGAGCTTGGGATCGGCGAGCACACGTTCGATCAACCGGTTCGGGAAGCCCTGCGGTCGCCGAATGCTAAAGCTCATCTGGGCGCTGGGCGGCCCGGCCATCGGATGCCGGCCGAAGGCTTCGTTCAGGTCCCATGCCACGAAATGCGCAAGGCCAGTCTGGGGATGGACGTAGAGGTAGTAGTTGTGCCCGTTGCCGAGGAACGAGTCCATGTTCGCCAAGAGCGCGTTCAGCGCAATGAAGCGCAGGAGCGTCTCCGGGCTGGCGTAGTTCCCGAGCTTCGCGGCGAACGTCACGTCGTCCGCTTCCTCGATGAACCTCGCAAAAGCGATAAGGCGGCGGGCATCCGCGTCCCGCACTTTGGTTTTTGGTTCGTAGCGGCCCGCGTAGGGGGGCCAATCGTTGCCCAAGTACTCGATGCCGCGCAGGCCTTCGGGCTTGGTGAGCAGGCCCTTCTTCGAGCCGAAGTGCCGTTTGAGGAAACCGCCTTCGACCGGTTCCACCACGGTGTAGAGCCCGAGGTAGCGCCGCTCGAACTGGCCGGGGACAGTCAGCCATACCTTGGCGTAAGCGGTGCGCGAAGCCGGGAGTCCGGCCCGGCGGAAGAGGTCGTAGGCAAGGACCTCGCGCATCTGGGTCGGGTCGTTGAAATTATTGTTCAGGCACAACTCCTGGATGCCGCCGAATTCGCGGCCCTTCACCTGGCGTTCGAAGTCCAGCCTGAACGGCCGTTTGAGCGTGCCGCGCGACATGTTGAAGGACGAGTTTCCTTTGAAACGGAGTCCGACGTTCGTGAGCGTCTGTCCGGCGCACTCGAAGGTGCAGGTCGCCCAAGGAAACTCGAGGTGGAAAGGCCCGGGCCTCGGTCCGCGCGGCAGGTCGTCACCGGGCGGACGCAACCCGACGCCGGGCGGTGCGAAAGGCTCCGGACGCGGGCCCGGTGGCTCACCAAGCGAGGGCGGCAGAGGGTCCTCACCCGGCGGTGGCGCCGGAGCCATCGGCGGCCGTGGCCCGAACGGAGGCGGACCACGACGCTCCGGCAGTGGCGGCTCAAGCGCCTTCCAGTCCTCCGCGCTCACGGTGAGATGGATCGTCCAGAGGTTGGTGAGCCCGAAGAACCGGTCGGCCTGGGGGTCTGGAGCGGCGGCTCGCAGCGGCGGACACCAACAAACCACCATGAGGCAGGCGACGACGGTACAGGCTTTCATGCGACAGGGTGAAAGAAACCCTATCCCTTCGACCACAAAACGCAAAGGGAAAGTTCTGAAGCCTGCTCCGTGTCACTGTCCGCAACGTCCGGATTCAGTTCAACCGCCGGCTTGCTGCCGGGGAGGTGGACCGCACCCCGTCGCGCCCACCAAAAAGCCTCGCTTGCGTAAAAACATCTTTACATCAAAGCATCTTTGTGCGAACCTCCCCACATGAGAACGACCCTCGATCTTCCAGATGCCCTGTTTCGGGAAGTCAAAACGCGCGCCGTTCAGCAAGGCGTGACGCTCAAGGACTTGGTGGCCCACTACATTGAGGTGGGATTGCGCGGCCAACTCACCCCGCCCGATGCCTCGCGGCACCGTCAGCACAGCCCTCTGCCGGTCTTCCGCGTTCCCAACGGGCAGACGATCCCAGCACTCACCAACGCGCAATTCCAAGCCATCCTTGATGAAGAAGACATCGCCCAATACCAGAGACTCTTCGAACATTGATTTGCCGGACGTCAACGTTTGGCTCGCTCTGGCGGACACCCGCAACGCTCACCACGATTCCGCGCGACGCTACTGGGACGAATCGAAGGGCGAGAATACCGCCTTCTGCCGCATCACGATGATAGGCCTGCTGCGCGTCGCCACCAACCCAAAGGCGATGCGTGGCGATCCCTTCAAGCACGCCGAGGCCTGGCACATTTACCGCACCCTTCTCTCACTCCCGGAAATCAGCTTCCTGCCCGAGCCATCGGACATCGAGAGTCGCTTCTCCGCGCTCACCTCGGATCCCGCCACCCCTCATCACCTCTGGACGGATGCCTACCTCGCCGCATTCGCCCTCACCCTTGGCTGCCGCCTCGTCTCCTTCGACGCTGATTTCCAACGCTTCCTCGATCTTAATTTTCTTCACCTGACTCCTTGAACCTAGACGATGGTCAACTGGACGCTGCTCTCGATAATGCCCGCTCCAATGGCATAGCGGGTAAGTCCGGCGGTATCGTGGATGTTGAGCTTGGCCATGAGATTCTCACGATGTTTTTCGACGGTCTTGATGCTGATGCCCAGTTCGGCGGCGGTTTCCTTGTTGGCTTTGCCTTCGGCAATCAATTGCAGCACCTCGGTCTCCCGCGAACTCAGATGGTCATCGCGCGCCTTCAGTGATCGGCCTCGATCCGCCGACTTGCGATCGCGCTCGTGAATACGTTTGGCGACCGACGGGCTGAAAAACGTGTTCCCCTTTTGGACTTCGCGAATCGCCTGACACACACTGTGCGCGGAGGTTTGTTTGAGGAGAAATCCCACTGCGCCGGAATCGGTTGCCTCCTTGACATACGCGTCATCACTGTGCGCGGAGAGAATGAGCACTTTGGTGGCGGGGACAGCTTTGAGCACCTGGCGGGTAGCTTCCAAGCCATTGAGCAGCGGCATTGCGATGTCCATCAGCACCACGGCGGGATGAAGTTTCCTGACCATCGCGACCGCCTGGCGTCCGTCGGGCGCTTCGCCGACCACCTCGAGGTCGTCTTCGAGTTCGAGCATCTTGCGAAATCCCTCGCGCACAATTGTATGGTCTTCGGCCAGCAGGACGGTGATTCGTTTCATAAGTCAGTTCAGTTAGCCGCCGTGGCACTTGGCGGCAGGGGAATGAGCACCTCGATTTGCGTGCCGGCGCCGCGAACGGATTTGATCTTGAAGGCGCCGCCCACATAGGTCGCCCGCTCGCGCATACTGAGCAGACCAAGGCCGCCCTTTCCTTTTCGTCTGGCCGCGTGATGATCGGGGTCGAAGCCGATCCCGTCGTCATTGATCGTCAACTGAATGAAGGCGCGCTGCCTCAGGCGCACGGTAACGTGGCGTGCGTGCGCGTGCTTCTCCACATTCTCCAACGCTTTCTGGAGGATGCGGTAGAGCGCCAACTCGCCTTCGGCGGGCAGCCGGGCCGTCAATGGTTTGCAGGCCAGCTTGAGAGAAACGCCCGTCCTATTCGCGAACTCCGTGCAGGTGGCGCGCAGGGCGGCGACCAGGCCCAGTTCGTCCAAGACGCTGGGCCGCAGATTCCGCGCGATGCGCTGCACTTCTTCGACAGTCTGGCCGAGCATCTCGCTGAGTTTCATCACCTCTCCCCGCGATGCTTTCTCGGGCGCCGGCAGTTTGTTCGCCAGTGCCGCCCAGCGCGCGATGACGGCGCAGAGCAGTTGGGTAATGTTGTCGTGCAATTCTAGGGCCACGCGCCCGCGCTCGGCTTCCTGCACTTGCACCACGCGGTGCGTCAAGGCCCGCAGCATTTCCTCGTTGCGCCGGGCCTCCGTCATGTCCGTCACCACCAGGCCGATGGTCGCGCGGTTGAAACCATTCTCCGCCAGCGGACGAATGGAGATTTGCGCCGGCATTCTCGAACCGTCGCGGGCGTGAAGGAGCACTTGGATTTTAGAGCCAGATTTGCCCGTCCGTTGCATAAGCGGTCGGAGCGTTGCCCGGTCCGCGGCGGAGAGAAAGCTGCGAAAGGAACTGCCCATCACCTGCTCCAGCGGGCATTTGACCATTCGGGCGAAGCACTGGTTGGCGTAAAGAATCACCTTGTCAGCCGTGAGCGTCAGCGCCCCTTCGTTCATGGATTCGATGAGCACGCGGTAAGCGTGCTCGGCGCCTTGCAGCGTGAACACTTGAGTGCCCAGTTTGCCCGCGACCATCACCGTATCCACTTCTCCACCACGGATGGCGCGGACCGTTTCCTCCGCGTCGGCCAGGCGGGCGCGGAGCTCGGCGAGTTCGCGGGCCGGCGCGGGGCGGGATGAACTCTTTTGGCCGGTAGTTTTCAAACTGCCACCTTGCCTTTTACGACCAATTCCAACTCGGCGAACAGGCCGGTGATGTTCGCCAGATTGCCGATGAACCGGCGGACCGGCCGCGGGAAATCTTTGATGAGCGTCGGGGTCGCGACGATCTGGTTGGCGCGCGCCAGGTCGGGCTGCTGATAGATGTCGATCACCTCCAGCGTGCAGTTGTCCTTCAGTTCGGCCTCGCACAGTGCACGGACGCGCAGGACGGCTTGGCGCGACCGGGCCGTGGCTCCCGCCACGAACAGTCGCAAGACGTATTTGGCCGTGGGCCGGGCGGCCAGGGACTCCTCAATGGCCTGCGTCGCGCGGCGGATTTTGTCTGTTTTCACGGGTGATCGTCTTGGTTAATCGGCCGGGCGCAAATCCAGGCCGACGAGCACGCGATCCGTATCGGAAAGGTTGCCGATAATTGTTCGCACGGGCTTCGGCAACTTGCGCACCACCGTGGGAACGGCCAGGATTTGGTCGCCTTTGGCCAACTGGGGCTGCTCCAGCAAATCAATCACCGTGATGCGATAGCGGCCTTTGATGTGGCTTTCGCAAATCGCCTTTAGGTTCGAGAACGCCATCAGGGATTTGGGCGTCTGGCCGGTCACGTAGAGGCGCAGTTGCCAGAGTTTGGCGGGCCGGCGCCGGGGTGCGGCGGCAGGTCGTTTCACCGTTTTGGTTTTCATCGATTTCCCTTCCCCGCTCTGGGTTTGCTCCGCGTAATGGGCACCACCTTGGCATCCGCCTGGCGCAGGCGGCCTAATTCGGTCCGCTCGGTGGACAGCAAGCGCGTTTGCGTTCCGACCTGTTCGTCGATTTGTCGAAGTTCCTCCGCCCCGGCTTCATGCTCGGAGCGCAGCCCGCTGATTTGCCGTTCGAGCGCGGCGCGTTTGCGCTCCAGTTCGCGTTTGCGGCGGGCGGCTTCCTGCTGGCCTGCCAGCGCTTCGGCTGTTTCGCGGGCGGTTTGTGCCGCCCGGGCCGAACCGGTCAGGACGCCACTGGGACCGATGTAGGCATCGACGAGGTCAATACCCCGGTCCGAAATCAGGAACTCGCGGATTTGGTTCGAGTGCGCCATGCCGCGCGCTTTGAGCACGTAGAGCACGCGATTGCGTTCGCCGTTGCCTTCGAAGTCCTGCAACAACAGCCAGGAGTCCATGAGCGAGGACATGGCCATTTCACTTTGTTGCAGCGCGTGGCCACCCTGTGTCAGACTGGTGAAGAGCGAGGTGACTTGTCCCGCCTTCAGATAATCAATCAGCCGCGTCACCATCCCCTTGGTTTCGGAGTCGGTGCCCGCGTCCATCAGGCTGGTAATGGGGTCCACGATGACGACGTGAGGTTTGAACGTGGCGATCTCCTTGAACATCGTGGCCAGGTGCATCTCCAGGCCGTAGAGCGAGGGCCGCGCCGCGTGAAACCGCAGCAGGCCTCGCTGGGCCAACGGCTCCAGGCGCAGCCCGATGGAATGCATGTTGCGGATGATCTGGTCGGGCGATTCCTCGAACGAGAAGAAGAGCACGCGCTCCCCGCGCCGGGCGGCGGCTTGCGCAAAGTTGGCGGCGATGATGGTCTTGCCAGTGCCAGGAGTGCCTGTGAGCAGAATGCTGCTGCCGCGAAAAAAACCCAGTCCGCCCAGCATCGCGTCGAGCCGGGGGATGCCGGTGGCGATCCGCTCGCTCGACACCTTGTGATTGAGCGCCAGCGACGTGATCGGCAGCACGCTGATGCCCTCGCCGCCGATGAGAAAGGGGAATTCGTTGGTGCCGTGCAGCGCGCCGCGATATTTCACCACGCGCAGATGCCGCGTGGCAATCTGATCATTGACCCGATGATCGAGCAGGATGACGCAGTCGGACACGTATTCCTCCAGCCCGTGGCGCGTCAGTTGCTCGCGCCCGCGCTCGGCCGTAATCACGGCGGTCACGCCTTTGTCCTTGAGCCAGCGGAAGAGCCGGCGCAACTCGGCGCGCAGGATGGCCTCGTTGGGCAGGCTGGCGAAGAGCGCTTCCAGCGAGTCCAGCACCACCCGCTTGGCGCCGATGGAATCGATCGCGTGATTCAGCCGGACAAACAATCCCTCCAAATCATACTCGCCGCTCTCCTGGACTTCACTACGTTCGATGTGGACGTAGTCGAGCACAATCCTTTTTTGCTGGACCAGGCCCGCCAAATCAAATCCGAGCGACGCGACGTTGGCCTTCAACTCCGCTTCCGTCTCCTCGAAGGCGATCAACACGCCCGGCTCGCCGAACTGCACCGCGCCGCGCACGAGGAATTCCGCCGCCAACAGCGTCTTGCCGCACCCCGCGCCGCCGCAGACCAGGGTGGGCCGCCCCCGCGGCAACCCGCCATCGGTGATTTCATCGAGACCCTGGATGCCGGTGGGACACTTGGGCAAACGAGTCGCCGGAGGGGTGGGTTTGGAGCTGTTAGTTTTCATTCAGGAGCATCTTTTCATTAACGCAGGCAAAATAAGGGACCATTTGGGCCGGAAGCTATTTTCGAAGGCGGCTTGTCGGTTTGGCTCCCGCGAACGCCTTCGACGATCCCCCAAGCGCGGTCTTGCCGATCGGAATTTGCGCAATGACGGTGCTGCCTTGGCCCGGGGCGGACTCGACATCAAAACTGCCGCCAACCATCTCCAGGCGTTCCCTCATGCCGAGCAGCCCGAGGCGTTTGCCGCCATTGGCGTGCAAGGCGCGTTCCACGTCAAAGGATTTGCCGTCGTCTTTTATGCTCATGCGGATGCGGTGGGGGAGCTTCTGGATGCTGACTTCCACCCGGCTGGCCTGAGCATGGCGAGCCACATTGGTGAGCGCTTCCTGGGCGACGCGAAAGAGCACCGTCCGCCGGGCCGTGTCCACTTGTTCCACCCCCGCAAAGGCCGTCAACTGGGTTCGCACGCCAGTCCGCGTAGTGAAGTTCTTCATGAAGGAATGCAGGGCGGGAATCAGTCCCAGATCATCCAGCGCCGCGGGGCGCAATTCGCGGGCGAACTGGTGCACGATGTTCACCGATTTTTCCACCAACCGTTGCGCCTGGGCAATGTTGCGGTCAAGCCCCTCGGTGTTCAGGGCGGCCTCCTTTTTCAGCCTCGCCAGCCGGAGATTGATGCTGGTCAAGGTCTGGGCGATGACATCATGCAGTTCGCGGCTTATCTCCTTACGCTCCTCCTCTTGCGCCACGAGAATTTGGCGGGACAATCGCCGCAACTGGTCCTGCAGGCAATGCGACTGCTCCAGCAACTGCGAGTAATGGCGCTCGCTTGTTTTGAGCGATTCCTCCGCCGCCTTGCGCTGAAGGACCTCCTGGCTCAATTCCAGATTCGAGGCGGCCAATTCCACCGTGCGCTGGCTCAGCGTCTCGATGAAGTCTTTCATCTGGAGGGCGTCCTCCGGCGCGCTGCGATGCGTTTTCTCGATGGGACTGATCGCCTCGGCAAAGAAAACCCCCGCCTGCTTGATGAGCGCGTCACGTTTGTCCGCCGGACAGCCCGGCAACAGCTCGGTCACCAGCGTTTGCTCGTGGAGCTTGGCCAGATCCAGCGTCTGCAGCCCGGCGGCCAGAGCCTGACTGCCCAGTCCTCGCGCGGAGTCCAGGCTTGCCTGCCTGCCTTGCTTCAGGTGCTTTCGCAACGCCGCCTGATAGCATCGCGACAGGTTGTGGAGCATGCGTTTCATGCGTTCATTAATTCACGGGCGGCGCGCCGCACGTATTTGCAGGACTTTACCACTAATTGCCGCGTGCTGGCGAGTGCGTTCTTCAGGCTTCATGCTGCTATGCCGACTTCAGCGCGACTCTCCGGAACGCTTGATCCCGCGATGCGGAGTCGCCAGTCGAACAAGACCAACATCCGACAATTCTTTCGATTCGTATATGGGGTAAACACCCCATGGCGCAGGGTAGGGTTACACCCCATAGTAAAAGGCCGGTCCACAGCCGAACGTTCTCAACTGCGATAACACCAAAAATGCGACAACGCAAGAAACACTTGAACAGACCATTATGAAAAGCAACAGATTGATTCCTCTATTCGTCGCGGTGGCCTTATGCCCGTTGGCGATCACCACTCTGGTCCAAGCCCAGATAACGACAGTCCGCGTCGTTGAGAGTTCGACAGTCCGCATCTCTGAAAGTTCCGACGTGCCGCAAGCGGCGGTCATCTCGGTCCAGGGCACCTGCGAATTTTCCGAGGACGGCGTCACTTTCACAAAACTGAAAACTCGCAACGTTCTAACCCAGGGAGTTGTGGTCCGAACCGGGGAAAAGGCGCGTGCCGATCTGTTCTTCAGGCGAATCGGAACGACGGTGCGTCTGCAAGCGGACACCGAGATCAAGCTCGAGAAAATGACCCGATCCACCAAAGAGGGCGACTCCCAGATGCAAACGTTAATAGATCTCCGCAAGGGCAGAATCTTCACCGTGGTGCGCTCGTTCGTGCCGGGCAGCACCTTGGAAATCAGGAATGCCGCCGGGCGTTCGGTGGTGGAGGGTAGCGGCTCGGGTCGTTACATCATCACCGCGGATGGCACTCAGGTCGCGGACAAAGCCTCCGTCATCCCGCTGAAGCTCATCGGTGACACGGGTATTACTCTGATTGCTCCCGGGGAGCTGTTCCGCGCGAAAGAGGGCAAAATGTTGGCTGACAATGCTCCGGAAGCCGTTCGAAGGCTTATCCAATGGGACGAACTCGAAGCGTTGGCCGACTTCATGAGCAGCCTCCCGGAAGAGGGGCAGCCAGCGCCGCAGACCAAATAACCAGCGGCGACCCTCTCCAAGCTCGACAATAACATCGCTCAAGCGCCGGCAAGCGAACAAGTCTTCAAAGCAAAGGACTATCCATGACAAGAACATCGGTACCCGCGTGGAGGACTCTGAAACTCACGCCGCTGTGAACGAGACAAAGCGGATTCGCCAGCTCCGACGCGTTCCGTGACATCAAGCCGTCGTCTGAGGTCGAGCGCTTCTGCCGGGCGTTCTATCCGGGAGCCGGATCGCTGTTCGCGGCTGTTTGCCGTGGCTGTTGAAGCCCACTGTCCAGCCGAGGCGATTACGACGGCCTTTGCAGCCCGGTGCCAACCACCCGGCCCGGGTGGGCAATCGTTCGTCCGAAATGCGAAATTAATCGCCCTTCTCCCTTACCAAAAGAACCAAACATGAAAGACCACGTCTATAAACTCATCGAACTCACCGGCACCTCCACCACCTCCGTTGAGGACGCCGTCGAGAAGGCCATTAAACGCGCGCACAAAACCCTCAAGAACCTGTCCTGGTTCGAGGTGGTCGAGACGCGCGGCAATATCGAGAAGGGAAAGGTGGATCACTGGCAGGTGACCATCAAAGTCGGCTTTACGCTTGAAGACTGACCCCGCCTCGGCGCGTCCTGTAGCGCAGACTTCCAAGTCTGCTGTGTCGCAGGTTTCCAAACCTGCCGGGCGCGAAAGGCGTAAGGCGCTCGAATGTTCGAACGTCGTAGCGAGGTCGCCCGCGCAGCCGACTTGGCAGTCGGCGAAACAGCAGGTTTGGAAACCCGATCGAGCGGTAGGGTTTTACCCCATAGGAAAGGTTCGGCCTGTCGCGTAGCGTCTCTCCAGATTATGAAAACCTTATTCACGGCGGAAGCGATTTCCAAGGGCGGACGCTCGGGCACCATTCAGACACCGGACCGATTGCTCAATGTCACTTTGGGAAATCCGTTGGAGAAGGGCGCTGAGAAACGCGGCCCGAGTCCCGAATTGTTGTTTGCGGGCGCGTATTCCGCCTGCTACCACGGCGCCCTGAGCAACGCCTCGAAAAAGCTCGGGGTGCCGGTCAAAGATTCCACGGTGCGCGCGATGGTCAGTCTGATCGAGGATGACCACGGAGGCTACCGACTCGCGGTGGAGTTGCATGCGCAACTTCCTGGCATTGGTCCCGTCGAGGCGCAATGCATTATGGAGGAAGCCCACAAAACCTGCCCGTATTCCAAGGCCCTTCGTGGCGACACATCGGTCATGCTAATGGTGGATTCGCCGTAGCGTCGGGAACGACGTGACCGGCCTGGCCGGCCACCTCACATTCTCGGTAGGGTTACACCCCATAGCGAACTGGAACCATGTAACGTAGTTTCACCTTATTCGCAGTCACAACAGTAATCTAAACGCGCAACGAATATCACAGTTATGAATATTAAGGCATCGCTCATCACCGTCCTTTCCATCGCGGCTCTTGCGGTGGGATGTAACAAGGAACAAACCACCTCTCAGCAGATCGAGACGCTCAAAACCGAAACAAAAGAGGCCGCGCAGGACATGAAGGACTACACCTTTGCGGAAAAGGCTGAATTCACCGCGCGCATGAAAGCCCAGTTGGCCGAGATCAACAAGGACCTGGACAATCTCGCCGCAAAAATTGAAAAAGCAAACGCCACGGCCAAAGCGGAAGCCAAACCGAAACTTCAGGCGTTGCGCGAGCAGGAGGCCCAGTTGAACAAACAACTCGAGGATCTCCAGAACGCCACCGAATCCACCTGGGAGACCGTCAAGACGGGCACCAAGAAAGCCTTCGAGGCATTGAAGGAGGGCTTTCAGCAATCACGCCAATGGGTGAGCGACAAGATCGCGCCTTGACGGCAGAAGGAGACTCTCATGAATAAGGCTGACCACGTTGCCGCCAGAGTAGGAACCGTTTTGTTCGGTGCCGTTTTGCTGGCGCTGACAGGATGCATCTACTCACGCCCAGAACCTGCGACCGTGTATGTGGCCCCGCCGCACGTCGAGGCCGCGGTTTCGGTGGGCCTTCCCGGCGTCGAGATCCGCGCCGAGAGCGATTTTTATGAGCCGCTCACTCCCTACGGACGATGGGAGGTTGTCGGATCCTACGGACGCTGTTGGATTCCGCGTGGAGTCGAGGCCGATTGGAGTCCTTATTCCGACGGCTATTGGCAGCGGACCGACGCCGGGTGGTACTGGGTCAGCAGCGAGCCGTGGGCTTGGGCCACGTATCACTATGGGCGCTGGGATTTAAGCGCCCAATTTGGCTGGTATTGGGTGCCCCAAACGCAATGGGCTCCAGCCTGGGTTTCCTGGCACCGCGGTGGGGGATACATCGGCTGGGCGCCGTTGTACCCGTCCGCAAGGTTCGCACGAGGCGGCTCCCTGGAGGTGAATGTGGCAGTCATCTCACCAAGGGCCTATGTCTTCGTCGATGAAGGACATTTCCTGGCGCCTGTCCGCCGTTCAGCGGTGGTCGTCAATAATACCACCATCATCAACAAGACGGTCAATATCACAAACATCAAGGTCGTAAACAACACCGTGATCAACGAAGGTCCCACAACAACCGTCATCGAAAAGGCAAGCGGGCGAAGGGTCGAGGCGGTCCCGGTTCGCGAATTGCGTCGCAGCGCCGAAGCGGCGGTCAGCGGCAGGCAACGAGCACCGGTCTCGGCCAGCGAACAAAGGGTCCCGACGCCGGGTCCCAGCGAGGCGCGGCCCCGCGGACGGAGCACGGTTACGGTGCGCGAGTCCCCGCCGGCCCAGAAGCCTGCCATCGCTCCGCGGGAGTCGCCAAAGGCTACTCTAAAGACTGACAAAGCGCAGAGCGTGACGCGCCAGCCCGTTTTCGTCCCTACGGCTTCCAAGCCCGCGACCATGCCCGCAGTCAAGCCTCAGTCCAGGGCGGCCGGCCGCTATCCCGCGTCGATCAACGAGCCAACCCAGCAGAAAGTGGACAAAAAGGTTCAAAAAGCGGCCAAACCTACCAAGGCCGCGGTCAAGAAAACACCGCAGCCCGCCAGGGAAAAACCGAACGCAAGTGAAAAAGCGAAATCGAAGACGAAAGACTGACACAGCAATATGATCACACAAACCAAACGCATCGTTCTCCTATTATTTGTCGCCGCACTTCTGGGTGCCGCCGTGGTTGGCTGCAACACGGCCCACGGTTTCGGCAAGGATGTGGAAAAGGCCGGTGAAAAGATTCAGGAAGGCACAAAATAACCACGTCACACAGTGTCTGTCGTAGCCCCGAGAGCCGCGGGGGGGTCATTCCACCTCCATCCAGGGGCTTGAGCGGCAGGCCAGGCGCGCGAGAAGCCGGCTCCATCCTGCTCGCATTCCGCGGGCGCTCACGGTGATTGGCTGCCAGACGCAATGAACATAGACGCCGCCACAATCATTCAGCCCGTCGCGGCTCAGGCTGCCACGACGGTCGCACTGGCATCGCCTTCCGATGCGCTCAACGGCGACCTGTTGTCCGCTGAACCGACCAGCGCAACGGTGCTCAAATCGACGCCCGCGCAAATCGTCATGATTCTGCTCGGGACAGTTGCCTTCCTCTATTTCGCGCGTCCTGTGATCTTGCCAGTCTTCCTGGCTTGTGGCGCCGCAATGACGTTGAAACCGCTCATCCGCTGGTTCTCTTATTGCCGCATCTCACCAGCGCTCTCTGCCGCGATCGTCATTTGCTTTCTCGTGTCCGGCATCGGGATTGGTTTCTTTGAATTGGGCCGGCCGGCATTGGGGTGGATGAATGAGGCGCCGCAGCACATGACCGAGTTGAGACAACGCGTTCAGAAAAGGTTCCCGCGTGTCGCGCGCTTCAGCCAGGCGGCGGCGGCGATGAACAATCTGGGCGCGACGGAGGAAGAGCAAAAGAAGGCGCCTACGGTGGAGCTGAAAACGAGCCGAGTCCCCACCACATTCATTAACTGGACAGGGACCTTCCTGGCAGGCATCGGCGAGTGCCTGGTTCTGCTGTATCTGTTGCTCGCGTCAGGAGACATGTTCTTGCAGAAACTGGTCCGCGTGATGCCGACGCTGCGCGACAAAAAGCGCGCGGTCGAGATCAGCCATGAGATTCAGCACAACATCTCCAATTACCTGTTCTCGGTTTCCCTGATTAACATCGGCCTCGGTGCTGTCGTGAGTGGGGGCCTCTATTTCATGGGTGTGCCCAACCCCGTTATGTGGGGAATGCTCATTGCGCTTCTGAATTTTGTCCCCTACTTCGGTCCTGTCGCCGGAATCGTCCTGCTGGCCGCGGTCGGTCTCCTCACTTTCGACACGTTGTGGCAGGCAGTCCTTCCCCCCGGCTGGTACCTGTTGCTCCATAGTTTGGAGGCAAACCTCGTTACGCCGATCCTGCTGGGACGCCGGTTCACGCTGAATCCGGTGGTCATCTTTGTTTCGTTGATCTTCTGGACGTGGCTCTGGGGTGTGCCGGGAGCTTTGTTGTCGGTGCCGATCCTGGTGTCGATCAAAGTCGTTTGTGACCGCGTCCCCGCCATGTCCAACGTCAGCGAACTGCTGACGAGTTGAACGAACATCCCAACATCAGCAGATCCAAATGATCCAGTCTTGTGGACAAAAAGCGAGCCGGACTGGCGCGTGGAGCCACCTCTCTCTGCCAACAGTAACGCGGGTGGGCGGCTTCGCATGCGCGCAATGGGAGGAGCTGAGGCATGCGGCGGCGTTGATTGGGACGGTGCTTTTTACCGGTGTTCGACCGCGGTATTGGGTACGCTCGGTGCGGACCGCGTTCGCGCGACAGGTTATGGAGATCGGCGTCGAGCCGGTCACGTTTGTTTGTGCGGTGGCGGTGTTCGTCGGCATTTCGGTGGTGGTGCAGCTCACTTTCTGGGCCGGGGAAGCGGGCCAGTCACAAGTGCTGGGGCCTCTGTTGGTGGCCGTCGTGGCCCGCGAACTCGGCCCGGTGCTGATCAACCTCGTCGTGATTGTCCGCAGCGGCAGTGCGATGACCACGGAACTGGGAGTCCTCAAAATCAACGGAGAACTCCGCGCGATGGAAGCGAGAGGCGGCGATCCGTTCCTGCACCTCGTCATGCCGCGCGTGCTGGGCGTAGCCGTGTCCACGTTTTGCCTCACGATCGTTTTCATCCTCGCTGCTTTTGCGAGCGGCTTCTTTTTCGCGGCATGGACCGGAAATGGCAGTCGTGATTTGATCCTGTTTGCGGACACGGTGTCGAGCGCGGTTCAGCCGAAAGACGTATTCAACATCCTTGCCAAGAGCATCCTGCCCGCGCTGTTTGCCAGCGCGTCCTGGTGCATCGGCGGACTCAGTGTCGGCGAGTCAGTCACGGAAATTCCCCAGGCCACGCAACGAGCGCTCACGCGTTCCGTCGCCGGACTGTTTGTCATCTCCGCCGCAGTATCGCTGCTGACCTACCTCTGACCATGAACGAGACGACGCGCGTCCTGACGTTTCAGGCTGCGATGCACGCCGCAACCGGCACCACCTGATGGCGGATCAATTCAAATTCCGACGCGTCAACGAGATCACCGGCACGTTCGTCCTCCTCGTTGTCGCCCTGCTCGTCGCCGCCATCGTGTGGACGGGCCGCAGCCAGCGCTGGTTCACAAGCAATGTCACGTTGCGGATCATCCTGCCCGAGGCCGGCGCCGCGGGAATCAGGCAAGGATCGGAGGTGTATTTCCTGGGTACTCGCGTGGGGTCGGTTTCCGATGTCATTGTGGATGCCACAGGCCGCATGGAAGCCCAAGCCAGCATCCGCTATGACTTCTTCCAATTCGTGCGCGCCGACTCGTCGGCGGTCGTTAAGAAAAAATTCGGCGTGGCGGGGGATTCGTTTTTTGAAATCACGCGTGGACAGGGTAAACCGTTACCTGAGAAGGCCGCCTCCATCGTCTGTAACGAGCAGTTTCAAAATGCGCTCGAAACGGCCGTCGAGGAAGTCCGCCACGAGGCAATGCTCGTATTGAAGAAGGTCAACGGCGCCCTGGATACGTGGACCAAGTTGGGCGCTGACCTGGGCGAAACCCTGCAGCATCTCCATGAACTCACCCTCGGCTTGGAGAAACTGGCTGCCGGCGTCGAGGCGGGTCAAGGCACGGTCGGCAAGTTAATCACCGATCCCTCGCTGGCAGACGAGGCGCAAAAACTCGTCGAGCGGGCCCAAGAGGCGATGAGCGAGTTGCAGGGCGTCGCGACAAACCTGAACGTCGCGGTAAAAAGCGTCCAGGACGGCGCCGCCCGGCTACCGGAAATCACCGACGCGTTGGCCAACGAGGCGAAAGACCTGCCCGGGCTTGTGCTACAAACGCAGACCTCGATGCGCGAAATGGAGCGATTGGTTGAAGCGTTGCAGCGGCACTGGCTCGTGCGCAAATACGTGAACAAGACGAATCCGCCGCCCCTCCATCCGCTGTCCGAAGCCGCTGTGCCGGACAAAAAGCCCGGGAAAGTGCCTCGTTCCCCAAAGAAACCTGCGAACTAAGGTCCACATCAGATCAGTCTTCACCGACCAGCCCCCAAGTGCGTGGTAGGGTTACACCCCATAGCGAAGGGCGGGCTCACAATGTAACCTCTATTCAGTGTTGAAGAATAAACACACAACTGTCAATAGACCACGATAATAAAAATGAAAACAACCTATTTGTTCGCGCTCCTGGCTGTGGGTGCCCTGTCACTGACCAGCACATCCCTGCGCGCCTCCGAGACGGACGATCGCATCGAGTCGTCCGCCAAAAAATCCTATGTGTTCAAAACCCAACTCAAGGACGATTCGATCAAAACCGAATCCAAGAATGGCGCCGTCACCCTGACGGGAACCGTCGCCCTGAGCTCCCATAAATCCCTGGCCCAGGACACCGTGGAGAGCCTGCCCGGCGTCAAAAGTGTGGACAACCAACTTAAGGTCAAAGGGGAAAGCCCCGCCGAACACTCGGACGGATGGATCGGCCTGAAAGTGAAAACCGCGCTCCTGTTCCATCGCAACGTGAGAGCGACCAAGACCGATGTGAATGTGAAAAACGGACTGGTCATTTTGAGTGGCGAAGCCTCCAGCCTTGCCCAAAAGGAATTGACCACCGAATACGCCAAGGATGTCGAAGGCGTCAAAGAGGTAAAAAACGAGATGACCGTGGCCAAGACCCCGGCGCACACCGCCGAAACGATCGGCGAGAAGATTGACGACGCCTCCATTACGGCCCAGGTCAAATCGTCATTGATGTCTCACCGCTCGACCAGCGCCTTGAAGACGAAAGTGGAGACGACGGATGGCGTGGTTACGTTAAGCGGCATTGCCAAAAACGCCGCCGAAAAGAGCCTCGTCACCAAGCTCGTCACGGACATCGAAGGTGTGACCAGCGTGATCAACAATATGACCATCGCCGCGCCGATAGCCAAGAACTAGCCAGATCCATCTTTGCCGGCCAGCTCTAAAATGCGTGGTAGGGTTACACCCCATAGCGAAGGCCCAGCCCGCCACGTACCTTACATCAAGTACTCACCGGCAATAATTCAACAATTGACAAAGAACTAAAATAATCATGAAAAGAATCTATTTGTGCGCGATTCTGGCGGTGGCTGCCATGTCGCTTACCACCCCGTTGCCGCGCGCCTCCGAGACGGACGACCGCATTGAATCAGCCGCCACAAAATCCCACCTGTTCAAAACGCAACTCAAGGCCGATTCGATCACAACCGCTTCCAGGAATGGCGCCGTCACCTTGACGGGAACCGTGGCCGAAAGCTCCCACAGATCAATGGCCCAGGACACCGTCGAGAGCCTGCCCGGCGTCACAACCGTGGACAATCAACTAAAAGTCACGGGAGAAAGCCCCCCCGAACACTCCGACGCGTGGGTCGGTCTGAATGTGAAAACTGCGCTCTTGTTCCAGCGTAACGTGAGCGCGACCAAGACGCATGTGAATGTGAAACACGGGCTGGTCATCCTGAGTGGCGAAGCCTCCAGCGTGACCCAAAAAAGAATGACCAGCGAATACGTCAAGGACGTCGAAGGCGTAAGGGCGGTAAGAAACGAGATGAAGGTGGTCAAGACGCCGATCCGCCGCGCCAAAACGAGCCGCGAGAAGATTGACGACGCCTCTATCACCGCTCAGGTCAAATCGTCATTGAGGTCGCATCGCTCGACCGGCGCCCTAACGATGAATGTCAAGACGACGAATGGCGTGGTTACGGTAAGCGGTATAGCCAAAAACGCCGCCGAAAGGAGCCTCGTCACCAAGCGCGTCATCGGCATCAATGGCGTGCGCAGAGCAGTAAACATTATGATTATCTCCGCGCCGATCGCCAAGAGTTAGACAGATGGATTGTTGCTCGCTGGCGCGGAGGCGCGGCGGTTCGCGATGACCCATGCAAACTGAAAGAGAAAAATATGTTATACACAATTGCGGTGGTGTTGATCGTTCTGTGGCTGCTGGGCGTGGTAACCAGTTCCACGATGGGAGGATTTATTCACATTCTGCTGGTGATTGCCATTGTCATGGTGCTCGTCAACCTGATTTCCGGCCGCAGGCCGCTGAATTAGTAAGCCGCTAACCAAAGAAAATAGACTGGATATTTAATATGAACACAAAAGGCATTGTTGCCGTACTTCTAATCACTCTGGGAATCGTGGTCCTCGCCTACTCGGGCATCACCTTCAAGACCCCTGGAAAGCCGATCGATTTCCTCGGCATCCACATTGAGACCACCAACAGCCACTTCATCCCGCCGGTTGTCGGAGCGCTCGCGCTCGTTGGCGGGATCGTGTTGCTCGTTGTGAACCCCAAGCGGGCCTGATCGCTCTTCTCCTCGATTATCTTCGTCCACCCCCCCAAGGCATTGCTTGCCACACCGGGGTGCGGGCTGTAGATTACGTACGACTCTGGAGGGGCGGAGGTTCGCTCCCGGCGCAGGCCGGGGGAGGAAAGTCCGAACTCCACAGGGCGCGATGCCGCGTAACCCCGTTCATGGACGAGGGATACACGCGGGAAGCACGCTTCAAAGCGTGCTGACGGACAGTGCCACAGAGAATATACCGCCCGGATGCTCGAAAGGGCGACCGGGTAAGGGTGAAAAGGTGGGGTAAGAGCCCACCGCTCCCGGCGTAAGCTTGGAGGCACGGAAAACCCCATCGGGTGGAAGGCCAAATAGGGGATCGAGGCGCGGCCCGCGCCGCGGCGCAAGCCAGGTCCCGGGTAAGGCTGCTCAGATAAATGGATCTCTCCGCCCTTTATCGGGCGCAGACAGAATTCGGCTTACAGCCCCTTCAGAGTCATTTTCCCGGGGTCGTCCCCGCTTTCCATCTTGCACCGGACGTTGAGTTCGTTAAGTTAACCATGTGTTTGGCTTGACAGACCGTAATTTTTTCATGCTGGCCGTGGTCATCTACGGCATCAGCGCGGTTTACTCGATCTTCCTGTGGCGGAAGGGATTCCGACAGGATAACCGGGTTATTTATCTTTTGCTCTTCGCGGGCCTTGGCTTCCATACGGTCGCCATGGCCAAACGCGGGTTCACCTTCTCGCGCTGCCCGGTCAACAACCTTTACGAGGCGACCACATTTTTCGCGTGGACAATGACGGCGGCCTATATGGTCATCGGACTCTTCAGGCGCTTCCGCTTCCTCGGCGCTTTTGCGGCGCCGCTGCTCTTCTCGCTGGGTGTGTTCGCCCTCATGCGAGGCCTTGACGAGCATGGGCCCCAGCCCCAATTCACGCGCGGGCTCTCGAGCCTGCACGCCTCCTTGATCCTGCTTGCCTACGGCGCCTTCGGGCTGGGATCGCTGGCGGCGTTGATGTACCTGATGCAGGAGCACGACCTCCGATTTCACAAACTCCGAGCCATGTTCGCGCTGCTGCCCCCGATCCAGCGCCTCGAGGCCGTGACGGGACGCATGCTGGTGACGGGGCTCTCTCTTCTGACGGTGGGACTCCTGTTTGGCGCCGTGTGGTTGAAGCGGGAGAAGGGCGTCTATTTCCTGCCCGACTTCAAGATCGCCTGGTCGGCGCTGGTCTGGGTTTTCTACCTTGCCCTGCTGGTTCTGCGGTGGCGTTTTGCGCAAGTCGGACGCCGGTTCGCGTGGGGCGCCGTGGGCGGTTTCTGTTTCGTGGTCCTCACCTTCTGGGGTGCCAACCAACTCTCCCCGATTCATAACCCCTGAGACCATGCCCATCCTGCTCGTCGGGTTAAGCCATCGCACCTCGCCAGTGGAACTGCGCGAACGCTTCGCGTTTTCAGAACCTACAATCCCTAAGGCACTCGCGCGACTGCGCGAAGAGGGGCTCGCCACCGAGGCAGTGATCCTTTCCACATGCAATCGTGTGGAGGTGTACGCCGCGGTGGAGGGGGATGCCGCCTCGCACCTGACCGCGCTGCGCGAGTTCCTCTTCAAGTTCCATGGCTACGACGGGCCGCTCAACAACGAACTCTACTGCCTGGGCGAGCCTCACAGTCTCGAGCATCTTTTCCGGGTGGCCAGTGGGCTTGACTCCATGGTCCTGGGTGAAACCGAAATCCTGGGGCAGTTGAAGAAGGCTTACGACCTGGCCTTGCAGAACCAGCATACCGGCCGCCGCTTGAACAAAGCCTTCCAACGGGCCTTCAACGTGGCCAAACACATCCGCACCGACACCAATATCCAACGCGGCAGCGTCTCGGTGGGCTCGGTGGCGGTGGATCTGGCCGGCCGGATTTTCAATACACTCTCCGACCGCGTGGTGATGGTGATCGGCGCGGGCGATACCAGCGAAAAGACCGCTCGCGCCCTCCTGTCGCGGGGCGCCAAGGGGATCGTGGTCACAAACCGTTCCTTCGAGCGCGCGCAGGCGCTGGCCGCCGAATTGGGTGGGTGCGCTGTCCCTTTCGACGGCTGGGCAGAGCATTTTGCCGGAATCGACATCGTGATCAGCAGCACTTCCGCTCCCCATTATGTCATCGATCCCCCCAGGCTGGAACCTCTGATGAAGCTGCGCAGGAATCGCCCGCTGCTCCTCATCGATATCGCGGTTCCACGGGATATCGATCCGGACGTCAACCAGATGCAGGACGTCTATCTCTACAACATCGACCATTTGCAGGCCATCGCGGCGGACGCGCTCAAGCAACGCGAGGAGGAAATTGCCCACTGCAATGCCATTATCCGGGAGAAAGTCAGAAGCATCCTGAACGCCCCCGACTCCGCCCCGGCCCTGACTCCAAGGCCTGAAAGCATCTCCCATGTCAACCCCTGATCGCCCGATCATTCTGGCCACGCGAGGCAGCCCCCTGGCCATGGCCCAGTCGAACGCCGTCCTCGCGCAATGCCGCGGCGCCCATCCCGGCCTTTCCTTTGAAATCAAGATCGTCAAGACCACCGGCGACAAGCTCCAAACCGCCTCGATGGCGCAGGGCTCCCCTGCCCTGCCCAAGGGCCTTTTCACGAAGGAACTCGAAACGGCTCTTCTGAACGGTGAGGCCGACATGGCAGTCCATAGCCTCAAGGACCTTCCGACCGAGCTTCCGGACGGCTTGGTCCTGGGAGCTGTGGGCGTCCGGGCCGACGCGCGCGACGTGTTGATCTACCGCCAGGCCGCGCCCTCAGCCCAGCCCTCCACAGCCGGTTCGCCCGGAACTCACTCCAACCCGGACCACCCTGCCACCAGGCGTGGTTTCCCCGCCAACCTGGTCATGGCCGACCTGCCCGTAGGCGCGGTCATCGCCACAAGCAGCACGCGGCGGCGCGAGCAACTGCTCGAACGCCGGCCCGACCTCGACATTGTGGAGCTGCGCGGCAACGTGGGCACACGGCTCCAGAAGCTGGCAAAAACCGCCACCTTGGATGCCACGATCCTGGCGGCGGCGGGCCTTGCGCGCCTCGGCTACCGGATAACCGCCGCGGGTGAACTCATCTGCGATGAGGCCGCCCTCGCCGCCACTCCCAAGCCGGCCCTCCCCGGCGGCTTGCCCGCCGTCTCCCTGCCGATCGACGACATGTTGCCGTGTGTCGGCCAAGGAGCTGTAGGAATCGAAATTCGGGCCAACGACCCGAGAATCCAAGCTGCCTGCCGATGTCTGGACCATCCTCCAACACGCCATTGCGTCATGGCGGAGCGCGCATTTCTTCGAGCCATGGGCGGCGGCTGCCAGAGTCCGGTGGCGGCTTACGCCGAGACTTCCGGTGAGGGCCTCTTTCTGCGCGCGGTCTCCTATCGTAGCGGCACGGCCCGGCGCTCCGCCGCCCGAGGCTCGACAACTGACTCCGAACTCCTCGGCAAACAGCTCGCCCTGGAGCTGTCTTAATCCTGTCCGCCAGGGCCGGTTCGCACCGCAAGCAGTACGATTTCATGAAACAGAACGGCACGGTCTATCTCGTTGGCGCGGGCCCCGGGGACGCGCGGTTGCTCACCCTCCGCGGGGCGGAGCTTCTTGGGCGCGCCGACGTGGTGGTCTATGATTCCCTTGTCAATCCGGAGTTGCTGCGCTTGGCGCCAGCGACCGCTGAGTTCGTCCCGCGGTCGCGTGAGGGAGGGGTCCCTCAAGAGGAACTCAACACCCTGCTGGTGAACCGCGCGCGGGCAGGCAAGTGCGTGGTGCGCTTGAAGGGGGGCGACCCTTACGTTTTCGGACGCGGCGGGGAGGAGGCCGAGGAATTGGCAAAGTCGGGGATTCGTTTTGAAGTCGTGCCCGGGGTCTCTTCCGTCATGGCCGTGCCCAACTACGCCGGCATCCCGCTCACACACAGGGCGCACTGCTCCTGCTTCACGGTGTTCACCGGCCACCAAGACCCGGACAAGGAGGATAGCTTGATCGATTGGGTGCAACTGGCCCGGACACCCGGTACCAAGGTGATCCTCATGGGGGCCGAGCGGATCAGCAAACTGGCGGCCGCCTTGGTGGCAAACGGCATGGGCGCCGGCACCCCGGTTGCCATGGTGCGCCGCGGCACGACAGGTCAGCAGCAAACGATCGTGGGCACTCTCGCGGACATCGGGAGACGGGCGGCGGAGGCGAAACTCTCCTCGCCGGTCGTCACCGTGATCGGCGATGTCGTCACCCTTCGCGACAAGCTTAACTGGTTTGAGGCGCGCCCGCTTTTCGGACAACGCATCGTGGTGACGCGCGCTCGTGACCAGGCCGCCGAACTCTCCGGGCCGCTTCTCGAACGGGGCGCGGAGGTGATCGAGATTCCCTGCATTAAGCTGGCGCCGCCCACCGAAAAAGAAGCCTTGGTCGAAGCGATCGCCGGACTGAACAGCTACGATTGGATTGTGTTCACCAGCACGAATGGCGTCATGAGCTTCTTCGGCTATTTCTTCCAGGCCTTCGAGGACATGCGCGATATCGGCGGAGTGCGGATCGCCGCGGTGGGCCCATCCACCGCCGAAAAGTTGCGCGCTCTGCATCTGAAGGTGGATGTCATCCCCAAGGATTACACCGCAAAAAACGTGGCCAAGGCCATGGCTGACTACGAGACCATCGAAAATCGGAAGGTCCTCCTTCTTCGAGCCGAGGTCGCCACCCGTGACCTTCCAAAGCTCCTCGAAGACATGGGGGCGATCGTGGACGACGTCGCCTGTTACCGCACAGTGGCCGAAACGGAAGGCTCGAACGACGCCTCCGCAAGGGTGCGAGAGCTGGGAGCGGACTGGGTCACCTTCACCAGCGGGTCCACAGTGGAGCATTTTCACGCCCGGTTCGATCTTCCCAAGCTCACCCGGCAGTTCCCACATCTGCGCCTGGCATCCATCGGTCCCGAAACCACCAAGGCCATCGTCGCGCTGGGCCTGAAACCGGATGTGGAGGCCACCGTACACACGCTGGAGGGCTTGGTGACGGCTATTGAAGGGAAGAACCGGTGATCGGTGATCAGTCATCGGTGATCAGCGGGCATCAGGTTTGTAGTCCCGCCTTCAGGCGGTAAGATGCGGGGATGGATGATGACATTGGGAACACTTGACGCGCTCGGCGAAGGGATCGTTCCACCGGCTGAAGCCGGGACTCCGAACCTCGGAGTCGCGACGCATGGCAACTGCCGAGTGTGGACGCCGCGCGGATGCCCAATAAACGACTCCCTGCGCAAATATCCACAGCGCGAATGCTCAAAAAAATGCATCAGTCCAACGCTCTTACAATTTGGCAGTTGTGTAAACCGCACAGCGGAAATCACTTGTGATTCTCTTCCCTTAACAATCGGATATCTGGCATCACGCCTGCTATCGAGAATGGTTTATACGCTGAGCGTCGGCCCGTGAGCCCGATAGCCTTGAAAAAGCGTCAGCACCAGCATTGCACATAATGAAACCATTCTGCACGCGAGCCCACCTCTTATGGCTGGCGGTCTTCGCGGTCTCCTTCCTGGCGGCAAACGCGGCTTTCGCGGCCGATCCTCCCACTGTTCAGACCTCGGCGATTGAACAGCGCGTGGCACAACTTGAGCAACAGGCGCTCAAGCAGGTCCCAGTGATCAACACAGGAGACAACGCCTGGGTGCTCGCCAGCTCGGCGCTCGTGTTGATGATGACCGCCCCTGGCCTCATCCTGTTTTACGGGGGGCTGGTACGCCGCAAGAACGTCCTGAGCACCATGATGCACAGCATGATTCTGATGGGGATCATGTCGATGATCTGGATGGTCTATGGCTATAGCATGGCGTTTGGCGAAGGCAACGCCTTCTTCGGGAATCCGCTGCAGTACTTTCTCCTCAAGGGAGTGGGCGGCGCGCCGAACGCTGATTACGCCGCCACGGTGCCTCAACAATCGTTCATGCTCTTCCAAATGATGTTCGTCATCATCACCCCCGCTCTAATCAGCGGTGCGATCGCGGAGCGAATCCGGTTCGAAGCCTATGCGCTGTTCATGGTTCTTTGGGTCACCCTCGTTTACCTGCCCTTGGCGCACATGGTCTGGGGAAAAGGCGGGCTGTTCAACTGGGCGTTGGGCGGTCGGATACCAGTGCTCGATTTCGCGGGAGGCACCGTGGTGCATATCAGCTCGGGTGTATCCGCCCTGGTGTGCGCCATCGTGCTCGGGAAACGGATGGGATATCCGCACGAACCCATGCCGCCGCACAACGTAGTGTACAGCCTGATTGGCACGGGACTTCTCTGGGTCGGCTGGTTTGGATTCAACGCGGGCAGCGCCCTCTCCGCGGGAGAACTGGCCACCAGCGCCTTCGCCGCGACGCACTTCTCGGCGGCGGCCGCCGCGATGAGTTGGGCGGGCATGGAATGGCTTTTCAAGGGCAGACCGAGCGTGCTGGGCGCCGCCTCGGGTATGGTCGCGGGCCTGGCGACGATTACGCCGGCCTCGGGCTTTGTCTCGGTTCCCGCCGCCGTTCTCATCGGCCTGGCCTCGGGAGTGGTCTGTTATCTGGGAGTGACCAAGTTAAAGAGCCGCTTCGGCTACGACGATGCGCTGGACGTCTTTGGCGTTCATGGGTTGGGCAGCACCACCGGGATGCTGCTTCTCGGGTTCCTGGCCAGCCCCACAGTCAATCCACTCCTCACCACCACCTTCAAGACCAATGGAAAGACCGTCGCGCTGGAGGGTGGCATGAGCCAGTTCGTCAACCAGCTTCAGGGCGTCCTATTCACCGCCGTCTTGTCGGGCGTGGTCACTTGGGGCTTGCTTAAGCTGGTGGACAAGTGGGTTGGATTGCGCGTGAACGAGGACGAAGAAACCCTGGGTCTGGACTTGTCGCAACACGGGGAGAGCGCCTACAATGAGTGACAACAACTGCCCATGAAAAAAATCGAAGCCATCATCAAGCCGTTCAAGCTCAACGACGTTAAGCAGGCGCTCCACGATATCGGGGCGCAAGGAATGACCGTCTGCGAGGTTAAGGGCTTCGGACGCCAGAAGGGGCATACGGAGATCTACCGCGGCAGCGAATACACGGTTGATTTCCTGCCCAAGCTCCGCATCGACATCGTCCTACCCGACGAACTGGTGCCGACCGCCGTCCAGGCGATTGTCAAAGCCGCAAAAACCGGCAAGATTGGCGATGGCAAGATTTTCGTCATCCCCGTTGAGGACGCCATCCGCATCCGCACCGAGGAGCGCGGCGAAAAAGCCGTGTGAACCGCGCGACCAAGACCCCGGATTGATTCTCGCGCGAAGCCGCGAAGGCGCGGCGCGGCGTAGCCGCAACCAAAGGGGCCTGGGCAGGCTCATAAGGAGAACCGTATTGGTTCTGATGTCCCTTCTTGTGGCGTTGGCCAGCGTGACCGCAGACCTCCTGACATAACCTCCAGTTTCTGGAGGAAATCGGTGTTTTT
>ORJL010066233.1_pt1 | contig 42181 bp, 42 predicted proteins | sample 1779941 | NCBI WGS metagenome assembly ORJL01 (sample SAMEA104232317, study PRJEB22302) | groundwater metagenome | biome: forest; feature: aquifer; material: groundwater | place: USA | collected 2011-08-07 | depth 5.8 m | reverse complement strand
TCACCAACTAACGCCTGGAAATGTTCCACATACTCCTCAAGCAAGCCCTTCTGCTCATCCGCCAACTCCACCTCTTCCGCCACCTCCCATTCGCTACCCCAAACCTTACCATCAACCATCCGAGTTATGCACGGATGTCAACGGCTATCATTGACAATTCCTCACACAAGTGCTATATTATAGTTGAAAAAGAGGTTTGCCCAACGAGTGCATAGGCAACCAATGGCTGAACCCAAAAGGGGACGCCTAGGATCCCGATTGGCTTGTTGGGCAAAGCTTTTTTGGGGGATCCCGAGCACCTGGGAGTCTCTTCTCCAATCACCGGCTACTGGCTCTATCGTCCCACTTTCGTTGTTTCCCGTTATCTGTTATTGTGTTACCGTTCAGACATGAGCAGAATAGCAGCAGAAGCAGCAGCAACCCATGGCCCCACCCGGTCGGCATACGTCAGCCGGATGTTTGGGCGTATTGCCCCGCGGTACGACCTCATGAACACGGTGATGACCATGGCCCAGGACCGCCGTTGGCGCCGCCTGACGGTCAGAATGGCCTCCGGCCCAGTTGGTGGGTTGGCCCTCGATCTTGGCACCGGCTCAGGGGAGATGGCTCTTGAGCTGGCCTCGTTGGGCTGCCAGGTGGTCGCCGTGGATTTCTGTCGTCCGATGGTGGAAGTGGCACATAAGAAGGTTTCTTCCAGGAAGGGTGTCAAGATATCCCTGGCCGCGGCTGATGCTCTTGATTTGCCGTTTCCCGATAATACGTTCGATTGTATGACCGCGGGCTTTGCCTTGCGCAACCTGGCTGACCTGGGACAGGGACTGAAGGAGATGTACCGGGCGCTGAAGCCCGGAGGCAAGCTAGCAGTCCTGGAGCTGACCCCGCCACGCGCCGGTATTGCAAAGCTCCTGCATGGAGTTTATACGCATCGGATTGTGCCTCTGCTTGGTAGACTGGTTGCGGGAGAGAGCGCCGCTTACACATATCTCCCTGAGTCGGTAGACCACTTCCCGGATGTCGAATCGCTCCGTCGGGCGATGCGAAAGGCTGGCTTCGGACAGGTGACCTACCGCAGGTTGGGCATGGGCATGGTTGCCATTCATTTGGCGGAGAAGGTGCCATGAAAGGACGGATACTACCGGCAAAGGGATCGGCGGAGCAGATACCGGATGTGGTCATCCAAAGGCTCCCCCTGTATGCTCGGACCCTGGCCCGTCTGGCTGAGGACCATGTCGAAGTCATCAGCTCATTCGACCTGGGTAGCCTCCTGGGCTCAACCCCAGCCCAGATCAGGAAAGACCTGAGCTACTTCGGGCGATTCGGCAAACAGGGCACGGGCTATGATGTATCGTATCTATTATCACAAATCCGAGAGATTCTTGGGCTGAACAAAGAATGGCCCATGGCGTTGGTAGGGGTGGGACGGTTAGGTCAGGCCATTGCTCGCTATCCGGGCTTTTCGGCGGCAGGGCTGCGCATTGTGGCCCTATTTGATGTAGACCCGGATAAGGTGGGGAAGCGGGTGGAAGGCATAGCAATCCAGTCGATCGAGGAGATGCCCGCGGTGTTGAAGGCCCGGGATATTCAGATCGCCATCCTGGCTGTACCCAGCAGCACCGCTCAGAGGTTAACCGATATTCTGGTGCAAGGGGGCGCCAAGGCGATACTCAATTATGCCCCTGTTTCGCTGAAAACTCCTCCGAGTATCGTGGTGCGGAGCATAGACCCCGTTTTGGTCCTTCAAAGCATGACCTTCTACCTGGACGGCTCCGGCTCCTAGAACAACGGGCAAGTATTGACCTGAGTGGGGGGTAATCCCGGTGGAACAGGCCCCTGGCATGTTAGTCCAGGCGTCTCGCCTGGACCACCGCTCTTGTATGACTGTTCCTGGCCCAACGTTCCAGACCTGGCAAGCGCCAGGCTGGCCCGGGCTCTCCTCAGTTTTCCTCTTGCAGGCTACCCTTGAGCAGGTCGAGGTTCTCCAGCGCCAGTCCGGCGCCGACCGCTACGCAGTTTAGAGGCTCTTCCGCTACGTGGCAGGCTACCCCGGTCTCCTGGGCCAACAACCGGTCCAGATTCCGGATGAGAGCACCTCCGCCGGTGAGCATGATGCCACGGTCTATCACATCGGAAGCCAGCTCGGGGGGAGTTTCTTCCAGGACCGCCTTGACTGCCGCCACAATGGCGGAGATAGGGTCGGAGATGGCCTGGGTCACGTTGGTGGAGTTAACCGTTATCGTTCTGGGCAGGCCAGTCACCTGGTCACGGCCACGCACCTCCATGCGCATCTCGCTCTCCATAGGTACGGCGCTGGCTATCGTGATCTTGATCTCCTCCGCAGTGCGATCGCCGATAATCAGTCCGAACTTACGCTTCACGAAGCTGGCGATCGCCTCATCGATACGGTTGCCCGCCACGCGGACAGAACGGCTGACTACCAGGCCGTACATGGATATTACGGCGGCCCCGGGGGTGGCTCCGCCGATATCCACAACCAGGTTTCCCCCGGGTGAGGCCAGGGGTAGCCTGGCTCCGATAGCGGCAGCCAGGGGCTCCGGAATCAGGTGGACTGACTTCCTGGCTCCAGCCTGCTCGGCGGCCTCTTTGACAGCTCTCAGCTCGACACTGGTCACTCCGGCTGGCACGCAGATCATAACCTCCGGCTTGGCCATGCGCATACGTCCGCAGACCTTCGAGATGAAGTGGCGGAGCATGGCTTCTGTGATGATGTAGTCGGCGATTACGCCATCCTTGAGCGGGCGCACCACGTTGATATGACCGGGCGTGCGTCCGATCATGTCTCTGGCTTCGCTCCCGACCGCGACGATCTTGCTATCATTGCACCCGAGGGCAACAACGGAGGGCTCGTTGAGCACCACGCCCTTTCCCTTAACGTACACCAGTACGTTTGCCGTTCCGAGGTCAATTCCGACGTGCCGCTTAAACATACCCGCCCCTATTCAAATCCACATGTCCGTCAAAGCTTCTGGCAATGAAACCTTGCGTATTGCTTGAAGCCAGCGCAGACTCCCTAAACCCGCCGCACATGGGCGCCCAGCGCCTGTAGCTTCCGGTCGATACCATCGTAGCCCCGCTCCAGGTGCTGGATGTCTACGATCTGGGTGATACCTTCCGCCGCGAGGCCGGCCAACATAAAGGCAGCTCCTGACCTGATATCCAGGGCCTGCACGACGGCGCCTCTTAGCTTGGAAGGGCCCTTCACGATGGCAGTTTGGCCGCTCACCTGCATAATCGCGCCCATCTTGCGCAATTCCTTCACGTAGAGGAGGCGGTTATCATAAACACGCTCGTGGATAATACTGATACCATTTGCCTGGGTAAGCAACACGCCGAAGGCTGCCTGCAAGTCTGTGGCGAAGCCGGGGTATGGTAGGGCCTGCACGTTCACGGCAGTCAGGGGGCCGCTCCTGGCAACGAGCAAGGAGTGTTCCTCGCTCTGGACGGTGCACCCGGTCTCTCGTAACTTCCAGATCAGCGAAGCCAGGTGGTTGGGCTGGACATTGTCCAGCCTGACTTCACCCCCCGCAACAGCGGCGGCAATGGCAAAGGTACCAGCCTCGATACGGTCAGGAACCGGAGCATGCCGGGCTCCTCCGAGCCGGTCCACGCCTTCGATTTCGATGAAGCTGGTTCCGGCTCCGCTGATGCGGGCCCCCATCTTGACCAGCATCTCGGCCAGGTCTACAACTTCCGGCTCTTGAGAGGCGTTGATCAAAACAGTCTTGCCTTTTGCCATGCAGGAGGCCATCAGCAGGTTTTCTGTGCCGATGTGGCTGGGGTAGTCCATAAAGATGTTGGTGCCCTTAAGTTGGGTGCAGGTGGCCGAATAGACGTTGCCGGACGTGGTGATCCTGGCTCCCAGGCTGGCAAAACCCGCCAGGTGTACGTCTATCGGCCTCTGGCCGATCACGTCGCCGCCCGGGGGGCAGGACGACCCCTCACCGAAACGAGCCAGGAGTGGGCCGAGTACCAGGAAACTGCCCCGCATCTTGGACACCAACTCGGTAGGAGCTGCAAGGTTATCGATCTGGTCAGCCTGTATGAGAAGCTGACCCGGCGCGATCCATTCTAACCTGGCTCCCAGACTACGCAGAACCTCGCCCATGATACGGACATCCTCTATGTCTGGGACACCTTCTATGACGCAAGGCTCTGACGTGAGGAGACAGGCGGCCATGAGGGGAAGGGTGGCGTTCTTGGAGCCGCTAATCCGGATGCTTCCAGAAAGGGGGAAGCCACCTTCAATTAAGAATCGCCGCTCCGGGGTAGGAGGGGACTCTGGCAGGGAACTCCTTGCAGAGGCCCCTTCTACCGGAAGGTAGGGCATGAACTAGTTCTTCTTCCTTCTTCTCTTTTCCGCTATCCTGAGACGAACGAGTGAACGGGCCAGAGACGCATCGGCCCTGGCCAGATCGATATCCGAAACACGCTTGGTGATTCGTTCCTCGGCCCTCTTCTTGGCCATCTCCGCCCGCGCTATGTCGATCTCCTCGGCTCGCTCTGCAGCGTCCGCAAGAACGATGACCCGGTCAGGCTGGACCTCCAGGAAGCCGCCAGTCACCGCCAGGCTTATCTCCTCCTGGCCCTTCTTGAGGCGTAATTCGCCAACCTGGAGGGCGGTGAGCAGAGGGACATGGTGAGGCAGGATCCCCAGCTGTCCTTCGGTGCCGGGCGCCACAACCATGTCCACCTCATCCTGGAGGACTACTCGCTCAGCAGTTATTATTTCTACTTTTAGTTTTGCCATGGGCCTATAGGACCTCGCTCTCTTGGCCTAAAAGCCTCTTATCGAACAGTTTTATTATACAACCGGAAATCAGCAATACCTAGGTGTCCTAGGACCCAACTTCCATTAGCTTTTTGTTCTTCTCGACGGCCTGCTCGATAGTGCCCACCATGAAGAAGGCCTGCTCGGTCAGATCGTCGTACTTGCCTTCGAGGATCTCCTTGAAGCCTCGCACCGTCTCTTTGACGGGCACATAGGCGCCGGGAGTTCCCGTAAAGGTCTCGGCCACGAACATTGGCTGCGAGAGGAACCGCTGTATCTTCCGGGCACGGGCGACCGTCTGCTTATCCTCTTCGGAAAGCTCATCGATGCCCAGGATGGCGATAATGTCCTGAAGGTCCTTGTAGCGCTGAAGCACCCGCTGCACGCCTCGAGCGACGTTGTAATGGTCCTCACCAACAATCCTGGGGTCCATGATGCGGGAGTTCGAGGAGAGCGGGTCTACCGCAGGAAACAGACCCTGCTCGGCGATGGACCGCTCCAGGGCAATCACCGCGTCCAGGTGTCCGAAGGTCGTAGCTACACCGGGATCTGTATAGTCGTCAGCGGGTACGTAGATGGCCTGGAACGAGGTGATGGACCCCTTCTGGGTAGAGGTGATCCGCTCTTCCAGCTCGCCAATCTCTGTGGACAGGGTCGGCTGATAACCTACGGCGGAGGGCATGCGCCCGAGTAGAGCCGAGACTTCCATACCGGCCAGGGTATAGCGATAGATGTTATCGATGAAGAGAAGGACATCCTGTCCCTCTTTGTCACGGAAGTACTCTGCCATGGTCAGACCGGTCAGGGCTACGCGCAACCGCACGCCGGGAGGCTCATTCATTTGACCGAAGGTCATGACTGTCTTGTCGATGACCCCGGACTCCTCCATTTCTTTCCAGAGGTCATTGCCCTCTCGGGAACGCTCGCCTACCCCGGCGAAAACGGAGAAGCCTTCCCGCTCGGTGGCGATGTTGCGGATCAGCTCCTGGATGATAACGGTCTTGCCTACTCCGGCGCCTCCGTATGCCCCTACCTTACCACCTCGGGTGAAGGGGGCGATCAGGTCGATGACCTTGATCCCGGTTTCCAGGACCTGGGCCTGGGTTACCTGTTCCTCGAATGTGGGCGGCGCCCGGTGGATCGGCCAGCGCTCTTCAGTCTCCACAGGTCCGCCACCGTCGATAGGCTCGCCCAGTACGTTGAATAGGCGTCCCAGGGTGGCCCGGCCAACCGGCACCGCTATTGGGGCGCCTGTGTCTACAACGTCGCTGCCCCGCTGCATTCCGTCGGTCGGTCCCATTGCCAGGCAGCGCACCCAGTTGTTCCCTAGATGTTGCTGGACCTCTACGACTACCTTGCCGCCGTCCAGAGCTATCTCAAGAGCGTTGCGGATACCAGGAAGCTGGTCGGGAGCAAACTCCACGTCCACAACCGTCCCAATGATCTGTATAACTTTACCTGTTGCCATAAAAACCTCCAAACATCAGGAGCAATCCTAGGCCAGGGCCGCCGCCCCACCCACGATGTCCAGCAGCTCTTTCGTGATAGACTCCTGTCGGGCTTTGTTGTAAGTCAGAGTCAAGTCGTCTATAAGCTCCTTGGCATTTTCGGTTGCGTTGCGCATCGCTACCATGCGGGCGGACTGTTCGCTCGATATGTGCTCGAGTATAGCATGATAGATCTCCATCTCGACGAACCGGGGAAGGAGCTGAGCCATGACTGCTGCTGGGCTGGGTTCATACAAGAAGTCAACCAGGTATGACCCCCCGGGATGCAGCGGCTCTACCGGGAGAAGACGCTGAATTACCGGCCGCTGCGACATGGTACTGACGAACTCCGTGTATGCCAGGTAGACCTGGTCGTAACGCTCCTCGAGATAGTCAGCGATGACTATCTGTGCGATTGGCGCGATGTCCAGGATTCCCGGTTGCTCGCCAAAGCCGGTGAACTCAGCCCTCACGTCGCGGCCGTACCGGACCATGAATTCGCGTCCCTTGCGCCCAACGGTAATGAGGGTGGTCGGTATCTCCTGGGATAGTATGAAGCTGGCCGTCCGCCGGTTCATGTTGGCATTGAGACTCCCGAGCAATCCCCTATCGGCTGTGATGTGTATAACGCCGATTCGCCGCGGGGTCCGCTGCACGAGCAGCGGATGCAGGGCCTCGCCCTGCGGAACCTGGGCGGCCAGGTGTCCGAGAAGCTCTCCCATCTTCACCGCAAATGGGCGGCTCGCCAGGACCCTCTGCTGGGCCTTCCTCATCTTCGAGGACGCCACCATCTCCATGGCCTTGGTTATCCTGGCCGTACTGGTGACGCTCTTAATACGCCTTTGTATCAGACGGATATCAGGCACGGAATGCTCCTAGTATGTGACCGTCTTCTTGAATTCCTGGATGGCGGCCTTGAGAGATTCCTCGATAGCCGGAGTGAGCTTCTTCTCATCGGCGATCGACCGGGCAATCTCCGGGTGGCTGCTCTCCATGAAGCGAAGGAAGCCGACCTCAAAGTCCTTGATCTTCTCTACGGGCACATCGTCCACGTGTCCGGTCGTGACCGCGTAGATGACCTCCACCTGCTTTTCCACCGGCATTGGCTCGTACTGAGGCTGCTTCAGAACCTCAGTAATGCGCTGCCCTCTCTGGAGCTGGGCAAGGGTAGCCCTGTCAAGATCGCTGGCGCCGAACTGTGCGAAAGCGGCCAGTGCCCGGTACTGGGCCAGGTCGATACGCAACGGACCGGCGATCTTCTTCATGGCCGCGGTCTGCGCCTTGCCACCCACCCGGGATACCGATAGACCGACGTTCAAGGCCGGCCTGATGCCGGCGTAGAACAGGTCCGATTCCAGGTAGATCTGCCCGTCCGTGATGGAGATAACGTTCGTCGGAATGTAAGCGGATACGTCGCCCGCCTGCGTCTCGATTATCGGTAGAGCTGTCAGAGAGCCTCCGCCGAGCTCCTTGTTGAGCTTGGCGGCACGTTCCAAAAGACGGCTGTGCAGGTAGAAGACATCGCCTGGGTAGGCCTCACGTCCTGGCGGACGGCGGAGCAGAAGTGAAATCTGCCGGTACGCCCAGGCGTGTTTGGACAGGTCGTCATAGGCTATCAGGGCGTCCTTACCCTGCTCCATGAAGTACTCGCCCATGGCGCACCCGGAATAGGGCGCCAGGTACTGAAGCGCCGCCGAGTCGGAAGAGTTGGCGGCAACGATGATGCTATGGGCCATTGCACCGTATTCTTCAAGGGTTCCAACCAGCTGGGCTACCTTGGACGCTTTCTGCCCTATGGCCACATAGATGCAGATCAGGTCGCCGCCCTTCTGGTTAATGAACGTGTCCAGGACGACAGCCGTCTTCCCTGTCGAGCGGTCGCCAATGATCAGCTCTCGCTGGCCCCGTCCGATAGGGATCATGCTGTCAATGGCCATGATACCCGTCTGGACTGGCGTGTCCACCGATTCACGTGCCGAGACGCCGGGAGCGATGCGCTCTACGGGCCGGAAAACCTCCGTCTTGATCGGGCCCTTGCCATCAAGCGGGTTCCCCAGGGCATCGACTACCCGTCCGATCAGGGCCTCGCCTACCGGCACCTGGGCAATACGCCCGGTAGTCCGGACCTCGTCACCCTCCTTGATGTTTGAGTAATCGCCGAGGATGACGGCGCCGACGCTCTCTTCCTCCAGGTTCAGGGCCAGGCCCATCGCCCCATTGGAGAATTCCAGCAGCTCACCGGCCCTGGCGCCAGCCAGTCCGTAGATGCGAGCAATTGCATCTCCAACCTCGACCACCCTTCCCACATCCACTGCGGTTATGGGGGCTTCGAATTGCTCTATTTGTTGCTTCAGGATGGAGGTTATTTCCTCCGGCCTTACCACCATCTCTCAGTCCTCCCTATCCCCGGCACGGCGGCGGTTGCCTAAACGGCCCCCGCCAGCTCCGCTCGGAGGGCTTTTAACTTTGTTATTGTGCTCCCGTCGATCACTCTATCCCCAATCCGGACCACGAGTCCGCCGAGTATGGACTCGTTTACCCGTGGTTCCAGGATCACCTGCTTGCCCGTGATCTGAGAGAGCTTTTTTATCAGGCGATTCATCTCTTCATCGGCCAGAGGGACGGCTGTAGTTACCTCTGCCACCGCAATGCCCTTCTCGGCATTATACAACTCTTGGTAAGACTCGCGAATTCTCTCGATCACCGGGGTCCGGTTCTTTGACATAAGCAAGTCAACAAAATTCAAGACGTAAGGGTTACGATCCCCCAAGAAACGGCGTATCAGCTCTCGCTTTGCGGAGAACGGTACCTTGGGATTCTCCAGGGCCCGCGCCACGTCTGGATGCACCAGAATTTGGGTTATCACAGCCAGGTCCTGCTGGAACTGGTCCAGCAAACCTCTTTCGATCCCAACGTCAAAGAGAGCTTGGGCATATCGCTTGGCTACGGCGCCTTTAAGCAATTGTCACACCTTTCAGCCCAGATAAGGGACACCGTTACCGGCAGTGCTGACCATATTTCGCCTGCGCAGGTCTCAGTTGGTCCTTAGCGAACGGCCGTCCTCCAGAACCTCCTCAATTAAGCGAGCGTGGGACTGCTTATCCAGGGACTGTCCTATAACCTTGCTGGCAGCCATGACCGTAAGATCAGCAAAGCCTTGCCGCAATTGCGAGATGGCCCGGTCCCGCTCCATCTCGATCTCGCCACGAGCCCGAACCAGAATGGCCTCGGCCTCCTGACGGGCCTTGTCCCGAGCTTCCTCTATCATGCGCTCTCCCGTCTTGGCGGCCTGGGCAAGTATTGCCTGGCCCTCCTGACGGGCTTCCTGGATGCGCGTCTGGAACTGCTGCTCAGTCCGCTCGGCCTCTAGCTTGATTTCCTCCGCCCTTTGCAAGCTCTCCCGGATGCGGGTTGCCCGCTGGTCCAGCATCTTCAATACCGGCTTGTATAGCGCCATGGAGAGAATCACCATGAGCAGGGAGAAGTTTACGATCTGGGCTACCAGACCCGGTAGGTTAATACCCAGTGCCTCGGCAGCTTCCAAGGCTTCCTCCTAATCCATTCGCAAGCCGCTAGCGGCTAGACGAACTTCAGAATCAGTGCTACCACCAGGGCATAGATGGCGATAGCTTCCGCCAGAGCGATGCCCAGGATCATGTTGCTTTGAATTACCGGAGCAGCTTCCGGGTTCCTACCCAGAGCCTCCATGGCCCGGCCCCCAAGAAGACCGATGCCGATACCGGGGCCGATAGCGCCCAGACCGATGGCCAGACCCGCCGCCAGAAGACGGACCGCGTCAGCTTCCACAGATGATTCCTCCTTTTATGTTTGCTTCAAATTTGACTAGGACTGACTCCTAGTGATGCGCCTCGTGAGTATCGGAATGACTGGTTGCCGCCATGGTCGCGAAGACCAGGGTCAGGAGGGCAAACACCAGCGCCTGGATGGCCCCCACAAACAACTCCAGTCCGTAGAATAGCACAGGTACGAACCACGCGAGCAGGAACGGGATTATGAACAGCAGCACTTCACCGGCGAACATGTTGCCGAAGAGCCGGAATCCGAAACTAATGATGCGGGCCCCTTCAGCGATGCCCTCTAGCACGCCGACGAAGACGTCGATCAGGCCCATCATGTCGCCCTTCAGCAGACGCTTGACGTTCACGAACTTGCTGGCGTAAGGGCGGAAGCCCAAAGCCGAAATCCCAAAATACTCGATTAATGCGACTGCCACAAGTGCCAGCGCTACGGTTGTGGTGAGGGTAGTGCTCGCCCCACGCAAGAAGGGCGAGAAATTACCGGTTATCTTACTGCTGTGCTCTTCGGCCGGAGGGTTAGCCTCATGACCGCTCGCCGCAACCGGCTCAGCACCTTTGCCGGAAGGCATGACCCCTAGCTTGACGGGACCAACCTCAGACTCATCGAATACATAGACCGGTCGCTCGTGCTCCGGATGTGTTACCAGGCCGATCGTGCCGTAGCCGGGCAAGAGCCCCATCCAGTTATTGAGTATCACAAAAAGAAAGATCGTGGCTATTAGCGGGAAGAAGCGCCGGGCGTTCTTGCCTGCTACGTTCTCGCAGAGGTTGAAGATCCATTCCAGGGCCATCTCAGCCAGGTTCTGAAGACCCGAAGGCACCTCCTTCATCCCTCTGTTGACTCGCCATGCGATGAAGAGGAGTACGAGCATGGTCAGCCAGGTTGCGATGAGTGCGTTGGTGACCGGGAAGCCCAGGACCACGGCCACGACTTCCGCTTTGAGAGAGATTTCCGGTTTGGGTGTAGGGTACTGCATCCCCAGGTAAACGAGAACTAGTACGCCTAGCAGGATAATCAGAGTCTTAGGCTTCATTAGCGTTTCCTCTTTGTACCGTCTTCCTCTTCGTAGACAGAGGATATCATACGAAACATTCCTACGAAACCAGCACCAATACCGATAAAGAGACCTAGGAGAGTGAAAAGGGGTGTAAGACCAAACAGGCTATCCAACCAGATACCGACTGCCAATCCACCAGCGATACATACTACAAAAACCCACCCAATTCCGACGAGACGCCACGCGCCGATTTTGCTCCTCCAAGGGGGGCCTTCTCGACCCGAAGCAGTATAGCATAACGCTAGAACGGAATCAACACAATTTCAAAGCAATAATGCGCTTTCGTGCGGGCGTTCAGACCGGTTGGCGGACAGGGCGTCCGCTGCCCCCGGCAGCCTTATCCTTATGGTTGCCCTGCCCGCTTCTTCAGCGCGTAAAGCTTGTTGATGGCCTCCAGCGGGGTCATCGAGTCCACGTCCAGGGACGCCAGCTCTTCGATCAGGGGCGACTTCTGAGGAAAGAGCGACAGCTGCATCATGGGAAGTGTCCCGGTGGCCCGGGACGGACCGTTGGTAGGGGCCTGGCTATTCTCCAGGTCTGCCAATATCTCCTGCGCCCGTTGGGTCACGGCCCGCGGCAGCCCGGCGAGCTGGGCCACGTGGATTCCGTAGCTCTTGTCGGCTCCGCCGGGCACTATCTTGTGCAGAAAGATCGCCCGGCCGCCTTCTTCAGCTACGGCTACGTTGAAGTTGCGCACCCGTGGCAGCACTTCGGCTAGCTCAATCAGCTCATGATAGTGGGTGGCGAACAGGGTCTTGGCCCCCTGTTTCGGGTGGTTGTGGAGGAATTCTATGACTGAGCGGGCAATTGCCAGCCCATCGTACGTGCTGGTGCCGCGCCCGATCTCGTCCAGTATGATCAGCGAGCGGCGGGTGGCGTGGTTCAGGATATTAGCCGTCTCAGTCATTTCGACCATAAAGGTGGACTGTCCAAAGGCCAGATCATCCTGGGCTCCCACCCGGCTGAAGATGCGATCAACCAGACCCAACCGAGCCGATTGGGCCGGCACGAAACTGCCGGTCTGGGCCAGGAGGACGATCAAAGCCACCTGTCTGAGGTATGTCGACTTGCCGGCCATGTTGGGTCCGGTCAAGATCGCGATCTGCGCGTCGTCGCTTGATAGGTAGGTATCGTTGGGCACAAACAGCTCTCCGGGTGGGAGGTGACGCTCTACCACCGGATGACGCCCGCCAAGTATGGTTATGCCTTCCTCTTCAGTGAGCTCTGGCCTGACGTAGTTATAAGTAGCGGCTACTTCTGCCAGCGAGATGTAGGTATCCAGGTGGGCCAGGGCGTCAGCAGTTGCCAGCAGGCTCTCCCGGCGGGAAGCGATTGTCTGACATACCTGCCTGAAGAGGGACATCTCCAGATCGATCATCCTCTCCTGGGCGTTCAATATCAGGTTCTCGTATTCCTTAAGCTCCGGGGTTATGAACCGCTCGGCTCCGACGAGGGTCTGTTTTCTCATGTAGTCAGAAGGAGCCTGGGCGATATTGGACTTGCTTACCTCGATGTAGTACCCGAAGACCCTGTTGTAGCCGACCTTGAGTGACTTGATGCCGCTCCGCTCCCGCTCGCGCCGCTCGAGGCTGGCGATGAATTGCCTGGCCTCTCGGACCGAGGTCTTGAACTGGTCCAGCTCTGCCGAGAAGCCCTCCCGCATAACGCCTCCCTCGCTGAGGCCGGCCGGGGGAGCATCGACCAGCGCATCCTGTATCAGCTTAGATAGGTCACGGCATGGGTCCATGGGAGGCAGCGAGACCAGCAGGTCGGCGGTAGCTCCCTCGGCCAGAAGATCTCGGATCCTGGAGGTTGATTCAAGAGCATGGCCAAGCGATACGACCTCCCGCGGACTGGCGGTGCCGGCTGAGACGCGCCCGGCCAGCCGCTCCATGTCCGGCACATGAGCCAGGAGCGAACCCATCTCTGTCCGGAAGGATGCATCGGCATGAAAGGCTGCGATGGCTTCCTGCCGGCTGATCAATGCCTGACGATCAAGCAGCGGCTGGCTCAGCCACCGGCGCAGCAGCCTTCCGCCCATGGGCGTCCTTGTCTGGTCGATGACGGAGAGCAGCGACCCGGACGAGCGTCCTGAGCGGGCATGGCTCAGCAGGTCCAGATTGCGGCGGGTGCTCGGATCCAGGACCATGAAAGAATCTACGGAATAGGTGGTCAGTCCGCTGAGTTGCTGTACGGCTGCCTTCTGGGTCTCTTGCAGATAATGCAGGATGGCCCCGGCCGCCCGGATTGCCAGCGGCAGGTGGGCGCACCCGTAGCCCTCCAGCGAGGCTACACCAAACTGCTCCAGGAGGGCATCTCTGGTATTGTCCAGGGCAAAGCTCCACCCATCCATCGGAGTAACTGGGACATCCAGCCCTGAAGTAAGGGTTGAATCTTGAGGTACCAGTAGCTCTGCCGGATGTAGCCGCTCCAGCTCGGAATAGAGGGCTCCGATAGGCAGCTGCGTGGTCGCGAACTCGCCGGTCGTGACGTCGACGTAAGCCAGGCCGCAGGCGCCCCGGTCCTCCAGGGCGGCTGCCAGATAGTTGTTCTCCTTCGGGGCGAGCAGGTTGCTCTCTACCACAGTGCCTGGGGTGATCACCCGCACGACCTCGCGAGGAATGATGCCCTTTACATCGGAGGCCTCGGCCATTTGCTCGCATATCGCCACCTTGTAGCCGCGGGTCACCAGCCGGGCCAGGTAGTTGTCCACGGCATGGTAGGGAATGCCGGCCAGCGGGACGCGCTGGCCTTTGCCCATCTCCCGTGAAGTGAGAGTTATCTCCAGCTCTCGTGCAACGAGCCTGGCATCCTCGTCAAACGTCTCATAGAAGTCACCCAGGCGAAAGAAGACAATTGCCTGGGGGTACTTCTTCTTTACCTGAAGATACTGCTGTCTGATAGGAGTCATATGATCGAATACCCGCTCATATATTCTACTAGAAGAGGAGGGCGGTATAAAGTGATTGTTGGACGGGTATCCACTATGTAGGGCCGCCGGAGCCCAGCTCCTGCAGCGCCCGCAGGAGCTGGGTGTCCTGGCTGCCCTGTACCTGTTCCGGGCTGAGTCCGTTTTCTACTTCAGGTATCAGTGGGAAGGCCCCGGTTGGAAGCGCAACTTCAACCTCCGGCCGTATGCCCTGATGCCAGATCTGGCGACCGTTCGGTGTGAGCCACTCCGCAATCCCCAGGAGCACCGCTGATCCGTCGCTCAGCTCATAGGTGCCGAGGACTGTGCCGGTGCCGAAGGTGGTAGCCCCGATAAGCCTGGCTCGCTGGTGGTCCTGTAATGCCCCGGCGACAATCTCGGCGGCGCTGGCCGATCCCTCGTTGATAAGGACAACCATAGGCAAGTCCGTTGCAGCGCCTCCTGACTCTACCGGGAATTGGGTCCGTTTTCCCTCAGAGTCTTGTTCTATCAAGACGTTGCCATCTTTGAGGAACTGGCTTGCCACACTGACAGCCTCGTCACGCAAGCCACCAGGATCGTTTCTGAGGTCCAGGATTATGGATGTTGCTCCGCCTGACCGTGCGGAGTTCAGGGCCACCACCAACTCCTGGGTAGCGCGTTCGCCAAATTGGCTGATCAAGATATGCACGGTGTTTGTTCCCGGGACTTTCACCCATGTTACGTTAGGCACGGTAACCCGGGCGCGAGTGACCGCAATGTCAGTGAGTGTGGTATCGCCTGAATGAATAACCGTCACGGTGACCATCGTGCCCCTGGGACCGCGGACCATATTAACAATCTCTTCGAGCGTCAGTCCAGCTACATCCCTGCCGTCTACACGCACGATAATATCACCTGGGCGGATGCCGGCGGCCTGTGCCGGTGAGCCGGGGACCGGCGCTAGGACAGTCGGCGCACCATTGCGGACCACCAGTTGCGCCCCAATACCCTCAAGCCGACCCTGGAGGGCTTCCTGTTCCTTGCGAAGATCGTCCGGGGAGAGGAACCGGGTATGCTCGACATCACCGAGCGAGTCCAGCATTCCCTGAATGGCGCCGTAGGTCATCTTCTTGGGCTGAATAGCCTCCCGGTCGACGAACTTATTGTGTACCAGATCCCATGTTTCCCAGAATACGGAGAAGGTCGGGGCGACACCCTCGGGCTCGTAGCGTATGGCTCCGGGTATCCAACCAGCGCGTTCCATTGACGCTCCGGTGGAAACGCCAATCAACAGCGCCAGTACAATAAGGCTTGCGAGCATTGCGCGCCGTGTTTTCATAAGCTTGCTCCCAGAACGTTCTGGCGGTCCACCGCCGGCGTAGGACTAAAGGAGTTAACCCAAGAATATTATCCCATTCTATTGGGCAGATAACCAGGCAGGAGGGCAGGAGGTGCCATCACCGGAACGGGCCATTGCCCTCGGCAAGCAGATTCATTATAGTATATAGAGAGCGAATAAGCGGCGACAGTGGAGGTCAGTCCCTCATGAGCAATGGCGAACCCATTACCCTTTCAGATGCAACCAGGCAGTTCATATCTCAGATATCTGACGAAGATAGACCAGCGTTCCAGCAGGAACTCAGTCGTTTCTTGCGATGGTACGGCAGGGACCGGCTCGTCCAGGATGTGACTCCGCCCCAGGTGGACGATTACATCCAGGAGGTCCAAAAGACGGGTGGAGACTATAAGTCACGCCTCCTGCCACTCAGGAGCTTCCTGGCTTATGCCAGGGAGAGTGGCTATATCTCCACCAATCTTGCTACGATCATCAAGATCAAGAAAGCCGGGTCACGCAAGAACGAAAACGACAAGAGTGAGAACAAGAAGCGGCAGGATGATGTCCACTACATATCGCCGGAGGGATTCCAGAAGCTTCAGGAAGAACTCGCGGCACTGAGGGCTAAGCGCCCGGAGCTCGCCATGGAGTTGCGCACTGCGGCTGCAGACAAGGACCTTCGCGAAAACGCTCCGTACGACGCAGCCAAGGACAAGCAAGGGAAAGTGGAAGCCCGTATCAGGGAGCTCGAGGCGACTCTGAAGAAAACAGAGGTCAGGGAAGGCGGCCCGACTTCGGCGGCCAGGGTGCAGCAGGGACACAAGGTAGTTCTACGTGACTTGATAACCGGGGAGGAAGTCCACTACATACTGGTCAATCCCCGAGAGGTTGACCTCATGGCCGGCAAGATTTCCTTTGCCTCCCCAATGGGTAAGGCCCTCCTGGATAGAGCGACGGGCGACCGCGTAGAGGTGGCCGCTCCCCAGGGATTGCTTCACTACCAGATACTTCACGTAGAATAGACTCGGAGGCCGGCAGTGAAACTGAGGTGGCTGGGGCATGCGTCTTTTCTCATCGAGTCCTCCAGCGGGACCCGTGTCATAACCGATCCCTACGAGTCGGGTGACTTCGGCGGGGCCATCGGTTATGACCCGATCACGGAAAGAGCCGATGTCGTTGTAGTATCCCACGGGCATTCTGACCATAGCTATGTGGCCGGTGTTCCAGGCGACCCCAGGGTGGTGCAGGGTCCTGGCACTTATCATGCCGCCGGAATAGAGTTTGATGGCGTTGCCTGTTTCCACGACGATTCGAATGGGCGGGAGCGAGGAAAGAACACCATGTTCGCCTTCAGTATCGACGGCGTACGCGTTTGTCACGTGGGCGACCTGGGACACCAGCCCTCAGAGACGCAGCTGGCTGCTCTTGGACCGGTTGACGTTCTAATTGTTCCGGTAGGGGGCAGGTTCACTATCGGCGCCGCTGAGGCGTCAAAGCTGGCCGAGGTCATCTCGCCTCGGGTTGTTATCCCTATGCATTATCGAAATGACAAATGCACGCTCCCCATTAGCGGTATAGATGAGTTCCTTCAGGGAAAGCAGAAGGTGAAGAGGCCTGGTTCTTCGGAGATTGAGCTGACCCGGGACTCCCTACCTGTTGAGACTGAGATAATCGTTCTGGAGCATGCCCTTTAACATGAAAGACCTTCGAAGCGCCCTCCGCCAAATCTGGCAGGAGCTACACCCGGCGGCCATGAAGAGGAGGCTAACCCAGGTTGTCAGCCTCTCGGACCCTCCAGAAAGTATTGCAATGGGCGTGGCAGTTGGCGTCTTTCTTGGCGTTTTCCCAACCTTTTACACCGGCCTGATTTTTGCAGTCGTGGGAGCCCGTTTCTTCAGGTATAACATGATCGCAGCAATAGCCGGGACTGCCGTCTCGACACCCCTGACCGGTCCGTTTATAATAGTGGCGAGTGCTATGCTAGGCAGTCGTATCACTGGGGTAGACTGGAGCGTTGTTGTGGATCAAGTGAACAGCGGAGACGTTTGGGCCGCTGCCCAGGCCACCGCAGTAACATATCTGGCCGGGAACATTATCCTTTGCATACTCACAACTCTGCCGGCCTACTTTCTTACCAAGCGCGCCGTAATCGAGTATCGCCGCAGGCGGGGAGTTGAAGCATGAGCCAGCGCAAGAAGTCCCGGGCCAACTGGGGTAATCGTCTCTTCGCCATACTCGGACTTATCGTGATATTGTCGATGGTCATAGGACTGGTAGTCAGCGCGTTTACTCCGGGCTTCTAACCTCAGCCGGTTCGCCGAACCGTCGCACATCTATGCCCGCGTTTCATTTTCGCAAGAACCTGTCGGACTCCCTCTGTCGAATTAGCGCTTGCAAACCCGGATACCTTGGGCTACCATGAGTTCGCCAGGAAGACTATAACGGTACGTGAGGCGTAGCTATGGCCAGAGTTGAGGAGCCGGCCGCCGAGCAGAGCACCGGCACTGAGATTGTATGGCGGCCCAGCCGCGAATATGTACGGCGCAGCCGTCTGTGGCGCTTTATGCGCCGGTACAAGATTGCGACGTTTCAGGAGCTACTACAGCGCTCAACCGAGGACCCCGAATGGTTCTGGGATGCAGTAGTACGGGACCTGGAGCTGCAATGGTACAGGCCCTATAGCAAGGTCTTGGACGCATCCCGTGGCATTCCGTGGACTCGCTGGTTCATAGACGGGCGCTACAATTACGTTCATGACGCTCTGGATAAGCACGTTAAGACTCACCGGCGCAACAAACTTGCCTTTATCTGGGAGGGGGAGGACGGTCAGGTACGCAAGGTGACTTACTGGGACGTGTGGGCTGAAACCAACCGCCTTGCCCACACCCTGAAGAGCCTGGGCGTAGGCAAGGGAGACCGGGTGGGCATCTTCATGCCAATGACACCGGAGGTCGCCATAGCCACACTGGCCTGCTCCAAGATCGGCGCCATCTACATACCCATCTTCTCCGGCTACGGCCCCGGCGCCGTTGCCTCTCGCCTTCAGGCCTCTGAGGCGCGTCTGCTCATCACCGCCGATGGCTTCTACCGCCGCGGCCAGGTAGTGGCGATGAAGGATGTGGCCGATAGGGCCGCGGAAGACTCCCCAACTGTCGAGCATGTCCTGGTCTACCGGAGGATGGGCAATGCCGTCTCATGGACGGAAGGACGGGACGTCTGGTGGCACGATGCTCTGGCAGGTAAGCCACGAGTGTACCCCACGGAACAGACCGAGTCCGAAGATCCGTTCATGATCATCTACACGTCCGGCACGACGGGCGCTCCCAAAGGGGCTCTGCATGTCCATGGGGGCTTTCCCATCAAGGGAACCCAGGATATGGCCCACTGCTTCGACGTCCAGGAGGAGGACATCCTCTTTTGGATCACCGACATCGGTTGGATGATGGGCCCGTGGGCCATCGCCTGCACTATGATATTGGGAAGCACCTTCCTCATGTACGAAGGTGTGCCGGACTACCCCCGGCCGGATCGCCTCTGGGAGATGGTCGAGCGCCACGGTGTGACGATCATGGGCATCTCGCCTACCGCGGTCCGCGCCCTGATGGTCCACGGGGACGAGCCAGTCAAGAAGCACGACCTGAGCACCCTGCGTATCCTGGGCTCTACCGGCGAGCCGTGGAACCCGGAGCCCTGGATGTGGTTCTTCCAGGTCGTCGGTGGGGGGCGCTGCCCCATCATCAACTATTCCGGAGGCACGGAGATAGCCGGAGGCATTGTTTGCGGTAATCCGATCAGTCCCTTGAAAGCTTGCGCCTTCGTCGGGCCCATCCCTGGAATGGCAGCCGATGTCGTGGATGAGACCGGAAATTCAGTTCGCGGCATGGTTGGGGAGTTAGTCCTGCGCGGGCCGTGGCCGGGGATGACCCGCGGCTTCTGGAAAGCGCCGGAGCGTTATCTGGACACCTACTGGTCCCGGTGGCCGGATATCTGGGTCCATGGCGATTGGGCGCTGGTAGACGAGGATGGCTTCTGGTTTATCCAGGGGCGCTCGGACGACACTATCAAGCTGGCCGGCAAGCGTGTCGGACCTGCGGAGGTGGAGTCGGCTATCGTGGCGCACCCGGCGGTGGCTGAGGCCGCCGCGATCGGTGTCCCGGATGAGAACAAGGGCGAGGCATTGGTCTGTTTTGCCGTGCTCCGCCCCGGCCGGGAGCCTGGCGATCAGTTGCGCCAGGAGATAAAGGATGCCGTGGTCAAAGAGCTGGGCAAGACGCTACGACCGGAGGTGGTCCGCTTCGTGAAGGACCTGCCGAAGACCCGAAACGCCAAGATTATGCGCCGGCTAATCCGCGCCAGATACCTCAACCTGGCTAATCTGGGTGACACATCTTCCCTGGAGAACCCTCAAGCCCTGGAGGAGATTGCGCAGAGCGTCTAGGGCGGGATGAGTATTCGCGCTTACCCTACTAACTGGTACGGGAAGCTGGCGACGGCTACCTCCGGCCGGGAGAGCAGGGCGGCCTTGAGGCGCAGGGCAGTGTGGTTGTGAAGGAAATTCTCCCACCAGTGCTTGGGAACGAATTCCGGTAGCAGTACCAGAACCCGGCTCTCAGGCTCCATCTTTCGGATAGCATCCACATAAGCCAGCAATGGCTCGAGGAGCAGCCTGTAAGGAGACTCGATGACGACGAGCGGTATGTTGCCGACGACGTCGTGCCATTGTGAACGTAGCAGCTCCGCTTCCGCCATGTCTGCCGCCACGTGCACCGCGACCACCCGGTTGCTCAGGTCCTGAGCATACGCCAGCCCCTGGCGGGCCACCAGGCTAAGGCTGGAGACCGGAACCACCACCAGGGGAGGCGCACCCTTGGGGGTTACGCGTTCGCTCGACTTGAGTTGAGAAGCGATTGATCGGTAATGCCGGTTGATAAGCAGAAACACGGACACCAGGACAGGCACAAAGACAATAACCACCCATGCGCCTTCTTGGAGCCTGGTGTAGGCAATTACCAATGTCACTAAGGCAGTAGCAGTGGCGCCGGCGCCATTGATAATCATGCTGTGTCTCCAGCCCTTCTCCTTGCCACGCAGCCAATGGACGATCATGCCAGCTTGGCTCAGAGTGAAGGTGATGAACACTCCTATAGCGTAGAGGGGTAGGAGTCTGTCCACACTGCTGCTAAGGGCGACGAGCAGGACGCTGGACAGAATGCCCAAGGTCAATATCCCAGACGTAAACGCCAGGCGGTCTCCTCTCAGGTTAAACCAGCGCGGCGCAAAACGGTCCCGGGCCATAATGCTCAGTAGCCAGGGGAACCCAGAGTAGCAGGTGTTGGCGCCTAGAAGCAGGATGACGGCGGTTGAAAATTGTACCAGGTAATAGAACCAGCTGTCCCCAGCCACCAGGCGAGTTAGCTGGCTCAGGACAGTCTCGTGTTCGGAGGGATCGGGCACCAGGCCTACGTTGGTGGCGAGGAACGAGATGCCCAGGAACATCAGTCCCAGGAGAAGAGCCATCCAGACGAGAGTGATCCTGGCGTTCTTGGACTCCGGTGGCTTGAATGCAGGCACGGCGTTGGAGATGGCCTCGGTACCGGTCATCGCTGCGCAGCCCTTGGCGAAAGCGGACAAGATTAACAACAACCCCAGGCTCTGCAACCCTGTCGTAGGCTCTGCCGGGCCCGGCTGGTATGATAGTCCCCCGGTCGCCAGTCGCACCAGGCCCAGCGTGATCATTGCGAAAATCGAGATGACGAATATGTAGGTCGGTACCGCAAAGATTGTGCCGGCCTCCCTGACACCCCGCAGGTTAATCAGGGAGATTAGCGCTACTGAGCCAAGAGCCAGTTCCACGTCGTACGGGCGTAACGCCGGGAACGCGGAAATCAGGGCATCAGCCCCGGCGGCAATGGACACCGCTACAGTCAACACGTAGCCTATGAGCAGAGACGAAGCTGCGGTCAGACCGGGGATCGTGCCCAGGTTCTGGCGAGCCACAACGTAAGAGCCTCCGCCGGAGGGGTAAGCACGCACTGTCTGGCGGTAGCTGGTAGCCACAATCGCAAGCAGTGCCACGACTACGAGCGATATTGGCAGGGTGAGCGATAGAGCAGCCACCCCGGCGACGACCAGGGTGCGCATAATCGCCTCGGTGCTGTATGCCACCGAGGATAGGGCGTCGGACGAAAGAATGGCCAGCGCTTTGACGCGGCTGAACCGCTCATGCGATTCGCGCGCCGTTGGGATCGGCCTACCGATCAGCGCTCGCTTGATGAGCCACGATAGCCTGCCGAATCCCTCTTTGGGCTCTATTGCTTCGGGGCGCGGCTGGATAACACCGGGCTTCACCTCCTGGAAAAGGCGGTGCTTGGCAATTCTCACCATGCGATCGCCGGGCCGGCGACCGGTTACTTCTTCATGCCACACCAGTTCGGGATGGAATGGAGTGGATGGGGGCGCGGTGGGCTTGTCCTGGGCCGTGGTGTTTTTGTCGTCGCTCATTTCCATCAACTGTATCGTTTATGACGAGGACATGCAAGTGCATGTGGGCTTCTCCTGGCACAGTGCACATGATCCTCTTGTGTATGCCCGGTATGATCGTGACCGTTACCCTCGCCTGGAACGTCGGCGGACACAACTATTATGTCAGGCTCTTGTAATTCTTCCGTGGAAGTATTATCTTATATGGAAGATACTTACCATAGAAAGGAGGGTCTTCGATATGCCAGATCGTGAATTACACGAAGAGCCAGAGCGCGAAATAGTCCACGAGGAGACGGAGCGCTCCGATGCAGACGTCCATGAGCATCATGTTGTACGGGAAGAGACATCCGGTCCAGAAGTGGTCCACGAGCGCGACGTGGTACGCGAGGAGGTAGTCCGGCCCGAGCGTGAAGTAGTACGTGAGAGAGTAACCCGGCCCGCTGCCTCATCGCGCTTCTCGGGAGTGCAAAAGGATAGAGAAGAGGTACTGGATACTCACGAGAACAGGTGGAACTACAATGCCCGGGTCATCAGCGTCTTGGGGATCTGGGTAGGTGTCATGCTGGCAGTAGTAGAGGTCTTCCTCGCCTTGCGGCTGCTATTTGGATTGACCGCGGCCAACCCAGCGGCAGGTTTTGTGTCCTTCATATATGGGAGTACCGGCTGGATGGTGGCGCCATTCCAGGGCATTGGTCCCAATGGTGCGATCATCGGCGGAGGTGTTTTTGAGCCGGGGACGCTTGTTGCAATGATAGTTTATCCGCTTTTCGCGCTGCTGGTAATTCTCCTGCTCCGGGCTATTGCGGCATACCCGAAGCCGGATGATTCCTATGTGCGCCACTCCTCAAGGCGGCGCACGCTTTAAAGTCTTGTCTCAATCAAGAATATAGGGGAGAAATGGATGCTCGCCAACGAGCCTCCATTTCTCCCCTTATTCTATAGGGTCAGTTGTGTTTCAAGGGGTTGCCAGAAGAGGTGCCCATCCTCACGGACCAGTTTTCCAAACCCAGGCCCCGGAAGATGGCCGGCGGCGACGGTTATCCCTTCAGCCTCGATTCTTTCCACCAGCTCTCGGCGGGTCCGCCGTGCGGCCACGGGGTCCATATCGAAATTGAAGGCGGTATCCGGATCAGCGAACTGGACCGGGTGCACGAGCACGTCTCCCGTGACAATAGCCTGCTGGCCGCCGGATGCTACCAGAATGCACATATGTCCGGGGGTATGCCCTGGAGTATGGATGGCCGTGACCTCGTCCGTAACTCGATAATCGCCGGCCGCCAGCTCTAGCGCCCCCAGGTCTTTTAGAGGCGTGATAGCCGCCCCCATGTAATCTATGTTCCGGGCAGCCTGAATCTCGGGCTTATGGAAGGTTTCCCAGTCTGCCTGCTGCAGGAGATACCGTGCGTTGGGGAAAGCCAGGCGCCTCTGTCCGTTCTCGGTTATAAGGCTCCAACCGACATGGTCACGGTGCGGATGGGTCAGGCAGACAAAGTCTACTTCCGCCGGCGTCGAGCCAGCCGCCTCAATGGCCTCTAACAACCTTCCGTCCTCCGAGCGCCCAAGAGAGGCGGCAACTGGCCCGTCGGCGGCGCCAGCGCCCATATCCACGAGGATAGTGCGCCCCATCGAGCGAATCAGATAGCATCCCACGTTCACGTGCCACCGGTTGGGGATCAATGACGTTCCGGGATAACGTAGCCGGTACGAGTCCTGGACGTCCGGGGACATAGCCGGGAAGAGCCTGTCCATGGAAAGATGGTGGTCCATCTCCCCATCAGAAAGACCGGTGATCTGAACTGTTCCGATAGTTATCTGGCCGTCAGCCATGTTGCTCCCTCATGTTGCCCAAGCGTGCGAGCTCTGTAGATGGCGTTTGCCCGGCTCCAGGTAAAGGACAACCGCCGGCGCCCAGCATATTGCAGTAGCCGGTCAATGTCAATCTTCGGAGAAAAGGTCTATTGACAAGGGTAACCTAAAGATTACAATAAGTTAATAGAGTTTGCATTGCTTAGTTGTGGTAACCAGGAGAGGCAGAAAGGATAATCTTATGGGTTCAAGTATCACCCGGCGGATTCTTTGTATTGCAGCCATAGCTCTTTCCATGCTAGTGCTGGGGTTGGTAGCTATGTGGGGTGGCTATCTGACACAATCTACTGACAGGGTATTCGTCCCTGCATCAAGAGCTGAAGCGAGTGCGCTCAATGGGTCCGGCGCAGCATCTCCATTGTCCTTGCCTCCGTTGCTATCCGGTATCGGAGGACCTCCTCCGTTGAGCATTGTTCCGATCCCGATTGGTGACCCCGCACAGGCGACAATTCAAGTAAGCCCCGGCACCACAACTACCGTTGCGATACCCGGATCCATGGGAAACGTCAGTATACCGAACGAGGTTGCATCCAGTACTCCCATGAGAGTGACCGTCCAACCGGTCTCCCTCTCCAGGGTTGTACCTCCTGGTCTTACAGTGCTCAAAGCCCTTCAGATAACGTTTACCAGTCTCACGGACTCGTCTACGGTCAGCTCTTTGTCCGAAGATGTCACGATCGAGATATCGTACGCCGGACTGGGCTTGACGGAATCTCAACTAAACAACCTGGTCATTTACAACTCTACCAGAGACGAGTTCCTTGTCACCACGCTTGATAGGACCAGGCAGGTGGCCATTGCAAAGGCTCACCTATTCAGCACTTTTACTCTCGCTCAAATAGTCGCAAGCCCACGAGCCTACGTGCCATTCGCGGTTAGAGAGTATTCTGGGGGTTGGTAGCGTAGGGGCTGGTTCGTTAGATAGTCTGGGAACACATCAAGGCCCGCCAGTTCGTAGCTGGCGGGCTCTGTGCTTACGGGGCGTTCTATACTGCTGTGGTTGGGGCCAGAACGTTAGTCCCGCTTCAGGCGGCGGCGAAGACGGCGGGCAGACCGCCTCGCATCCATTCTCGCCCTCTCAGACTTGGAGACAAAAAATCTCCGTTCCTTCAACTCGCGGAGAATTCCGGACCTGGTCACCGAAGCCCGAAAGCGACTGAGCATCGTGTCGAATGATTCCCCTTCTCGGGGAGTTACATGGAGCATTGTTCTCCTTTTTAACAAAACTCGGGAGGGCCAAACAGCCCCCCCTGTTGGTTCCTTCGTAGCTAGGCCCAGTATATCGCATTTCAATGAGCAATTCAAACTGTTTGAATGAGCAAATAGTACTATTGACAACCCTCCAGCCTCAGCGCACGATATAGACATAGTAGAAAGCGCGGTTGTCTGACCACGGTCTGGGCTCCACCAGGAAGGTGCGGCGAGGAGGAGAGGTGCAGGGGTTTGCTATCTGGACAGACGGCCAGAACCAGATTGGTGATGGAGAGCGCAACATATTATCGACTGGCGAGGGAATGCACCGATGACAACTCTTATGAAACCAGACCGTTCCACCGCTGAAGATCAACCCCCTTTCCTTCCGGAACCTCGCGGGTTTGAGGACCTTGGCGTTAATGAAGGTCTTCTTATGGACCTCGCTCTCAAAGAAATCTACTTTGAGCGCAGTCCAACGGCCATCGAAATCAGCCGGGCACTTGCCTTGCCGTTTCTTCTTACCGAGCGCATTCTTGATAACGCCAGGGCAGAGAGCTTTATTCACACGGTTCGGTCGGGTGGATACCTGGAACACCAGCTACAGTACGCTCTGACTGAGCGCGGTCAAGAGAAGGTCAGAGAATGCCTGACGCGTAGCCAGTACCGCGGCCCGGTGCCCGTGCCTCTTACCCAGTACTACGAGGTGGTGCGCAAACAGACAGTCCGCAATCAGACCGTCTTGCGTGAAGACCTGCAGAGAGGTCTTGGCGACCTGGTATTGAGTCAGGAGGTTCTAGACCAGGTTGGGCCTGGCATCAACTCTGGCAAATGCCTGTTTCTCTACGGGGCTTCCGGTAACGGCAAGAGTTCTATCGCCACCCACTTGAGGAACGTGTTTGGCGGCACAGTGCTCGTGCCCCGCGCCATTGACATTAACGGACAGATCGTCAAGGTGCTTGACCCAACAATTCATGAGATCAGGTCGGGAGACGAGGCGCCTGGCCGCCTGTCGGATCCTGACTATAGATTCCTAAGAAATCAGGACTCGGAGAGCAGGCGCGATCTTCGTTGGGAGATTTGTTCAAGGCCGGTGGTCATCGTTGGCGGCGAGCTAACCATGAGCCAGTTAGAGTTCCAGTATGATAGCCTTCTCCGCTACCATCAGGCGCCTCTCCATATGAAGGCAGCTGGAGGCCTCCTCGTGATCGATGACTTCGGCCGCCAGCGCGTATCTCCACGGGACCTATTGAACCGCTGGATAGTGCCAATGGACCGCGGCGTTGACTACTTGCCTCTACCCACCGGAGAGACAATCGAAGTGCCGTTCGATCTGCTCCTGCTCTTCGCGACCAATCTCCACCCCACGGAAGTGATCGATGAGGCGTTCTTGAGAAGAATGCGCCACAAGGTGTTCGTTCCCAATCCCACGACAGAGCAGTTCAGGACACTCTTGCTCAAGGAGGCTGCTGTAAGGGGCCTCGCTATGCCCAAAGAATTCATGGACTACATCATCGAGAGGTATTACCTGCAGGGGGAGAGGGAGATGCGATGTTGCCACGCGAAGGACATCTTGTCCAATGCGGACGACATCCGGCGGTACGAGGGTAATTCTCCCCAATTGACCGTCGAAATCCTGCAGCGTGCCGGCGACGCCTATTTCCTGTTTGCCTAGGACGGAAAAAGACAAGCCTTCGCCCGAGGCCTACTACGTTAGGCGGTCCTTGCTCAATACAGCCATGGTTGCGGTCGCCTTCGAGACGAGTGTGGACGTGTCTCCCCGCTCACAGAAGATTTCACATTCGACCACGGTGAGGCTCGATCCGGGCTTCAGTACAGTACCCTTGCACCTGAGCCGCTCGCCCATGGCGCCTCTGAGGAAGTTAATCTTGAACTCCGCCGTGAGTATGAACTGATTCGGGCCAACAAGCGTCGTCGCTGCTCCTCCTGCAGTGTGATCGGCCATAGACGCCAGGACCCCGGCGTGAACCATTCCCGTCTGTTGCATATGATCAGGACCGATGCGGAGCTGTGTTTCGCAGTATCCGGAGCCGAAAGAGACCAGCTCGATTCCGACCACCTTTACGAATGGGGCGGCTTCGAAGACCCGTTTGAGCTCCTGGTGGGATAGATCTCGCTGCTCGTCAATCATTGCAATATCTCATGTTAATCTCCTTGGGTATTGGTCCCATTCTAGCGTCCGGCGATTGTCCCGGCAAATCCTCACTTGTCAGACGCTGTAGGACCCGATCCGGGAGGTCAACCGGGTCCCTCTCTTTGCCCCCTATCAATGACTCGAGCTCGAAGTCCGCTAAATACGATCTGGCCGCACTGCCAGCGACCTAGCCTGGTCATCCGGTCAGGATGGAAACCGGCCATCTAACCAGGCAGTAATCTCCCCAGATGCCCGGCGCATGCTCGCAAGTTCCATAGTAGGCTTATGACAGAGACAGCACGGCAAAAGACCAGGTTCGACCTGCTTGACAGATTCCCAAATGGGCATGCTAGAATTAGGTCAATATGTTCGAACTTATTTACGGGTTGTTGGCGGGATGGACACAGGCATAGCCGGCGTCGAAGATGCGGCACGCCTGCTTGAGGCGGTGAGGGACCCGATCCGAATGGAGATCGTCTTCCTCCTTGGCAGAGGGAGCGCAATGAACGTCGGGGAGATAACCGGCCAGTTCCGCCTGAGCCGGCCGGCCATTTCCCATCATCTTAAAGTGCTCAAGGACGCCGGAGTCGTAAGAAGCGAAAAGGTCGGACAGGAGGTCCATTATCGTCTCGACCGTGCGCGGATAGTCGCAGGATTGCGCAGGATCGCAGATGCGATTGAAGATTGTTGTCCACCAGAGCAGACGGGCTAAGAATCCCAAATTTTTTTGAGGTGATGCGTAAATGAGTTTAAACGAATCTTCACACTTGGCGGTCGAGGTGAAACCGATAAAGGATGTCAGGAGAGGAGAGACAATGTCTGGGGTTGAAGCTGTCACAATAGAGACACAGGTAGAGACACTGGTCCGCCTAACGACCAGTAACACCAGCCCTGCGGACCGCTGGGACCACGTTCTGGCCCGCCTCGGATATAGACGAAACGAACACCGGGTCGAGCCAGGAATCTACGCCCTGGGTACCCCTGGCCCGGACTCACCGGTTTTCGTAACGTCTAACTATACTCTAAGCTTCGACGCGTTACGGTCGTCCCTGGCCGGAATTGACGGCTACATTCTGGTACTGGATACCCAGGGCATCAACGTGTGGTGTGCTGCCGGGAAGGGGACCTTCGGCACTGACGAGCTGGTTAACCGGATCGATGTCACCGGGTTGCGCCAGGTGGTCCGCCACCGGGTACTGATTGTACCCCAGCTTGGAGCTCCCGGGATCGCCGCCCACGAGGTCAAGAAACGATCAGGGTTCAAGGTCGAATACGGGCCTGTCCGGGCGTCCGACCTGCCAGGTTATCTCCGGAACCGCAAAGCCACCCCCGAAATGCGCCAGGTAGGTTTTGGCCTTGCCGACCGTATTGTCCTTATCCCCGTTGAGGCGGTCGCCGCCTTGCCGGTGCTGATCGTTGCCACTATCCTGGCCTTTGTCTTCGGAGGCCTCCTGGTCGCCGGCGCTGCGGCCTCGGCGATCCTTGCGGGGATCTCTTTGTTCGCCGTCGTGCTGCCCTGGCTACCCACACGGGATTTCAGCACTAAGGGATTTATTCTCGGGTTCGCCGTGGCGTTGCCCTTCGCAATGGCAGCGCTTCTTTCAGGCCAATCGGCATGGGGATGGGCCAGAGTACTGCAGGCAGCGTCTCTCCTTCTAGCCCTGCCCCCGATCACCGCGTTCCTGGCTCTGAACTTCACCGGGTCGACGACATTCACGTCTAGAAGCGGTGTGAAACGAGAGATATTCAGGTACATTCCTTTTATGGCAGCGACTTTTTCTTTAGGAATTCTTGTCACGATCGCCACTGCGTCGGTCAAGATATGGGGAGGAGCCTGATGTTTAACTCTTACTTGCTCAACACCCTGAGATTCGACCCGGAGCTCTGCAACCGTTGTGGGAAGTGCATGGAGGTCTGCCCGCATACCGTGTTCAAGGCCAATGGCAGAGCAATCGATCTAGCCCGCCCCGAGGCCTGCATGGAATGCGGGGCCTGCCAGCTCAACTGTCCCACTGGCGCCATTACAGTCGACAGCGGCGTTGGATGTGCTGGGGCGATGATCCGCGCTGCCCTGACGCGGAAGAAGGAAGCGACTTGTGGGTAACGAACGTTCCATTCCGGGTGATCGACTGATCTCGTCCCACTTCTGATCTGCCTGGGGATGCCCTTGACCGGACGGGAGGCACATGAAATAATGGGCCTCAACCCGGCGCCGGTCCCAGGGCGTCTTTCAGGATGCGTCACAGGCGCGACCCGTCATTTCGGGAAAGGAGAGGCGGTCATGGCTTTCGTAGTTGATGAAGAGCTGAGGAAGAACAAGGTAGACGTTCACGCCCACTTTCATTCCCCGGAGCTGTTCAGTGGCATCGAGAGGATACTCGGCGGGCTCGAGGGCTCCGGGGCTCCCATGCTGAAGCGGCGCAGGGATACAGTGATGCAGCAGTTTACCGCAGACGAGCGAATCCGATGGATGGATAGATTCGGAATCGACAAGTCTGTGCTCTCTTTTCCAACCGTGTCCATCTTCGCGGGTGACGAAAAGGAAGTTGACCGTCCCGCCGAACGGAAGCAGGTCTCCAGCTTCTTGAACGACCTCTTCGCAGAGACTCATGCCAAGCACGCCGACCGCCTGCTCTTTTTCGCCGACGTGCCTTTGAGCATCGATATCGCGTTCAGTTGCAGGGAGCTTCACCGGGCAATCGACGAGCTAGGGCTTCATGGCGTTGCGATACAGAGCAATATCGGGGGCAGGCTGCCTTCGGAGCCCGAGTTCGAGGAGTTCTTCGCAGAGGCGGAGAAAATGGGTGTCCCTATCTTCATGCACCCCCATGCCCCCTACGGACGAGAAAAGATGACGAAATACTGGGTGCATGCAATTGTTGGCTTTACGGCCGACGTGTGCCTGGCGGCGACCTACATGATTCTGGATGGGTTCATGGAGCGCCATCCGAATATCAAGATAATCCTGCCCCATCTTGGCGGGACCCTGCCCTATCTGGCCCGGAGGCTGACTACGTTCACCGAGGCCGCGGAGGCTGATCCGCCGGTGCCGCTCAGCGCTGAGCTCAGCAAGGAACCGCCGGAGTATCTCAAGGACTTCTACTACGATACCGCTCTGGGCCATCCCGCAGCCTTGGAGCTCTGTTTGAAGGTGATAGGCAGCGACCGGATAATCTTCGGCGCCGATCATCCGTATGTGGATAGCTGCGAGGCCCGGACCATTGACTACATCAGCCGTACCAGGCTTACCGTAGAAGAAAGGGACAGCATCTATTCCGGGAATGCCCGAGCGCTGTTTGGGCTTTAGCCTCTCCCTGATGGTCCTGGCCCAATACTCCCCTGCTCGAGGTCTGGAGTGACCGAAGGTAGGACTCGCTACTGGGCGTTGCCTTTGCTGGTCGTAGCCTTCAGCCTCAGGGTATGGGCTCTGGCCGACCTGCAGGTCTACGGTGACTCCGCCTGGTCCGTGTACCTGGCCTTAAAGGACTTGTCCTGGATGACTTCCGTCACGGCGATGGACAGCCATCCTCCGCTGCATTACTATCTCCTACACTTCTGGATGGGAGCCGCTGGGGTCGGGGAGCTGCCGGTCCGTTTTCTTTCCGCCTTTACCGGCCTTCTGACCGTGGCGGTGACCTTCAGACTGGGCCAGCGCCTGTTGGGGACGAATGGAGGCCTCCTGGCCGGGGGACTGGTAGCCGTCTCTCCCTTTCTCATCTACTTCGATCGCATGCCCCGCATGTACAGCTTGCTGGTGCTCCTGGCAACGCTTTCACTCTACCTGTCGTTGCGGTTGCTGGCCAGTCCTTCCGCACTTCACCTGGGCCTCTATCTGGCGGTCATACTGGCAGCCCTTTACACCCACTACCACGGCACTGTGGTCGTGGCAGCCGGGTTCCTGGCGGTAGCTGTGGGTTGGCGTCGAGACCGGAAACTGCTGGCAGCGTGGGTAGGGGGACACCTGCTGGTCGGCAGTCTCTATCTTCCCTGGCTGCTCTACGCCTTGGGAGCCTCCCTGACCGTCAGTACTCAGGCCTATTCAGCCATGGACCTGGCGCCTCCAGCCAGCCTGCCGGCCATCCTGGAGCGGTTCTGGATAGCCCTGAACCTGGGAGGCCTCACGGACACTGGACAATCTCGCCTCCTGGCCCTGGGCCTGGCCGTTCTTTGGGCTGCCGGGATCTCGGTCTTCTTATTGACTGGCAGGTGGAGGCACTCGCTCCAGGGGCGCCTGCCCCTGTTGGTCCCAGCCGCTCTTGTGGCCCTACCCATCCTGATTAATGCTTCGGTCTTTCTCCTGACGCCATATATGCCTTTTACCCGCTATCTCCTCTTTGCTGCTCCTGCCTATCTGCTGTTGCTGGCCTGGGTCCTGAGGGAACTCTGGGGTGGTTCCCGGCTGGCGGGAGCACTGGGGATCGCTCTGGCAGTTGGATCCCTGGTGTATGCCTTGCCGGGCACCTTCTACGTAGAAGGGCGCGAGGCGGACCTGGAGGCAGCGGAGGCCTCTCGTAGAGTGGCACTCCTGGCCGGGCCGGAGGACGGGATTATCTTTCAGGCCCCGTGGCACGCCGGATATTTCCGGGTCCGCCAGGGGGGCCAGGCTCCCCAGGTCCATTCCCTGCAGGAGGTCCCGCTGGCGGACCTCCCGAGAGTACTGGAGAAGCATCCCCGCCTCTGGCTCTCCATGCTTAATTCCAGTAAGAGAATGGCCAGCTACCCCCAGGAGGAGTGGCTGGACCGGAATGCCTTTAAGGCCCAGGAATGGTGGCAGGGACGCCTGCGCCTCTCCCTTTATGGAGGGGGGCCAGACCCATCGCTGCAGCCACTGGGGACCAATTTCGGCGGTCTCATCTCCCTGGAAGCAGCAGGGCTGGGGGCTTCCGAAGCCCGTGCCGGGGAAGTTGTAAACCTGTTGTTCCGCTGGCGTGCTCTCAGTAACGTAGGGCAAAAGTACGTGGTTTTCGCACATCTGGTGGATGCAGAAGGCCGCCGATGTACAGGACGGGATAGTGAGCCGGTGGATGAGCTCTCTTCTACAGAGACCTGGAAGACGGGGGATATTATTGATGACAGGCGCGGTCTCCTGGTGGAGCCGACGGTTCCCTCGGGCCAGTATCGCCTGGCCGTGGGACTCTACGCCCGGAACGACCCGTCCAAGCGCCTGGCCGCTCAAGGTGGTGGGGAGACCCAGGTCCTCCTGGGCCCCCTGAAGGTCCTGCCCTCTTCGCCCCTCCCTGGAGAGGGACGGGCGGCAGTGAAGACCGGGCTGGGCCTGGATCTCTTGGGCTACCGCGTAGACCCCCCCTGGGAACGGCGAGTAACGGGAGTGAGCATTGTAGACGGACAGGCGACGATCTGGGCGGAGACATCGCCCGGAACTGGCGACCGGCTACCTGTGACCGTGCGCTGGCAAGCGACAGAGCCTCTGAGCCAGACCTTTTCCCGGCGGCTAGAGTTGGTTGATAATTCGGGCAAGGCCTGGGGCCATACTCCACTGGCTCCCCTGGGAGGCCCCTGTACTATCTCTCACTGGGTCCCAGGTGAAGTGGTGTCTGACACCAGTGAGATTGACATCCAGGAGAACGTACCGCCTGGCGAATACCGCCTGCGGGCCACCCTGTACTCGCAGCAGGGAGTCCCCCTGGCCGACCCTATCCTTTTCGGGTCGTTGAGGGTAAGGTGAAGCGGGATAGGACGGTGCTAAGGGGGCGAGAGACCCCGGCAGCACGCTGATAGAGAGGACCGTCCCGATGTCCCGGCCCGAGCCGGAAATAGGGAACGCCCGGTTATAGCTTTCCCAGCACCTTCCAGGCCCAGCGATGCAACGCGTGCATCCCAGTTGGATTGGTGTGCATAAGGATACAGGCGTGGTCCACCACGGCAATGCCGTTTTCATCGCAGCGCTGGATTGCGGTGATCGACTCTGCTCCTTGCTGCATCCAGATGCGCTTTATGCCAAGCTTCGCGCAATCGGCGACTAGAGCCTCTGTTTCTAACGGAGGCACCACTGCCAGCACCCCACCCACCTTCTCCGGCAAATCGGCCAGGCTCTGGTAGCACTTTTCACCCTCCACCTCGGTAGCCTCACGGTTGACCGGAAAGACCCGGAAGCCCTTCTTCTTTAGCTCCCGGAAGGCTAGATTCCCGAACCCCTTCTTCCGCGAGACACCGACCACCGCGATGCTGCCACCGTCGAGAAACTCGTCCTTGGAACCAACCATCATCCACCTCCATGGCCATGAAGCCCACTGACAACCTGGTCTGGGCCACCAGGATCATGCCCATCACAGAAAGTGGACGGCCGCAGTGGTGACATTTGCCTGAAAGGAATGGCATCAAGGTTACAGACTGCAAGGACCTGCCATTGATCCCTAGGGCAGGCCCTTGACTCAAGTCGTTGTTTTCAGCCCTGGTATTGGTAGCGGCCAGACGGACCGCCCTACCGACGGGCTTGCTGACCACGCCGGCCAGGTGTATGAGCACCTGGCCGGCGAGACTTACCGGTGTGGCTTACGGCTTCGCAGAAGCCGGAGTGGTCACGGCGGCAGGCGTGACGCCAGCGGCGGGGGTGGCGGCCGTCGTCGGCTTGGCCGGGACGGCGGTAGAGGCCGGAACCTTGGGGATCGGCGTAGGTGTTGGGGTGACGGTAGGCCCGCAGGCCACGGCGAACAGCATAACTATGAGGGCCAACAGTAGAACCAGACGGGGCATGATCTTCTCCTCCAATATCCGATAATAATAGCAGTTCCGAGAGCCAGGCAGAGGCCTTCGAGAGCCAATATATCCTGGAACCGGCCGGGCGTCAAGGGACTCAGCGCCCATTTCCCCAAACGCCGCCATCGTGCTAAAATGGCACCATCGCACCGGTCCTCTGAAGCAAGGCGTGCAACCACACGGACGGAACTGAGAGAGCCCATGGATGCTCGTGGGTATCGCTTGTCGTCTGTTCGCCGGCCAGTTTATGCCACGCGCAGATTCGCCCCTTGGAAAGGGGAAAACATGGCAACCTTACTTGAAGAAGTGAAGAAGATCATTTGAATAATCCGCCCTCCAGGCTCGTAGAAACGCCCGGTCCTCCGGAAACTTCCGGCAGGCGGGGCAGACGACCGGGTGCGTTTAACAGGGACTGGTCGAAATGGCCGGGGTATAGGTGGGTACTTCTAGCGACGCTGACCACAGCAAACGCCGCCACCCTGGGGGCACTCTTCGCCACACCTGCTATAGCGCCTTTCCTTCAGATCGACCTGGGGGCAACTCGGACGGAGATCGGGTTCTTGATGGCCGCGATTCTCATAGGCAGCGCCATCACAGCTATTCCGGGTGGCTGGCTGGCAGACAAAAGCATCCGATGGAGTATCCTCTGCTTCCAGGTGCTGGTCGCTGTGGCTCTCATCCTCTTCTCCCGGGTGGCAACCCTGGAATCGGCATTGGTTGCCTGCTTTGCGGTGGGCGTTGGGATGGGAGGAGTCCTGCCGGCAATGACCAAGGCCGTCATCAATTGGTTCCCAATCAGAGAACGGGCCACGGCCATGGGCCTCTTCTTCTCTGGCGCTTCTATCGGAAGCGCGGCGAGCGCTGCGATTCTCCCCTCGCTGTCGCTCGGCATGGGGTGGCGTCAGGCTTTCCTTTTTTTGGCGATCGTCATTACTGTTATAGGGATTGGCTCTGCCGCGCTATATGGGGACAACCGCGAAGTCGCGAGACCGGGGCCAGCCAAAGCTCCGAGGGCACGGCCCGAGGATGGCAAGACCAGGTCTACGTTTTGGAACGTTGCCCGTTTGGGCCTGGTCGCTATTCTGCTCGGCGGTCCCCAGTACGCCCTGGCTACCTACCTTCTGCTCTACCTGAATCAATCGCTGCTTTTCTCGGTCGTTCAGGCGGGCCTCCTCTTATCAGTGGCCCAAGGCTGCGGCCTGATCGGACGGATTGGATCAGGCATCCTTAGCGATAGGCTCTTCAAAGGCGACAGGAGGCTTATCTTCCTGGCAATGGGGGCCGTGTTCACCGCCTGTCTCTCTCTGATAGCTGTCGGCGTTTCCCAAGAGGCCACCTTCCTGGTCTTGATGGTGGTCACGGGTCTATCCGGCTTCGGCTGGTTTAGCATCTGGATGACATGGTTGGCTGAGATTTCTGCGAGCGGGTCCGCAGCGACCGTCGGGTTCGGACAAACCTGTGCCTACGTGGGGGTCGTAATTGGTCCGCCATTGTTCGGGTACGTGGTGGACTCTACCAATTCATATCTATCGGCCTGGATCGGTTGTTCAGTTATAGCGGGCATAGGCACCCTGCTGATTCTATCGGTAAGGGAGCCCAGTAGGGCGGGCCACGGTGGAATGACAGGCACCTAGCGTTTCCTGACGAGACTGGCAAGCCCGCGGACGCCGGCAAACTGCTAATCCGCTCATTCAAGCCCAACCGGCTAAGGCCGGACTGCCCAGGAGTCGCTTCCGCGACCATCGTCTTGGCATTACCCTGCGTCACCCATTCGCCTGATTTGCCCTTTCTTCCCTTCAAACAAGGTTATCTCCAATAAGGTTTCATTGAAGCCTGCGCGGATTCCTCCCTGGAGCGCTCTGGAGGTTGGGGAAGCCTTGACAATAGGGGACTTCTAAAGCGACACTGAGTAGAAAGGAGGTCACCATGCCCTTGTACCTCACCCGCTTCAGTTACACAGCCGAAACGTGGAATTCCATGATCGAGCGACCGGAAGACCGACGGGATGTGGCTCGAGAGATCATCGAGTCGGTCGGCGGCAGGCTCCAAGGCTTCTGGTACGCCTTTGGCCAGTACGATGGCTATACGCTCTGGGAAGCGCCTGACAATGTTAAAATGGCGTCCGTCGCCCTTGCCCTCTCCTCCCGTGGGGCTATTAAAGCACAAGAGACGGTTGTCCTCCTGACCGTGGAGGAGACCCTTGAAGCCCTGAGAGGAGCGGCACAGGTGCCCTATCGTCGCCCGGGTCGAAGCGACTAGAGACTGACTCTTTTCAAAGGCCTAATTCGCCACCTCGGCCTATACAGTCACACCCTGCCTGCTTTGCATTATGAGGCGGCTGCTGCGATGGATGCGATACTCGGGGGATAAATTAAAGTCACCGTGGTCAACATCTACACATCCCTATCTCGACCAGTCGCCCATCGTCCTAAATTTGGCAAAACTACATGCCGCTAACAATGATAGTTACTAGTGCCAAGTATGCTGCACCAAACACTACAACGGCAAGGAGAGAGGCACCGAGAGCGAACAGCGTCCCTCGACTCCGATTGACCACTAAGAAGACGGCCATTAATACCAACAAGACGATCGCAATGTAGATTGGTGTCATGAATCTGTGTCCCCCTCGAATAACATAATGAAGAGATTGTCGCGATCAGGCTATGACGATAGCGGTTCTCAGGAACTCTTCTGTAACTTCAGATGTATTCCTAGTTCCAGAGGCCAGTGGTGATAGCGTCTAGTCTTTCACGCGTGAGAGTCCCGGCCGCTGTGAGGTATGGGGCAGGAAAGACCATGAGCGATACAAGATACAACGGCCATCCCGCGAGGCTCATTAGCTGAGTCTCCTTTCCTTCCTCCGGTTGTCCTTATTATACGGCATGGGGTGCTGAGGTGAATCAGCCATCCGGGTGAATTCAAACCTGGCCAGGTGACTAGAAGCTCGCCAGGCTCAATGTGGAGCGAGCAGCCCTATTCAACTCTTGCTGAAAACAAGTGCGCGCCGCACGAGCATAGCGCACCGACTCTTCCTTTGTCAGTCGGAAAGACTCTGCCCCGTTTTCAAATGATTCGGTCTAAATATGAGGACAGGGTCGCATAGGTGTGAAGACTCTCCAGAAGGAGCGACTAGATGAACTTGACGATCGAGAATGTTGATAACCTGCCCAAGCAGCCTGGGGCGCCCACGAGCTTCACCGGCACGGCCTATTTTCAGACGGTAGCTGCTGCGGGGGATGGCTCAGTCACCGTTAGCCGGGTGACCTTTGAAAGGGGTGCGCGGACGTTCTGGCACGTGCATGCTGGTGAGCAAGTACTCTACTTCCTGGAAGGGCACGGTCGGGTGCAAGTGCGCGGGGAGCGGGCAGTGGATGCCGTCCCGGGCGATGTGGTGCATACCCCGCCAAAGACGGAGCACTGGCACGGGGCGCACCCGGACGAAGCGGATCGGATGCGGCATCTGGCGATCTACTTCGGGGCTGTCACCTGGCTCGAGCCCGTGACGGAAGTTGAGGTATCGGGCTAGCTAGTCCGCAGGCAGAGCTGCGAATCTTGAGGGGCGTTACCTGTACGGGAGAAAACCCAAAACGCCTCCCACAGACCGCGCCGTCAAAACTCCCGTCAAAATCAAATCCGGCACGTGGAAACCGTCTCCAGATGCCGGATTTTAGGTTCAAAACTGCTGGTAGGCCTCCAGGGAATCAAACCCTGATCAACGGAATAAGCGCCGGGGGTCTGGCGTCCGGCAAGCTACTGCTGGGTGGATGTGAGGTCTGCCAGTATCCGATGCACGTCGTCTCTAGTCGAGGCACATCCTCCCTGGCTGTCAGCCATACTGCTTCCCGATCGACACCAAAATAGTCGTGGACGAGTTTGCTGCGCATTCCCGCGATGTCCTGCCACGGGACCGATGGATAACGATTTCTGAGGTCAGGCGATAGTCTTCTGGCCGCCTCGCCAAGTATCTGCTCCTGACGGATGACCGCGTCCTGAATTAGTGGACTTTGTAGGAAGTGCTCCTTGTCGCAATCCTTGAGGTATAGCTCTATTCTGGCAACGGCGTCCACAATATGGCGCAGGTAGACGGTATCATCATGTTTGGGCATAAAGTGTCTGGACCTCTTCCAGAATACTCTTTCTCAGGTACGTGCTCAGAGACGGCTCGGTCATCAAGTCCACTCTTCTGCCGATCCGCTCCGAAAGCTCCCGCTCGATTCGTACTAGCTGCAGCAAGCTCTTGCCCTTGGCGAAGCGTACGAGGAGATCGACATCGGATTCCGGAGTCTCCTCGCCCCGCGCATAGGAACCGAATACCCCCAAGAAAACAATATCGTTGGCCTTGCAGATTTCCGCAAGCCCCTGGTCATCAATGATTGTTCGCATCACTATTGAACCACCTGTCCAGCCGCATTATAACACGCCGGTGGCAGCGACATACCAACACACGTCGCCTTCGCCTCATGTAAGAGGTTTGACTATTCAGGCTCGAAGCCGCTAGGACCGAGGGGAGGCCATCCTGACCATGCTGTCGAGGTGCCCTTCGCCCGCGGTGCGCGGCAGGCAGAAGAGACATGAAGGGCTGACCATTCTGGAGTGACATGACCTAGTGTTCGGCAAAGAAATCGGCAAGCCCATGGATTCCGGGAACATACTTCGCCGGTACTTCTGGTCGTTGCTCAAGAAGGCGAGACTGCCACGTATCCGGTTTCCTCAACTGAGGCGTACCGCAGTAACCTTGCTCATGGGCCAGGGCATACACTCTAAGATCGTGTCAGAGATCCCCGGGCACAGCAAGATCAGCATTACCCTAGACCTATACAGTCAGACCCTCATGTGGAGAGGGCCATCGCGCCCATTCTACCCATACTTTCGGATGGGAATCCTCTCATAACACCTATCATTTTTGTATAAGCGATACCTATCCGAACGACGGTTCCTCACAGTACCAATTGGTGGCATCATTAAATGACGGAGAGGCCTAGAAATATAGGAGCAGAGGAGGCTCCCGGTGACACTAAGAGTAACAGAGATGACAAAGGTCACCAGAGGGCGGCCAGGCTCGCTGCAAGGATTTCTGACAGGGCTGTCCGCTTCTGTGGCCTACCGTGCGGCATATGGGCAATCGATCCCAGGAGCCGTAACTTCTTGGAGAAGTTCAGTAGGTTAACTATCGTAAGTCGCGCACTGACGCGATCCTAAAAAGCGTCGCAATGAAGATTCGAAGGCTTATCCTCTTAATCGTAGTGGGCATACTCTTCTCCCTTGTCGCCGCTGGCAGTGTCCTCACTCGATCGTCAGGGACCAACGAAGTGGCGCTAGACACCACCGGAGCGACAGAAGGCCAGGGAGGGACCGTGCCGGGCGGCATCCAGCCTTCCGGCAAGTCAAATCCGCAGCCAACCCCTGGCTCTAAATCCCCGGCTGCGCCGAGTACGAAACCGGTAGAACCCACCCCGCCACCGGTGACCATCGACGTGAACGGCCAGAGAATAAACATCGAGCGTGGCCCGGTGGTCCTCTTGAATCCCAGCACGGCCAGGCAGGGATCCTCTATAGGCGTGACCGGAAGCGGCTTCGACCCCGGATCGACCGTCGACCTAGTCATCAAGAAGCAACAAGACGACAACGGGGATACCGTCACGTTCGTCCAGGCAGACAAGAGCGGGAGCTTCGGCGGAGTCAACTTGACGATTCCGGATACCCTGTCCATTGGACCCTTCTACGTTGAGGCCCGTGAGCGAAAGGCCGACGGACAAGGATACTCCAAGACCGTGCAGGTCACCGGCACGGTAGCCGGAGGCTCTGCGCAGGTCAAGCTGGGGACACAGGTGGGACAACCCGGCAACGTTCTTGAGCTGTCAGCCAAAGGATTCTCTCCTGATGAGAGCATATCCGTATACTGGAACAGTCTGGACAGCGAGCCTGTGGGCGCTTTCAAGTCTGACGGCAACGGATCGGTCGCCCGGGCACAGATCCGGGTCCCCTACGGGGCCGTTGGCAACAACTCCTTCATCTTCTTGGGAGATAAGAGCCAGTCCCCGGTTACTGCGAACTTCCTGATGCTCAGCCTTTACCCCACCGTCGAGCTTTCCAGCTATGCAATCAAGGCTGACAACGTCTTGAGTTTCAGCTTGAAAGATTTCGGCCCCGATGAGCAGGTGGCAGTTTACCTGAACGACCCCAACGGAATCCCGCTCACAACGGTCCAGACCGGTGCGGACGGTTCCTTCTCCGGAGGCGGAGGAGGCTTCCTGGTCCCGTTCGTACTGAGAGGGCAACAAACACTTATCTTCATAGGCCAACAGAGTAAGGCGCCTGCAACGGCCAGCTTCGACATACTTCCGTACACGCCTAACGTCCAGCCAAGCACCTACGGCGGACGTCCGGGCACGACCGTCACGTTCTACGGCTCCGGCTTCGCCAAGAACGAGGTAGTGCACGTTTACACCGGGCGTTCCGACAAAAGTGCGGGCAGAGAGGTCGCATGCTTCGCCACCGACACCAAGGGAAACGCCGGCGCAGGTGGCCAGTACGTCATCCCGGGCGACGCTCCAGCCGGGCAACTGCAGTTCACGATGATGGGCAGCAAGAGCCAGGCGACCACGACAGCCTCTATCGAGGTAATGGCCTCAGACATGTCGGTCCAGTTACCGACGCAGGGTGACTTTACATGCACGCTGGACGACAACAACCCGTCAGGAACCGCTGACGAGCAGGCCTCGGCGACGCCGACGCAAGAGCCCCAGCCGGTTCAGTCCTCACAGCCGGCGACGGCGACGCCGACTCCAACTGCGCAGCAGCAGCAGACTGCACCGACGCAGCAGCCGACGCAGCAGCCGACGCAGCAGCCAACCCAGCAGCCGACGCAGGCTCCGGCCACAAGTACGGCGACGCCGGCGCCGACAGCGCCCAACACGCCGACGCCGAACGCCAATAACGTGCACACCGTACAGGCCGGCGATACCCTCTCGCAGATCGCCCAGCAGTATGGGACGACCGTTGAAGCTATCGTGCAGGCAAACGGCATCAAGGATCCCAACCGCATAAGCACGGGACAGGAGCTGAAGATACCGGCTCCGCCTAACGGAAGCGCTCCCGCCAACAACAACGTCGCTCCAGCCACTGCTACGCCGGTTCCCGCGCCTACTCAGGCCCCTACTCAGCCGCCGGCTCAGCCGCCTACTCAGGCACCTACCCAGCCGCCGACTCAGCCGCCGGCTCAGCCGCCCGCTCAGGCTCCTACCCAGCCGCCGGCTCAGCCGCCCGCTCAGGCTCCGCCCCAGCCGCCGGCTCCTCCACCAGCACCGGCCAACAACGCACATACGGTCCAGCCTGGCGATACCCTCTCGCAGATCGCTCAGCAGTACGGTACCAGCGTTGACGCCATCGTGCAGGCAAACGGCATTCAGAACCCTGACCAGATCCAGGCTGGACAGAATCTGACAATACCACCCGCCCCAAAGTAGAATTGCCCGTCCATCTCGGCCAAATCATTACGGCTGGTCATAGTTGCCACGTACAACGAAGCGGAGAACCTCGAGGAGGTTGCTGGCCTATCAGGTGGGGTTAGCGCCACCATAGCAAGAGGATCCCATACATGTGCTGCTCTGATAGCCGGGGGAGCGAAGTGCTGGGGATCAAACGGTCTCGGGCAACTGGGAAACGGCGGCTCAACAATCAATTACCTGACACCCGAGTGTGTACCTGACATTACCTGGGTGGCTCTAAGCTTGATCTTACCGGTAGGCCGCCATCGGTTGCTGCCTACCACGCACTAGCGGGCCGCAGATGTGGCCGTCGGGAAGAGGGTGGGGTTCGTGGACTGATCAACAATAACAATGCGCCAGCCCATCTGCTCCAGCTCTTTGGGTGACAGTTCTACCTGGAATACCACCCGCCCATCGTTGTCCGTGACTCGATATCCCAATACCGGACTTCCTACAACTGTCTGCATCGTGCGGGTTTGACCAGGGCCGATGTTGAAGCCCGGGGTTTCGCTATATCCCGGACTGTACTCATGTATCGTGACTTCCTTCGGAGTCTCGTTCACGAAGGTCACCGCCCTGGCGAAGCTTGGGGGCTCGCAGCTAACAACAGACATCGTTAGGACCAACACAGCGAGGGTCACTGGAAGCCCCGCAAGGACTCCTGCCACGGTCCTTCCGAACGTCCAAGCCCGTTTCCAAGCCCGCCAGTTCTTTTTCGCGGTCCAAGAAGTTCATGTGCTCATCGGCTGAAGTTATCTAATCACGGTTAGACTAGTTTTTGGTGCAAAAAGAGCCTCGGCGGGTTAGGATGAAGTTGTGAACACATCCAAATCCGCTGGGAGGCTCATCGTCATGATAATCGATCGGTACGATCCCGTAAACCTCTTTGAGCTGGTGCCCAAATTGA
>ORJL010690891.1_pt1 | contig 42240 bp, 35 predicted proteins | sample 1779941 | NCBI WGS metagenome assembly ORJL01 (sample SAMEA104232317, study PRJEB22302) | groundwater metagenome | biome: forest; feature: aquifer; material: groundwater | place: USA | collected 2011-08-07 | depth 5.8 m | reverse complement strand
TTGTATGCATTCCGATGTTTTGGACACCCTTTTGGAAAATGGAGTTTTCGGGATTGTGGCAAACACTAAAATAGAAGCAGAGTCTTTACCTGACCACCTCCACTTTTCCGAAAGAAGAATGGTAGTTAAACGGCTAAGTTAAAGAAATTGGCCCGGGGGTTTTAAAGCCCCCGGGCGGTCTTTGTACAATTAACTAAAGCATCCTAAAGCGTCGGATTCTCCTTTCATAGATCCTTATGTCGACTATGGCACAAATTATTGCTGCGATCAGTCCCAGGTTCATAATGAAGGCGGCGTAAAGTATCGTTTTCCAGCTAAAGCCGTATTCGATCTCCGTAACAAAGACGCCCTCCTTGACCGGTCCTGGAAAGTAGCTGTAGACCGTTAATGTAATGTCAGACCCCTTGGAGATGTACCATTCTCCCTTGGGTATTCTGATCCTTTCCAGGACGTAACCTTCTGGGCTTTTGGTAACCCCGTTTTTCAATCCCTGGATAGCGAAGAAGTTGTTTGACTTCGCTTCGATTTCTACCTCCCTGGTTGACCCTCCATAGATATTAAGGACACGGCCCCCCTGGGTTACCATGTCCACCCTGGGACCGGCGTAATTAGCCTCGTAGGTGGATACTACCATACCCAAACCGAGGATAATTGCCATAAGTAGGGCTCCCAAAAGTGTTAAGTTGAGCTTCAATCTACCCTCCAATTATTTTTTGTACAAAGTGCTTGCAGCCTTTTGGCTACAGTGGGATTTTAACAAAATTGCGGTTTTAAATCAAACTATGGGGTAAGTTTTAGTTAAGGGAGAAGGTTAAATAATATTACATATTCTCCTTTAGGAGGTTGTTTTTTGAAGTCCCCTAAACATTTACTGATAGTTTCTTTTTTTACTGACTGGTGGATTTTAGTAAGCTCATGGGCTAAAACCACTTCTATATCACCAAAAACCTCTTGCATATTTTCCAGGGTACGCATTAATTTATGCGGCGGCACAAAAGCGATAAATGTTACTTTGATGTTTTCTTGTATTAGAGTAAGCTTTTTTAGAAGTTGAGTTCGGTGGCCGGGTTTTTCGGGGAGGTAACCTAAGAATAGAAACTTGTCCGGTGGGAGGCCTGAAAGGGTCAAAGCCGGCAGAATTGAGGAAGGACCGGGTAAAGAGTCAACTTCGATCTTTTGGGCTAAACATTCCCTAACTAGCTTGTACCCCGGGTCTGAGACTAAGGGGGTGCCTGCATCTGAGACCAAACATAAATTCTGGCCTCCTTTTAACCTGTCAACGATCTCGGGGAACATCCTTGCTTCGTTGTAGTCGTTTAATACAAGGAGAGGTTTTTTTATTTGGTAATGGCACAGTAAAATACCTGTTCTTCTGGTATCCTCGCAGATTATGCCGTCAACTTGCTGCAGTGTTTCAAGTGACCTTAGGGTTATATCTTTAAGGTTGCCGATTGGGGTGGGGATTATATAAAGCACTGCTTTGTTATTTTTGAATTTTTCTTAGGGCAAGACCCATCATTTTAATAAGCTGGGCTCTTGAGCTTGGACTTTTGAGTAGGTGGTAGAGATTGGGAAGTATAGAGAGAAAAATAATTAATCCAATAATTGGCAGTAAGTAATGGTCAATATCAGGAATGCTACTGCCCAAAACATATCCAAGTGAAGTAATTCCTACTGCCCAGAGAAACCCTCCAATAATATTGTAGGTAAGAAATGTTCTGTATTTCATATCTCCTACTCCTGCAACAATCGGAGCAAATGTCCTAACCACCGGAACAAACCGGGCTAAAATGATAGTTTTTTTACCGTGTTTTTGATAAAAATTTTGTGCTTTTAGGAGGTTATCCTTATGAAAGAAAATTGAGTCTTCCTTATGAAAAATTCTTTTCCCTACCTTGTGCCCGAAAGTATAGCCCGCACTGTCACCTATGACTGCTGCGATGAAAGATCCTACTACTAGAAGTGCCGGAGGGAAAAATCCCTGGGAAGCCAGAAAGCCTGCGGTAAAAAGTAAGCTGTCGCCTGGGAGGAAGAAACCGATCAAAAGGCCTGATTCGGCAAATACTACACCCCAAACGCCTAAAAGCCCGATGGTTTTAATAAATGTGGTTATATCCGGAACCATGCCGAATTATTATAACAGAAGATTTTTATATAAAGGAAGGGTTAGATTACCACGCCGGTCTTTTGGAAAACCTTTCTGCGGGCGGTATCTGTGGAGTTGTGCTGTTTGACAAGTTTCATGAAGTAGGTTACAGCCTGCTTTACTTGGTCACCCTTACTCGGATTTTCAGTTTGTGTTAGATAGGTGGGCACTTGCATATGGAAAAAAGCTGCTCCTTTAAACCAACTGCAACCTTACTATATTACCTATTTGAATGTTAAACCTTGGAGTAAAGATTTAGGTAAATATGCGGTGAGAAAGAGGTAAGAATTAACATACTTCATTTAAGTTGACAGAGTAACTTAAGTTCTAGTATGGTAATTAAAGATGAATGTAATGGGAATTTATAAAAATTTCTTTATTTTGGTAGTTTGTGTAGGGATTTTTATTATGCTTTCTTCTCCTGTTTTAGCTGCACCCCGTTCTTCAAGCCAGTTTACTGCGGAAACACAAGGCACCAGAGTGATCCCTTATTTGTCCATTTCTGATAAGTACAATTTACTTGTAATTGATATGGAAAGGGATAATTTTAATAATGTGGAGTATATCCATTACAATTTAAACTATAATACTACTGACCCCGGGGATTTAAGAGGTGCAGAAGGAACTTTATATCCGTGGTTACAAAGTGTTAAAGACCAGTTATTATATTGGCAGGGGAAACCTTTTTTCAGGCAGTTAATTCCTCTTGGTACTTGTTCGAAAGGGGTTTGTAAGTATGATGCAAATCCAACCTCTCTTAAAGTGACTGTTTATACTAAATATTTCGGAAAAGTTGCCACTGATGCTACAGTTGTGACAGTTGAACGCTAGAAATTTTTAGGATCAAAGCGAACGTTTGTAAATCTTCCCCTGTCTGTTGGTTTATTCTCAGGTAATATTTTCTTGAATTGTAAATTTTCTTTAATTGTTTGGGCTGCTAAGTTTAATTGCGATAACTCTGACTGGCTTAATTCTCCTGCCTGAATAAAAACATTAGCCTCCTCATTTTTAACCTTTAAGATAATCTTTCCCTTTCCTTCTTTGGTGGTAAATTCAACACCTTCCTGGGTGTATAAGACATTGAGGTTTGCCGGGTAATTGACTGAATAACCCATATCGTTGTTTTCAAGAGTTGCAAGCTCCGGGGTTAAAACGCCGAGGACGCTCTCGGGAGTAGTTTCAGAAGCAGATATTGGTTTAGGCTCTTGTTTAACTTTATTACCTGAATCAAACGTACTAAAAAAAACAAACCCTTCGACGGAGAGGGTTAGAAGTAAAATGGCTGGTATGCCTATTGACAGAGGATGGGCTCGTTTCATTAATCACTAAGAGAACCTTCTGATTACACCGACGCAGCGGCCCTGGATCTTGACATCGGTTGTATAGATTGGTTCCATGGCGGCGTTGGCCGGTTCCAGCCTTATCCGGTTGGGTTCCTTAAAGAACCTTTTTAGGGTGGCCAGGCCGTTATCTAAAAGTGCCACAACTATTTCCCCGTCATGGGCAGTTGTTTGTTCCTCTATTATTACGTAATCGCCGTCTAAAATCCCGTCCTCAATCATCGAGTCCCCTTTGACCTGGAGGACATAGGACCTTTTTTTACCGGAGACCATAGCCGGGGGGACATTAACTGTAGCATCGGGGTCAGTGTAGGCCATAATCGGCTGGCCGGCGGCGATAAAACCCAGCACCGGAAGTTCAATCCCTTTTAATGTACTGGCTATCTTCTGGTCCGTTAGCTCTATCCCCCTGACGGCTCCCTCGAATTTTCTGATCACCCCTTTTTGTGTCAATGCCTGAAGGTGCTCGTGAACGGTAGCCAGGGAAGAAACCCCTATACTCTCGGCAATCTCTCCTAAAGTCGGGGAGTAACCGTACTTATCAATATACTGGCGTATGAAATCAAGAATCTGTTTTTGGCGGCGGTATAAGGTTATTGGCATACAAATAATTTACCAATAAAACCCGAACAGGTCAAGGGGGTCAAACTATATCAACTTTTATCTTTTCCTTCGAAGATGCTTTTTACTTCCTGGACTATCTGATCCGGAGTCAGGGCAGCCTTAATCAGATATCCTTCGGCTCCAAGACCGAATCCTTTTTGAATTATAGTATCCTGTCCCAGGTTTGTTAAAAACACAACGGGGACGCTTTTTGTTTGTTCGTCCTGTTTCATCTGCTGAAGGACCTCCAGCCCATTTAGATCCGGAAGCATGATATCAAGAAGCACTAAATCGTATTGGGCGGCTTTCAGGGCAGTCAGCCCGTCCCGCCCGGTTGCAAAAGCATCTGTCTCAAAGCCGGCCAGGTCGAGTTCTCTTTTATAAAGTTCCCTGATCGGAGTCTCATCCTCGACTAAAAGTATTTTTCTCCCCATAGTTGTACTCTTAAGTTAAACGTAATCTACTTTCCTGTCAAGTCTTTATAAGCGGCAGGGAAAAGCTGAAGGTTGACCCTTTCCCAAATTCCGATTCTACCCAAATTTTTCCGTGATGAAGCTCGATAATAGCTTTGGAGATATAAAGCCCTAGCCCTGTGCCTTTAGTCCCTTCCCCTAATGCCCCTTCTACCCTGAAAAACTTGGTAAAGAGTTTGGGAAGTGCCTCTTTGGGGATTCCTTTTCCGGTATCGGTAACATGGGTAATTACCTCATTTCCATTAATATCTATAGACACTTTGATACTTCCATTTGGAGGTGTATATGAGATTGCATTAGCTAAAAGATTAGAAAGAACCTCAGTAATGCGGATTTTATCAGCACTTACATCCGGGATGTTTTGGGTAGGGGGTAAAAAGGTAAGACTTAGGTTTGCTTCTTTAGCCCTTTGTATAAAACCTTCGGTAACCTGTTTGGCTAGGGGAACCCAGTTTAACCTTGTGGGGCTTGCGTTTAGAGTCCCTTTTTCAATCCGGGAAACGTTTAAGAGATTTTCTGTCAGCCCTGTAAGCTGGTCGGTTGCGTTTTGAATCCTGGTTAAAAATAAATTCTGTTCCGGGCCAAGTTTTGATGAGTTTTCCCTGATGAAAACTGAAAGGTAACTTTTAATTGAGGTCAGAGGGGTGCGCAGCTCATGGGCGGCCATAGAAACAAAATCAAGCCTCATGTTCTCCAGCTCTTTTTCTTTTGTAACGTCATGGATAGTCAGGATTGTTCCCAAACCAACTTCGTGGCCTTCTTTGATTGCCGAGCTGGTTAAGCTGACGTAAAGTTTTTTCTGGGCCCTTGAAACAAGCCCTAAGTTTTCTTTGCGGTAGATGATGGTATCTTCGTTAAGTATACCGGTTGGGAGAAGTTTAGAAACTGCCACTTTTTCCAGGTCTTCATAAAGATAAAGAACTTCGTCCAGGGTCCTATTTATGATCTCGTCCCTTTTTAAACCCAACATTTTTTCGCCAGTTGGGTTTAACATGATAATCCGGCCACTAAAATCCAAACCCAAAACCCCGTCGGTAATGGAATTGACCGTCACTGATAGCTTATTGCGCTCTGCGGCAATAACCTCTTTATCCTTTTTCATCCCGGTATAAAGCAGGAGATTGTCAATAATTCTAGCAACCTCACTGGCATATTCCCTCATCAGCTCAAATTCAAACGGGGGAGCAGTGTCTTTAGTCAACCCTGTAAGATAGTAGAGAACCCCAATTACCCTTCCTTGGGTGATTAATGGGTAGATAAAAATCCCGCGGAACCCGCAATCCCGCTGGATTTTTTCTGATATCTCAGGTGAGAACATCCCTTTTTGGATATCATGTAAATTTTCGGTGTAGTAATTCCTTTTTTCCTTGACGGCTTTTACAAATAAATGGTCATCCTGGTTTAGGGATACGATTTGTTCATGGAAAGGTATTGGTAGGTTTTTAAGGACTTCCTGAAGCCGGGCATCACCGGCAACAGACAGGGCGACCCTTCTAATAGTTCCGGCCTTATAGTCTATTAAGGCTAAAGACCCTATCTGGTAACCTAACTCTTTTTTCAGAAGGTCAACAATTGATTGGCTTAAGGGTCCAATCTCCCGTATGGAAAGGGCAAGGTTATCAAGCTGGCGAAGGGCGGCCATCAGCCTGTTTTGGCGGGTAATTTGCTCGATATTAGACTTTGCTGTTTGGGCAATTTCATTGATGGCCTCCCCCAGGCTTTTTATCTCATCGTCACCTTTGATCTGTATGCGGTAGCCCAGGTTGCCGGAGCTTATCTTTTGGCTGTCTTTTTTTAATCTATTGATCGGATCAACAATCTGGTTTGATAAAAGAACTGAAATCGGAAAGACTGAGATAAAAACACCCGTAAAAAGCAGTGTTGCAATTAGGGCAACCTGGTTCATAACTACCATATGCTCATCTTCGTGCTCTTCCTCTGCAGACTGTGAATTAAAAATTTCGTCTTTGTGGGAGGTTAGCCAGAGAATGTTGGTTGCTATCAGGGGGAGTACGGATATGAGGATAAAAAGAATAAGAACTTTTTTTCTTAATCCGGTTATGGGCAGGGACATAATTTTAGTTTATCAAGCAAAGAAAAACTTATCAACGTTAAGAATTATAAATATGTAATTATTCTTACAAAACTATTACGATTTTTTACTTTCATTATTACTCTAAATTGTAACAATTGCTCTCAATAGCCAAATGCTCTCCTTGTAAACCTTACAAAGTTACGCAAATTGGTATTTTTTATGATTAAATTAAGAAAATTATTATCACTGGTAGCACTGTTTTCGATACTATTTAATGCACTTTTACCGATTCCTGTGGTTTATGCCCAGGAGGCATCAGTGTCTGCGGAAGAAGTTATATTGGAACCTCAAGCAGAAGAACCCCAGGTAGAAACACAACCCGAGCAGACTGCCATAGCTACCGAGCAAGTGAATACTTCGCCGGAACAGGTAACAGATTCACAACCAGTAAATGAACAACCAGTAGATGAAATAGTTGAAACAGTGGAAGTTACTCCTGTAGCTACAGAAGAGCCTGATTTAGCACCAACCCCGACATCAGCTCCTTCAGCGACTCCTCTTTGGAGTGAGACCGGTGAAAAAACCTTTGAAACAGGGGGAAATTTGGTTCTTAATGAAACCTATGCCTCACCCCAAAACGATAAATTAAAGATTGTTTTTACCCGGCTTCCCGAGGGTTCCGGTAAATTAACTATTAAAGAGGTAACCCTTACTCCTGAACAAATGGCTTTGACCGGAGCGCTCACGGAAACTGCATATGAGATTACATCTAATATGCAGGACGGAACATTTGAATATGACTTAACCCTGCCGCTTCCACCTCAGGCGGAGAACCGTGAAGTAGAAGTTGTCGCAGCTGAAACTAAAGAAGAACTTCCTTCCGCTCCCGAGCTGTCCGAGCAAAAGGAGAAAACAATAGATACTATTACTATAAAGGGCTTAAACCATTTTACAGTCTTCGTCATAACAACACCAAACCCGGATACAACCCAAAGGGTCTTGATTAATGAGATATTACCTAACCCGACTGCCGGGGCTGAGTGGATTGAGCTTTTTAATAACGGGACGACCCAGATGGACTTTGCGGCAGGTGCTGGTTGGACTATCCGCAATTCAGCCGGAAACAGCCAGTCATTAAGTAGCCTCGGTACAATTGCTGCCGGAGGCAGGGATGTTTTTGAAGCGCCTGCCGGATGGTTAAGTAACAGTGCCCCCGAAACAGTTACCATTATTAATGAAAACGGGACGACTATTGATACTGTAACTGTCTCGTTATTTTCGCCCGGCACTGCCATTGACCATTATCCGCTTGCCGGTGAATCAGTCGGTAGAAGGACAGACGGTGTGGCGGACTGGGTTATATTTACTACTCCTTCCAAGGGAACGGCAAATGTAATCAATGTGTCAAACGGAAACCTGGCCCAAACCGGGCCGGTAGGTGGCACCACAGGTTTCCCGACCTGGTATAAAGATGGTAGTGGAATAGCCTTGGATTTAATGGAAGCAGCCGACGGCAACGGAATTTCAGCCCCGGTTGAGGCGGGTAATGCCTTTTCTGAAGCTATTGGCTTTGGGGCTGAAGGGTTCTGGTGGTCAGCCGATGCGACTATTGATACATCTGCGGGATCTGCAATCCTGGTCCAGGCGATAGAAGCCGCTTTTGCCGGGGAATCAGCCGTTGACGGTGAACAATCTTCCTTTGCCAGAGTCAGGATCAGGGTTGATGTGGCAGAACCCGGGACTTATACAGTTACCTACCCTTACGGACAGAAGACTTATGTGGTGACGACCCCGGGAACCAGGGCAATTAACGACACAGTAGATATCGGATGTTTTGCCCAGCCCGGGATTTTGGACTGTGAACAGGCCGGAGCACCTAATTTCTCCACTTTATTAAACGGAGGGATAGGGCCCTTCTTAACCTGGAGCACATTTAACCAAAACCCCGCCCTTTCAGATCCGCTGTTATCAACCGGAGGCAGAAGATATGTAGGTTTGGGTACAGTTGAGCATGCAGTTACCGGCAGCCCGACTGGAAATAATTTCTTCCGGATCCAAGGGCCTAATATCGGAGGTCCGGGGGTAAATGTTATTCAAACAAATTTATTTGCCGTTACAGGACGTTTGTCCGATAACAGCGCTCCAACCATTACACTCTTCGGAAGTAACCCGGTAACTGTTTTACAAAATGCAACTTATACAGATGCAGGTGCTACAGCTATTGATACCTTGGGCGGAAATCTAACAGGTAGTATTATCACTACCGGCTTGCCGGTCGACACTGCTACATTGGGGGCAAAGACGGTAACTTATACCGTTACCGACAACTTAGGTAATAGTGCATCTTTAACCAGGACTGTTAATGTTGTAGAAACGCCGGTCACAGACACCACAAATCCGGTGGTTACGGTAACAGGTGCAAATCCGGCAAGCGTGGTCCAGGGTACGGCCTATACTGATTCCGGAGCTACGGCTTTGGATAATGTGGACGGGGATTTAAGTGCCGGCATAATTACCACAGGGCTTCCCATTAATACATCTGTACTGGGGGCAAATACCGTAACCTACACGGTAACCGATGCGGCAGGCAACACGGGGTCTGCAACGAGAACTGTAAATGTAGTTGCCGACGCTGTCGATCCTGTAGTGACGGTACTCGGGTCTAACCCTATCAATGTCTTTATCGGGGCGACTTATACTGATGCCGGAGCTACTGCCTTAGATAATGTGGGTGGGAATATGACAGCCAGCATTATAACTACCGGTTTGCCGATAGACACATCTTCGGCAGCAGACCACACAGTTACCTATACCGTAACTGACGCAGCCGGAAATGTTGGTTCTGCCACCAGGACTGTACATGTTGCAGCTTCCTTTGCAGCAGGGCTTTCACAGACCGGTCCGCTAAATGCAACTAGCGGTTTCCCGGAGTGGTACAGAGATTCAACTAACCTGGCTTTAGATTTAATGGAGGCTGCTGACCCTAACGGTATCTCGGCCCCGGTTGAGGCAGGTAATACTTTCTCGGAAGCTATTGGCTTTGGGGCTGAAGGGTTTTGGTGGTCGGCTGATGCAGACCTTACAACTTCAGGGCCAAACGGAGCAATTCTGGTCCAGGCTATTGAAGCTGCCTTTGCCGGGGAATCGGCTGTTGATGGTGAGCAATCTGCCTTTGCCAGGGTCAGGATCAGGATAGATGTAGGCGAACCAGGCACTTATACTGTAACCTTCCCATACGGGTCAAGGACATATACCGTAGCTTCAGTCGGGGCAGGATTTGAAATTAACGCCACAAGCGATATCGGCTGTTTTGCCCAACCCGGGATTTTAGACTGTAGCCAGGCCGGGGCGCCAAATTTCTCCACTGTGTTATCCGGTGAGATCGGGCCATATCTAACCTGGAATACCTTTAATGCAGATCCCCTGCTTTCCGATCCGCTTCTGACTAATGCAGTTACCAATAGGAGATATGTAGGGCTGTCTACAACTCCGCATGCAGTTACCGGAAGCCCGACAGGCGACAACTTCTTCCGGATTGAAGGTCCTAACATTGGGGGTCCCGGGGTAAACAGTGTCCAGACGTCACTTTTCACTGTAACTGGGCGGGTTGTAGAGCCGGTCAATAATACCGCTCCTGTAATTACTATCCTTGGTGCAAATCCTGCCTCAGTAACCCAGAATGCAGTATATACCGATTCAGGTGCAACTGCCACAGATCCTGAAGATGGTGATTTGACTGCTGAAATTATCACCACTGGTCTTCCGATAGACACTGCAACGCTGGGTGCGCATACAGTTACATATACGGTTACCGACGCTGACACTAATACTACGGAGGTGACCAGGACCGTTAATGTAGTGGCTGCTGCCGATACCACAGCTCCTGTGATAACCAGACTTGGTGCTAGCCCTGTGACAGTTACCGTCGGTAATGCTTACTCAGATGCCGGGGCAACTGCATTTGATAATGTTGACGGGACAATCACGGCTAATATTGTCACTGTCAATCCGGTTAATACCGCAGTCGCAGGCACCTACACTGTTACTTATAATGTCTCCGACGCTGCTGGCAATCCTGCCGCCGAGGTAACCAGGACTGTAAATGTTGTGGAAACCGCCCCGACTACCGGAACGATTACAATTGTCAAAGATGCCGTCTTAAACCACGCCCAGGATTTTGAATATAGGCTTCGAAGCGGCGCCTTTGACCAAAGCTTCTTCCTGGATGATGATTCAGACGGTACACTTTCCAACAACCGGGTATTTGCCGACCTGACACCAGGAGAGTTTGATCTCCAGGAAAATGGAGTTGGCGGATGGACTGTCGTGTCCATCAGCTGTCAGGATGCAGACCTTGGTACGACAGTTGACCTAAATGCAAGGTCTGCGACAGTTGACCTTGATGCGGGAGAGAATATTACCTGTACCTTCACAAATGCGCCGACTCAGGCAATATCAGGTATGAAATTCAGCGACCTGGATAATGACGGTGTTAAAGATGCCGGCGAACCGGGACTTTCCGGCTGGACGGTCTTTTTAGACACCGACGATGACGGTGTACTGGACGCCGGTGAAACATCCACTACCACTGCCTCAGATGGATCCTACCAGTTTACTTCAGTTGCAAACGGGACGGTCAATGTTAGAGAGGTAACACAGGACAATTGGGAACAAACTGCCCCTGCCGGCGGGAAACATACTCTAGCCATGACTTCAAATTCCAGCTTTATCAATAAAGACTTTGGTAATTCCCAGGTGTTTTCGGTAGGCGGAATGGGAAGCTTTGTCTCCAACGGTGGAGCTTCTAACTCCACTACTTCGGTCATCTCCCGGGGAGTCTCTACTATAACTGTGACATCAGGGGGTGGTACCAGCACAATTACCATTCCTGACGGTACTGTAATAACCAGGACTGATGGTTTACCGATGGATATCTCACTTCTGACATCCTCTATGCCTTCCGTATCTTCTATATCCGGCTTAGGTAGTGGGGTAGTGGCAGACGGGGTACTGCAGTGGGGTATTCCGAATATAGGCCTGTCATTTAATCCGGCTATCACTTTAAGTATTTTCCTGGGGACTTCCTTTAATGGTCAGACTTTAAATCTTCAAAGATCGGTTACTGGTACCTCCGGCTGGACATCGGACGGAATTGTTGCTCCGGCTACCTGTGTAGTTTCTGCGGGGCTCTGTTCTTTCCAGGCAACTAAGGCATCATTTTATGCACCCACACATACGACTTCATCAAGTAACTCAGATTCTTCAAGCAGCTCATCGAACAGTTCAAGTTCAAGCAGTTCAGGTTCAAACGTCTGTACGGATTCGGCTGCAGGAAGCGCACCAACCTTACTTTCGGCAGTACCCTCAGGAAACAATGAGGTAACACTGACTTGGACTAAAGCAGCTGATCCTGTCACCCATTATTCAATTATCTACGGTCTTCAGTCTGGAAATCCGGAGTTTGGAAATACCAATGTGGGAGGCTCGGAAACAACTTCCTTCACGGTCAGAAATCTCTCCGGCGGCAGGAAGCATTTCTTTAAAGTAGGTGCAGTAAACGGATGCAGCGGTGGTGATTTCTCAAACGAAATATCTGCTACTCCGGGGGGAGGACCGGTTTCGGGGCCGGCGGAAGGATTTACAGAAGGAGCAGTTGGAGGAGGGGTTCTGGGTGTCACTGAGGAAAATGAACAGTCTGATGAATTAAGTGAGAACGATCTATCTGAAGCTAGTATTCTCGGTGTCGGAGAAGATAAAACTCAGGGCGGACAGTCGGCGGGATCTTTAACCGACAGGATATCTGATAATTTAAATAAATATCTGCTAATAACTCTTGCAATTTTAGTAGTTGCATTCATCATAAGCATCCAGCGCCGAAAATATAACCTCCGGTAACTACACTCATTATAAAACTTTCTTAATCACAGCCTTCGCTTTAAGTATTTATCAGCTATAAGTGATCCCCTTACACAACCATTACCTTTTTTATACTTTTAATTTTACTTTAAATGTGAAAATTGCTCTTAATCATAAGCCGATAATTGATGAACAACTTTGAGAAGCTGTTCTTTTTTGTACTAAAATTTATTTGTATAGCTACCGCGGCTGTTTTATTCCAGCTGCTTTTTTTAAACCTTCCGACGGTTTTAGCTGATGATCCGGTAACTTTTGGGATAACTTATCATTTAGAAGAAGATACGGAGTTTGAAAGTCCGATCGAATCCGATTACCTTAAGGCTGGAGATTATGTAATAAGGATTGAGGCTTCTTCTGCGCTGGTAAGTTCTCCGGCCATCAGTATTGATTCACAAGGGACCTTAAATGATGTCACCGCCGGTGCAACAACTTCCGTTTCCGGCACCGTTTACCTTTTTGAAAGGACAGTTGTAGAGGATACCGAAGCTACAGGGGCGGTAAGGGAGGTTATTACAGTCAACGGGACAGAAGTTGATGGGGAAAAGTTTATAGATACCACTGCCCCGGTGCTGGCGCTTTCGGACAACCAGCTTGATTCTATAGTTAAGGATACTGATACCGTTTTAATTACGGCCTGGTTTGCAGAGCTGGGGCAAATTGATGAAGATGTAAAACCGAAAATCACAATCGGCACATATGTTGTGGATGCAGAGATGACAAAGCAGGACAATAAGACCTGGCTTTATGTCTGGGATGTGCCATCGGAGGTGATCGGCAGTGCAACAGTTTCAATTACTGCAACAGATGAGGCCGGAAACCAGGTTTCAAATGGTACAGACGCAGAGTCTTATTTAATAGACAACCTGTTCTTTACTGCCCTTGCGGCCATTCCCCCTCCCGACCCTGTTTGTAAGGATGCAGAAAGGATTGTCCGCTACCATGTTTCGGCCATTGACGCTTTAATACCCGCCAACGGTTGGGGGGATACCAACACAGCAGGGGTAATATATGCCTTAAATAATATTGATGCCACACCTAACGTCAGCCAAATTAAGGACCAAAGTTTTAAACTTTACGATTTAACCGACCAAAGTATCCCTCAAAAAGTACAACCCTTGGTGCTTCGGGCAAACGAAGGTGATTGTGTGGAAGTAATTTTAAGAAACGAGCTTGATGCTTCATACGGCGGGATTGAGCCGATTACCTCCCAGCCAACAGGCCCGACAGATAACAAGCGCAATGTTGGGATGCAGATTACAGGTTTATCTTACGACCCAAAACTCTCCGACGGGGCTTTTTTCGGCCTTAACCCCGACACTACCGTAGCTACCGGCCAGGAAAGGGTTTTCCGCTGGTATGCCAATAGGACTGGTGGATTTATGTTCCGTGATTCCTCCAATATCCAGTGGCCGCAGGACACAATTACCAAAGGCCTTTTCGGGATGCTGGTTGTCGAGCCGAAAGGTTCAACCTGGCGTGACTCCATTACCGGAAGGAACTTCTTAAAAAGTAGTTCGCAAAACAGCGTTGAATATAACGATCTGGTTTCTGTGGGTGAGGATAGTTTGGGCAGGAAAATCTTCCTGGGAGTGGGAAACAGTATTTTTGCTGATGTCCACCAGGCACCCGGCGCACCTCTTCCTAAAGGTTCTCTCCTTTCGGAAAATGTCAGCGGCAACGATTACCGGGATTATGCCCTGATTATGCACGATGAGTTCGAGGGGATGGTCAGCCCTATTGCCTGGAATGAGGACGGGAGCAGTGCCCACTACGGTGCCCCCTATTATCCGGCAACCGGTATAGAGGACGGGATGTTTTTAATTAATTACCGGGCTGAGCCTTTAAGGAACAGGGCAGCTGCCTGGGAAAGGCATCGGGGTTATGTCCCGGTGCCGGGGGTTGGGCTTCTGGATAGTAAGGTAAACCAGGTAAAAGAAACCCCTGAAATCAGGGTGACTATAGAGGTACCTGATGTAAAAATAGAAATCCTGGGTGTAGCAGGTGAGGTTTTAAAAGAGATAACAAGGGAAGCTTCTAGGTCTGCGGTCATCCTCCCCAACGGCAAAAAGTTTGAGCCCGGGGATGAATTCTGCACCGGAGGTGAATTTGATTCAGATAATGCCAGGTCGGGCGATCCGAAGTATAAGTTTTATAAATGTGTCGGTGAAGAGGCTCACCTGCAGTCCTGGCCTTTTGGGGACCCAGCCGTTGCAATGCCCCGGGCATATTGGGGGGATCCGATTGTAATTTATGCCGCAAACGCCGATTCCCATGATACCCATACCTTCCACCAGCATACCCACCGTTGGCTGAAAAACCCTGAGCAGGCGGATAATTCAAAACAGCCAATTCCTGAAAACGCCATTCAGGAAAGCACTCGGCTTGATGTCCAGGGTATCGGGGCGATGGAGGTGTTTAAGCTTGTTTATGAGCACGGTGCTGGGAGTGTGACCGGGACGGCAGGTGATTCAATTTTCCATTGCCATCTGTACCCTCATTTTGCCGGTGGGATATGGAGCGCAGTCAGGGTTTTTGACCGTTTAAAAGTAAATTTTACGGATTCAGGAAGTATTGCAGCTAATTTGCCGGACGGCGCACCCCTTCTTTATCCCGACGGGACTGAGCAGGCTGTTCTTCAGCCGCTTGCGGCAAGGGTTGCCCTTTTTGATACTAAAAACGTGGGTTCAGAGGACCACCGGGCTGAACCTCCGGAGGGTATGGCTAACAGGGTGCCGCAACGCCCTGATGCTGACCATCCCGGCTTCCCGAACTTCATTGCCGGAAAATTTGGCCAGAAAGCCCTCCAGCCGCCGAAGTTTGTGATTAACCCGACAACCGGCCTGCCCATTAAGGACCGCGCAACCCCGACCCAGCTGGAAACTAATGCTTCCTACGATGGGATTAGGCCGGGAGCCACTTTGGTTGATCCCTGTAAAGGTGCTAACGGTGAATTTGGAGCTGACCGGAAGCCCGACCGGATATATGAACCGGTGGCAATCCAAATTCCTTTTATCCAAAATTTAAAGGGAGGGTTTTTCAATCCTGAGCAGCGGGCTTACGTGGAGAAAGAGTTTGTGGACGGGGTCAGGGATGACCCGACTTTACTTGAGCCTTATACTTTCCGGGCCAATGTTGGTGATTGTGTTGAGGTTCATACCACCAATAATCTCCAGCCTGATGACGACACTCCGACCTTGGGTGTTAATGACGGCGTTTTCCATGGCGTGACCAACACTCCCGAAATTTCCCAGCATATCCATCCGGTCCGTTTTGACCAGTTAGGTTCGGACGGGACGTCCGTCGGCTGGAATTATGATATCTCCAACCGTTCCGGAGAGACAGCTGCCTACAGGTGGTTTGTTGATGTTAACGTCCGAACCGTTTTTAGCCATGACCATCAGTTCCCGACCAGCCACCAGCAGGGGGGTTTTTGGTCGGCCTTTGTCAGCGAGCCTGCTTCCTCAAAATATAAAAATTCGGAAAGCGGCGGGTCTTTGGGGCCAACCGCTGCCGCAGAAACTTACGACCAGACAAGTAAAAAATATTCGATAGCTGACCTAAAAGGGGTCGGGACCAAAGCTGACATTATTGTAGAAAGCCCTTCCGGGGGTGAAAACGGCGGAATATCCGGAGGCGGAATTTCTTCTTTCCGGGAATTTGCCGTCCATTACAGCGATTTTACGCCTTCTTTTGTGGCAGATTCTACCGCCCTAAAAACTGCCTTAGATGCCTACAAGGCCGGTAATAGAAATGCCTTGTTTGCATCATCCCTCCGGACCAAACCATTTAATCCGCCGTTTGAAGTGGAGGATTATCTGGCCGACCAGGGTTTGGTGACCATAAATTATAAGGTTGAACCCCTCCAGGCGAGGGTCAACCCTGACGATGCGGCTGCAACAGCTGCCCAAAAAGAGCCTGCCAACGTATTTTCATCTATCATTCACGGTGACCCTGAGACGGAAGTCTTTCGGGCCTACGCGAAAGATCCCGTGGTCATCAGGTTTATGGACGGGGCCCACGAGGAACACCACAATTTTGAAATGCACGGTCACCGCTGGCTGCACCAGCCTTCCAACCAAGCCAGTACAATTACGGATAACCAGTCAGCCAATATCGGGGAGTTTTTTAACTTTGAACTGGTTGGTAATACCAGGCTTGGGGAGGAAAGGCTGCAGTTTGACAGCTCGCTTGCAGCCGGATTGCCCGGGGATTATCTTTTCGGTTCCGGTGCCATGGCGGAAATCTTCACCGGCCTTTGGGGAATATTCAGGGTTGAAAACGGGTTAGCGGATGACCTTAACCCTCTTCCGATAAATCCTGAGCCCCCGGTGTTTGAAGGATTGGGGCTTTTGGACCCGGTTGTTAGTGCTGCCGGGCCCGTGCCGGCGGTTACAGAGCAGCTGACAAATTTAAATACCCCCTGTCCGGAAAACTCCCCGAAAAAACATTTTGATGTGGTGGCTATCCAAAAAAGTTTAACTTATAACGAAAAATATAATGAGACAGACCCCTTTGGGCTGATGTATGTTTTAAAGAAAGACAAAGATGCTGTTTTATCCGGCACAAAATCCCCGGAGCCTTTGGCTTTAAGGGTAAATGAAGGGGACTGTATAGAAGTGGAGCTGACTAATGAGCTTCCTGATCTAACAGCTTTGGCCCACAGTACAAGCGCAATCCTGCCTGACGGCACCACATCGGCCTCCTCCCTTGATGCAAACACACTGCAGCATCTGGGTGAAGCCCAGCCGCCGGCAGGAGTGACCGGATTGCCGGCAGACCCGACATTCAGCTTTGCTAAATGGCCGATGTCAAACAGGGTAAGCCTGCATCCGAGGCTGTTAAAGAGTGTGGTCAGTGTCGGGGACGGGGCAACGGTTGGTTTTATGCGCGACCAGACTATCGGGCCGGGTGAGAAAATCACCTATCTTTGGTATGCAGACAGGGAGCTGGGGACTGTCCTTTTGGATGATTATGGGGACCTAAGGAGCCACCGCCACCACGGGCTTTTTGCGGCCCTGATTGTGGAGCCGAAGGACACGATTTTCCTGGACCCAAAAGACGGGAACCTTTCGACAAATCCATTGAATGCAAAACAAATCGAGAGCGGGATTTCAGCAGTAGTCTTTAATCAAAAAGATGGCAGTTGGTTCAGGGATTTTGCAACTTTTTTTGTAACCGGGATAAATATAAGGAAAGATAATAAAATTATTCCGGATGCTGAAGGTGTATTATCCGCAGGGAAAGTAGAACACCAGCCTTGTTCACCTACTAATGCAATCTGTGAGGATGCAGAAGGTTCCGGGGAGGGAGGTCTTAATTACCGGGCGGTCAGGCTTGGCAACCGGGCTGCAATGGATATGACGGGGGCGCATGCAGGCCACGCAAGTGAGATTGCTTTTAACCTTGACGCTTTTAAAGTGTTTAGCTCCTCATCTTTTGAAGAGCCTTCGGGCCAGATTTTTGAGGCATTTAAAAAAGACCCGTCAATATTTAGGGTTTTACTTCCGGGTGAAAATTCTAATGTCCATGCCCTTGGACTTTCCGGACACAGCTGGCACAGCGAGCCGGATTCTGACTCAAATGTGGTAAGTACCGAAGGGGGGATCGGTCCGGGAAAAGCCTTAAACTTTAACCTTTTGGGTGGTGCCGGGGGTGAGATGGGTATTTCCGGGGATTACTTTATAGGGACGAGAAACCACGTCGAACCCGGGAGCGTCCAGGGAGGAATGTGGGGGATATTCAGGGTTTCTGAACCCGGGGCTTTGGCCGATATCATTCCGGTCGTAGAAGGCTTTGACCCTTCAAAGGTTAATGTAACCTCATCATCTTCCACAAGTACTTCCACAAGTACCAGCGAAACCTCAGCTTCTTCCGAGAGCCCGGTACTTACCCCCACCGAAGGCCCGCAGATTTTAGCCCATGGTGGGCATGAACATGTGTTTGAGGATATTGGAGATGATGTTTTGGGGATTTCCGAGCCGGATAAAGCAGAAACCCTCGTTCCGGGAAAAGGGTTTGATTTTGAAGCGCAGTTGGGACTTGCAATTGTGCTTTCGGGAATCGGAGCGGCTTTTGTATTTTTGAAATACGGAAAAGCTATCCAGGCCTTCTTAAGACGCTCACGTTAGCCCGAACCATATACGCTCTTCGGTTTTTCTTTGGAAAGTGTTAAAATGAGTGGTCAATGCCGAAGTTTCAGATTGTTTCTGATTTTAAGCCTACCGGGGACCAGCCTCAAGCGATTGAGAAGCTTGTTGCCGGCCTAAAAGAGGGGAAAGAGCATCAGGTTTTGCTTGGGGTCACGGGCAGTGGAAAAACATTTACTATGGCCCAAGTAATCCAGGCGGTGCAAAGGCCGACCCTGATAATTTCACACAACAAAACCTTAGCTGGACAACTTACACAGGAATTTCGGTCAATTTTTCCTAATAATGCCGTTGAGTATTTTGTTTCCTACTATGATTATTACCAGCCGGAGGCATATATCCCCCAATCTGACACTTACATCGAAAAAGACGCGTCCATCAACGAAGAGATAGAAAAGCTTCGGTTGTCTACAACTGCATCTTTAATGACCAGAAAAGATGTGGTAGTTTTAGCTTCAGTTTCCGCAATCTACAACCTTGGTTCCCCGGTTGAATACGGCCAGGCTATTTTAGAGGTTAAGGTGGGTATGAAGGTGACTCTAGACCAGGTCCTTAGGATTTTATCCAAGATGCACTATGAGCGAAATGATATAGATTTCCACCGCTCAACTTATCGTTTAAGGGGAGACACTCTAGATATCTTTCCTTCATATAAAGACGAGGCAGTTAGGATTGAATTTTTGGGGGATAAAGTTGAAAAAATCTCAATACTTAATCCGTTAACAGGCCAAGTAGAACAAACTGATATAACTCAAGTGGTTTATCCGGCTAAACATTACATAACCCCGGACCAAAGGGCAGAAAGTGCCATTGCCCAGATTGAGGAAGATTTAAGAATAAGGATTAAGGATTTAAGAGGCCAAGGGAAGCTTCTGGAAGCACAAAGGATTGAGCAGCGGACCCAATATGACCTTGAGATGATTAAGGAGTTTGGATATTGTAACGGGATTGAAAACTACTCCAGGTATTTTGACGGAAGAGAGCCGGGGGATCCTCCCTATTCTTTATTAAATTATTTCCCAAAGGATTTCCTTTTAATTATTGATGAGTCTCACATGACTATCCCGCAAATTAGGGGGATGTACAACGGGGACCGCTCAAGGAAAGAAACCCTAATTGATTTTGGGTTCAGGCTGCCATCGGCACTAGATAACAGGCCTTTAAAATTTGATGAATTTATGAGGGCTGTAAACCAGATTATTTATACCTCGGCTACTCCTGATAACTTTGAGCTTTCCCTGGCAGGGCCAAAAGGCATTGCCGAACAATTAGTCCGGCCGACAGGTATTTTAGACCCTGAAATTTCTGTCCGCCCGGTTGAGGGGCAGGTGCAGGACCTGATGGTTGAGATTGAGAAACGGGTAGAAAAGGGTGAGAGGGTGCTGGTGACTACTTTGACCAAAAGAATGGCGGAGGATTTATCAGAATACCTGCATGATAAAGGGATAAAGGTGACTTACCTGCACTCTGATGTTAAAACCCTGGAGCGGAGTGATATCCTGGCCTCCCTCCGGATGGGGGAATATGATGTCATAGTGGGTATTAACCTGCTTCGGGAAGGATTGGATTTACCTGAAGTCTCATTAGTTGCTATTTTAGATGCAGATAAAGAAGGATTCCTCCGGTCAAAGACCTCTTTAATTCAGACTATGGGAAGGGCTGCAAGGCATGTAAAAGGTACTGTTATTATGTATGCAGACAATATGACCGGTTCCATGAAACAGGCCATAGAGGAGGTTGAAAGAAGAAGAAAATACCAGGAAGAATATAATAAAAAGCATGGGATAACCCCAAAGCCTATTGTGAAAGCCATGAGGGAGAGGCTAATAGAAAAGATTGAGGAAGAGACAGGGGAAAAAGTAATGGAGATTGCCGATATCCCTGAAGGTGACAGAAAAAGGATTGTAAAACATTTGGAAGAACAGATGAAACTTGCAGCCGAAGCCCTGGACTTTGAAACCGCAGCCAAATTAAGAGATCAGATTAAAGAGCTAAGTTTGTGATTATTGGCCGGGGAGGCAGTCTTTGTCTGTTACGACTGCTATAAATCTGTAACTATCATTGAAGTTACTAACACTGGACAGCTGGCAACCCCTGTCTCTTTCAAGATAATTCAGGGCTTCACCTAATGAATCATAGTAATATGCACCTGTGGCTATCCGTACGGTCTGATCTGAGAGTCTGTGTATAGACCAACCAAGTTTTTCTGCGATTAAGTTTTTATCCTTTTCAGCTGATGGGGGCAAGTTGTGTAATGGAGCGGGAGGTACGCTTTGGGCTTTTATTTCTGCGGCGCAGCTTCCGGCAAGAAAACCAAAAGCTGTTAAGCCTCCGATTTGGGCGATAATTTTTAATTTATTTTCAATTGACATAGTTTGTACCAGATCAGGATCTTAACATTGAAGTTATTTTATGTCAATAATTTTAACTCACACATCCGATCTGGAAGTCAGTAAAACGTTTCTATTATCTAATAAATGGGCGTTGCCAGATAGGGGCGTCACTTTTTCTTTTTAATAATTCGTATTCTTCTCTTAGGTCCCTAAGCTCTTGTGAAACATCCGTGCCGGCGATTTCTGCATCGTCTTCTATCACCTTTAGAGTGTTAGGTAAGAAATCTTTGATCGTGTATTTAAAATATTTAAGATTTTTCTGACTTTGTGATAAATGGTCTTTAACAGATTTAATTCCTGCTTTAATAGCTTCCTCAGCAAAAGGTTTAGCAAATGAAGTATCTTCTGCTAAAAATTCTGCCGATTTGACAGCGCTTCTGACCCAACCCATAACAGAGTAAGAGTCTTCCCCTTGTTCTTTCTTCTCCCGGGCTATTTCCATATTTCTTACCATATCTTTTTGATGAAATATTACTTGAATCTCCTTTACTTCCCCCTCAGGAAGAGGCTTGCCACTTTGCCTTGCAAGTTTAATTGCTTTTCTTAATTGCTCTTCAGGATTGTTGCCTTCATTTGCGCTTGACCTGGCTAGTTCCAGCCATGCCTGTGATACAGCCTGGAAGTCATCGCGTAATATCTCAGGTAGGTTTTTATAGTCTTCTTGTCCAATTGGTAGGAGTACTTCTTGTTGGATTAAGGAGTTAATTAATTTTTTATTGGATGGCCAATCCCCTCCGTATTTGAATATATCTTCTATTGGGGTGCCTCTTGTACTTAACTTATCAATCATCTCCGGATAAGTACAAGGCCCATCCCATACTACTCCAAAAACCCTTTGTTGGTGATAGTATTCCATTTGGTAGGATGGATAACCTGAGTATCTATCGTCAGGCCCAAAAAACTTATGAAAATAGGCTTTTGTTTCACGAAGGGCGCTTCCTAAACGGTTCAGTTTGATAATATTATCTTTTTGCTTTTGAGAAAGTTTTTCAATAAATCCCTCAATGTTTTGTTCAGAGAGTGGACATTCATTTTCCATGAAAGAATTATATTAATAGATGCACAAAATTACAAACTACGAAGTATTTTCTTTATCCAGGGAGTTGTGTCTAGGTATATACCTTTAAGGTGTGAGGCTAAAACAAAATTCGTGATTATTGGCCGGGGAGGCAGTTTTTATCTTCTACTATAACCAGAAAGCTGTACAATCTGGGTATTTCATTGATATCTATTAATTGACATCCATTTACTATCTCTATGTGTCGGAGAGCTTGCTGGAGCGGATTATGCACAAAAGAACCGTTTATTTCTACCCGGGCGGTTTGTTCTGAGTACCTGTAAATTAACCACCCCTTTCCTGTGGCAAACGGTTCTTTATTTGAATCAACAGGCAGGGAAGGCTTTGGGGCAGCCTCAACAGGGGAGTTTACGTTTTGGGCTTTTATTTCTGCAGCACAGCTGCCGGCAAGAAAACCAAAAGCAGCTAAGCCTCCGATTTGGGCAACAATTTTTAATTTATTTTCAATTGACATAACTTATACCAGGCCAGGATCTTAGAATTGGAGCTATTTTTTATTATTGTCTTCCCAGTAGGGTTGAGGCCAAGTTACAACTAAATCATCAAAAGCTGCCTCAAGAAGCCTTTTTAATTCCTCTTCCGGGGTCTCATCTTCCTCTTTTCGGGGAGTGTTATCTCTTTCCCTCATATTAAAGCTATTTAACAGGTTAGTGATATTAATTGTCAAGCAGGAATTGAAGACCCTAGGATAAATTTAAAGATTGGGCAATAAGGAATATATTATTAGCTTTTGCTTCAGCCTGACTTGCCAATCCCCAATTCTCAGCTCTTGATTGTTCCCAAGTAAAATGTTCTGCATCGGTAAGCCCTCCGTTTACATTAAGGAAATTGTCACATCCTTGTTTGTTCCAATAATCCTCCTGTGCGTGTTTAAGGCAATTTTTTGCCCGTAAGACACTTAAGGTGCTTGTTTTAAGCCATAACTTGTCATGTTCTGTAAGTTGGCCACCTAAACTCGTCAGATAAAAATAAGCTTTATCTATTAAGTTTCTTGCGTAAATAATCGTATTAAGAAAATATGGATCCTCTCTATCAAAAGCGAATTGATAGGCTACAGCAGCTTCTCTGGTAAGATTATTTGTCACCAGAGCGTGGCCTACTTCGTTACTGAAAAGACAGTAATTCCGGGAGTATGGCTCCTCTTTAATAAACTTTTCAAAACACTCCTCAACAGTTGCATCAATTAAGGTAAGCCTGTTGCCGTCGTTTGTATACTTAGAGAGGATAGTAATATAGTCCGTTAACGGAATAACACTCTCAAAGAATTCTATTTGTTTATGCAGAAATCTTTCAGGTCCCATACCCTATAATTATAATAATAAGGTATAAATATGTCAAACTATATCAAAAATTATGTGGATTTTTTAGATTGTGGGAGAGGGTGATTCCTTTGGCGGGTTAATGATACGCCCGTCCCACAAAAGGCGCTTTATACCCCGTTCCTCCCACTGGACTTCGTAAATATGTCCCTTATTTACGTCGCCTACAGGCCCGCTGACACGCCACTCTTCATATAAGGGGATACTCACAACATTAAGAACACCGGAAAGCTTGACTGTGGGTCCTTGAACCTCAATGCCTAGTTCCGCCCTAAAAATTGAGCCATTAATTACTGCTGCTCTTGTAGAAGGCAGACGGCTTAAATATCCTTCCGGTAAGATTAAGGCGTAACTGCCCCTTTCCAATTTCTTTTCACCGTCTGGGAGTATAAGTTTCGTTTTTCTTCCGTCAGGATCTACTGATTCCCGAACATATTCGCTAGAACATCCCGATAAAGCCGGAATTGCTAAAACTATTCCGGTGGCCCCAGCTAATTTCAGAAAAGTCCGCCTGTCTACAGGTCTTAGTCCAAATTCCATGTCATAAATTATAGGTCACTCATTTCAACTTTGCAATGTAATAGTCTGTAAAGGTATATTCCTTTGCCCCTTTTCAAAGTTTGAAAAATTAGTTATAATGACTTGCATTTATTCGGGAAAACTTAGGCCATGAGTTCAGACAAAATTATTATTAAAGGTGCCCGCGAACATAATCTTAAAAATATCGACCTGGAACTTCCTAAAAACAAATTAGTGGTTTTAACAGGCCTTTCAGGATCAGGTAAATCATCCCTGGCTTTTGATACCCTTTATGCTGAAGGGCAAAGAAGGTATGTCGAGTCCCTATCTTCTTATGCCCGGCAGTTTTTAGGGGTAATGGATAAACCCGACGTAGATTATATCGAAGGGCTTTCCCCGGCTATCTCTATTGACCAAAAAAGTGCTTCACATAACCCCAGATCCACCGTTGGTACCACGACTGAAATTTATGATTATTTAAGGCTTCTTTTTGCCCGCATCGGCCACCCCCATTGCCCTATCTGCGGCAGGGAAGTTTCCAGAATGAGTGTGGAACAGATTGTCGAGTCAGTCGTCAGTCGCCAGTCGTCAGGTATCAGCAAGACAGGCAAGAGGATTATGATCTTAGCTCCAATTATTACAGACAGGAAGGGGGCATGTTCCTAGCTTTTTGAGGATTTAAGAAAAAAAGGGTTTTCCAAAGTCAGGGTAGATGGACATGTCAAAGACCTGAGTGAGGATTTTGTCCTGATAAAAACTAACAAGCATACAATTGACGCAGTTGTTGACCGTCTTGTATTGGACAAAAATATAAAAAAGCCGACAGAACAGGCCGAAGTATCAAAGTCAAACAATAAAAATGAGCAAACATCAAATATTTACTCAAGGTTGTCACAAAGTATTGAGACAGCGCTAAAAATGGGTGAAGGGATGGTTATTGTTTCTGAGGTGCTGGATGCTTCATTGGAATTTCCGGCAACACCTAAAAAAATGGAAGACCATCTATATTCCGAGAGGTTCGCCTGCCCGGTTGATAATATTGCCCTTCCTGAAATAGAACCGCGTTCATTTTCTTTTAACTCTCCTCACGGGGCATGTCCAACCTGTACCGGTTTGGGGGTTTTGCTGAAGGTTGATCCGGATGCTATCTTAAACCCTATTTTATCAATTGCAGAAGGTGGGGTTTTAGCCTGGTCGCGTTTAGGTGAAAGTGAGACTTGGTTTAGCCGGCTGATTGAGGCTGTCGGCAAGGAACATAATTTTGATTTAAATACTAGGCTGGGGGAATATACAGCTGAAGCAAAGAAGGTTTTACTTTTCGGTGACGGTGACAACCAGTTTAAGGTGGAAGGCAAAAACAGGGAGGGGAAATGGACCCACTTTTATTCTAATTTTGAAGGTTTGGTTCCGAACCTTGAAAGGCGGTATAAAGAAACTGAATCTGAGTATGTAAAAAGAGAAGTTGAAAGATATATGAATACCGAGCTTTGCCCTGAATGCCTTGGTACAAGACTTAAAAAAGAGGCTTTATCTATAACTATTGATGATTTAAATATTAGCCAGGTAACTGCATTTTCTATCAAAAATGCACTGTTATGGATCCAAAAGCTTGAGAGTGCTTCTCTTTCAAAGCGCGAGCATACAATTGCTAATCCGATCATTAAGGAAATACTTGCCCGCCTTCAGTTTCTGGTCGATGTAGGCCTTGATTATCTTACCTTAAACCGTGCTTCAAATACCCTGGCCGGTGGAGAGGCCCAAAGAATAAGGCTGGCTTCCCAGATCGGTTCGGGACTCTCCGGAGTTTTATATGTTCTGGACGAGCCTTCTATCGGGCTTCACCAGAGGGATAATACCCGTTTGATTGACACATTAAAAAGACTGAGGGATTTAGGGAACACTGTTGTAGTGGTTGAGCATGATGCGGAAACTATGGAAAATGCGGACTGGATGGTAGATTTCGGCCCCGGGGCCGGTGAACACGGAGGACAAGTTGTCGCAGAAGGGACGCCTATTGATATCAAAAAGAATATAAATTCCCTGACCGGCAAGTACCTATCGGGAAAAAAGGAAGTGACAACCGATAAAAGCTTAGTGCGTGCCGAGGTTGAAATGGGAAAGCTTAAAGTAGTCAAGGCTTCCGAACATAATTTAAAAGAGGTTGATGTTGAATTCCCTCTGGGTAAGTTTGTGGCTGTAACAGGCGTTTCCGGATCGGGGAAATCCACCTTGATACATGACATATTATTTAAAGCTTTAGCTGCTAAGTTTTACCATACAAAAGAAAAGCCGGGCAAACACCAGGGGATAGAAGGCATTGAATATGTTGATAAAGTGGTTTTAGTAGACCAGTCTCCGATCGGCAGAACGCCGAGGTCGAACCCTGCAACCTATACAGGTGCATTTACATATGTTAGGGACCTGTTTGCAAGTTCCCCGGAGGCAAAGATTAGAGGTTACGGGCCCGGAAGGTTTAGTTTTAATGTTAAAGGGGGAAGGTGTGAAGTTTGCGAAGGTGAAGGACAAATTAAGATTGAGATGCAGTTTCTGCCGGATGTTTATGTTGACTGTGAGGCTTGTAATGGTAAAAGGTACAACCGGGAGGCTTTGGAGATCCACTTTAAGGAAAAAAATATTGCTGAGGTTTTAGAGATGACTGTAGAGGAGTCTTTAAAGTTTTTTGAAAATATCCCCAATATTAAAAATAAACTGGCGGTGTTAAACGAAGTAGGTTTAGGTTATATCCGCCTTGGCCAGCCGGCACCTACCCTTTCAGGTGGGGAGGCACAAAGGATTAAGCTTGCCTCAGAGCTATCCAAGCGTTCCACAGGTCGGACTGTTTATATCCTGGACGAGCCGACAACCGGCCTGCACTTTGCTGATATAGAAAGGCTTTTAAGCATACTTCGAAAACTTGTAAATTTCGGCAATACAGTAATTATTATTGAGCATAATCTGGATGTGATAAAAAATACGGACTGGGTTATTGATTTGGGGCCGGAAGGCGGAGACGGTGGGGGAGAGGTTGTAGCACAGGGTAAACCGGAAGACATTGCCGCCCATAAGTCTTCAATAACCGGCAAGTATTTGAAACTGATCTTAAAATGATTTTAGAAAAGGCTCTTGTCAGTATTGCTTCCCAAGTCCTTCAGGCAGGCAGAAACCAAAGGCTTACCCATGAAGGCCACCGGGCTTTAATAACCCTCGGTATGGATTTAGTCAGAGGTAACCATTTTGAAATATCGGAAAAGATAGGAGTCCTGGAGGGTTTTGAAGTTAAGGTAGAAGGTTTTGAAAAATTAAAAAAAGAAGCTCAAAAGGCGCCTTTTTTATTCTGTGCAAACCATTTTACAGGTAACCCGGGTAAAATAGTCGGAAATGTAATAGCTCTTTCTTCCGGTATTAAAAAAGAACTTGATATCGAACCATATGCTGTTTTCGGGAACGGTTTTTCCCCTGTTTCAGCTTTCCGGGAAAGGGCGGAGAGGGCCACCAATATTATTTTAGTCGGGGGAAAAGAAAAAGGCTTTTTGGTAATCAGCAGGGCTTTAAACGAGGGGAAATCCTTGATTTTTTATCCGGAAGGTACAAACAGCGAAACTTTAATGAAAGCAAATTTTAAAGCCGGAAGGGTAATTCTGGGCGCGGCCAGAAAAGGTATATCCACTGCAACAGTCGGCCTTTGCTTTGACCCCCACAGCAGGACCTTTAATGTTACAGGCGGGGAAATTATTTCCCCGGAAGAAATAATAGAAGAAGGGTGTAGGGAGGGAGGTAAAACTCTTGAGGAAATACAAAGATCAGGCCAGGCGGTTGTAGATAATGTAATGCACTCTATAGCCCTACTCCTTCCCGAGAAATACCGCGGGTATTACTCAAGGTAAGACTTTGATACAATTATTTAAATGGGATTTTTAAAAAGATTTTTAATTTTTGTATTTTTAGCATTTTTCTTTTTATCTCTTTTTTTGAAATCCGGATCGGTAAATCCGGTTTTTGCTGTCGAGGAGTTTTCGACCGCATATGATGTGGCCTATGACGTAAATTTGGACGGAACTACCCAGGTAACGCAAAAAATAACTTTAAAAAATTTAACCAGCAAATATTATGCCTCAAATTTTACCCTAACAATAGGTTCCACAACCCTAACCGATGTGACCGCCTCAGATGAAGCCGGTCCAATGGAAACCAAGGTTGAAAGTCAGGACAACAAAACTTCCATTACGGTTAATTTTAACCAGCAGATAGCAGGAGCTGATAAAAGGCAGGTTTTTACCTTAAAGTTTAAATCAAAAGATTTCGCCGGCGTTTTAGGGAAGACATGGGAAGTAAACTTACCTAAAATTCCCGAGGCTTCAAATATTGAAGGATATAACCTTGTTCTGTCTGTGCCGGTAAGCTTTGGTGACCCTACCTCAATTTCTCCCCAGCCAAGGTCCGAGTCCCAAACGTTTGACAGGCTGTTTTTCACATTTAACAAGGACCAGTTAGTAAAAAGCGGTATTTCTGTTAATTTCGGGACAATTCAGGTGTTTGATTTTAATTTAAAATATACACTTGAAAACACCTCGCTTTTTCCGGTTTTAACTTCGGTTACACTGCCACCGGATACAAATTACCAGGATATCCTAATCAGCAATATAACCCCGGAACCTTCAAATGTAACAGTTGACGAAGACGGGAATTACCTAGCTTGGTATAAGCTTCCTCGTAGAAGCAATGAGGAGGTTAAAGTTTCAGGTTCGGCTAAATTATATATCTCTTCCAAAGACAAAAGAACTAAAAGCCTTCCCGAAAGTCAGATAATTGAGTGGACAAAGCCTGATACTTTTTGGGAGAAGGATAATCCTTCCATCTCTGCAACCCTCTCCTCAATTTTTAAAGAAGGGACACCTAAAAGCAACAGGGATAAAGCAAGGCTTATCCATAATTTCGTGGTTGACACTTTAAAATATGACACCGGAAGATTAAACGATACAGGGATGGAACGCCTTGGTGCCATTACAGCCCTAAATAACCCCCAATCTGCCGTCTGTATGGAGTTTACTGATCTTTTTATTGCCCTAGCCCGCGAGGCCGGTGTCCCCTCCAGGGAGCTTGATGGGTTTGCATACAGCCAGAACCCAGACCTCCGCCCATTATCTTTATCAAAGGATCTGCTTCACGCCTGGCCGGAGTATTTTGATGAAGAGAAAGGTTGGGTAATGATAGACCCGACTTGGGAGAATACATCCGGAGGGGTAGATTACTTTAATAAATTCGATCTAAACCATCTGGTATTAGCTGTCCGGGGTAAATCCTCTAAGATTCCTTATACAAGTGATGATGTAAAAGTTACAGTTTCTGCAGGAGATTTTATCGCCAAGCCGGCACTGGAAGTGACTACCGATATCCCTGATATTATCTGGGCCGGTTTTCCGTTAACGGCGAGTGTCAAAGTTAAAAACCAGGGCAACTCAGCCCAGAATTCGACCGGCTTAACTCTATCAACCGGCCAAATCTCTGTTTTGGGTGATAAATCTGTAACTTTAAGCTCTATTCCACCTTTTGGAAGTGCAGAGTACCAGTTTAATTTAAGGACCCCTTTTGTGTGGGAGGAATATGAAGATGTTGTTGAAATTTTAGTTGGGGACCAGAAGGTTACAAAAACCGTAATAGTAAAACCACTTTTTCTCTTCCAGCCCTTTCCCTATCTGATAATAGGGGCAATTGCATTAATAGGGCTTACTTACGGGTTGGTCCTTACACTTCATATCCGCAAAAGAAAATCAGGGTCTAAAAAAAGCAGCGGGTAACTTTGTTTGGTATAATTTTGCTGCATGTTTCCTGCCGGAATAGATAGAACCCAAATCCCCCACAAGCCTGGAGTATATATCTACAAAGATCTAGCCGGGAAGATCCTCTATGTTGGAAAGGCAATCGACTTATATCATCGCGTAGCCTCATATTTCAGGGGGATACCTGCTGATTCAAAAACAGCAGCATTGGTGGAAAGAATTGTCTCTTTAGAAACTATTATTGTTGAATCTGAGCTTGAAGCACTGGTTCTAGAAGCAAACCTGATAAAAAAATACCTGCCTCCTTATAACATTAGGCTTACAGACGACAAAGATTACTTATATATTAAAGTTACAAATGAGGAGTATCCCAGAATTATTACAGCCAGGAAGAGTGAGCTTTCGGGCGCAAAAGATTATTTTGGCCCATTCCCTTCCAGCCGGACAGTTCGGGAAACCCTAAAAAAGCTTCGCCGAATATTTCCATGGTGTACTAATCCATATGGCAGGAGGCCTTGTTTCCATTACCATCTTAACCAATGCCCCGGGCCGTGTGCGGGTAAAATTGGTCCAAAAGAATATAACAAAATTATTAACCTTTTCCGAAAATTTATGGATGGCAGAAAAACTGAATTAGTGAAAAGTATAACTAGTCAGATGCAGGAATACGCCGAAAAACAGCAATATGAAGGCGCCCAAGCCTTAAAAAAAATCCTTACCGGTTTAGAATACCTAACCCAGTCTAATAGGGCCCATGTTTACCTTGAAAATCCCAATTTTGTGGAAGACCTAAATAAACTGGCTGTGGCTCAACTGCAGAAAGATCTAAGGCTAATTGAACCTCCTGAAAGGATTGAATGTTACGATATCTCAAATATTTCAGGAAAACAGGCTGTCGGGTCATTGGTGGTTTTAACAAGTGGTGATTTAGATAAAAAATGGTACAGGAAATTTAAGATTCATATGAAGAATAAACCAAACGACGTAGGGATGATGGCAGAGATGTTGCAGCGAAGACTAAAACATAATGAGTGGCCAAAGCCAGACCTGATACTTGTGGATGGGGGAAAGGGCCAGGTAAGTGCGGTGTGCCGGGAGGTTGAAGCTGTAGGCTGGAACGTTCCTGTCTTTGGACTGGCCAAAAAGATGGAGTGGTTGTATTCAGCAAATACGGAGGTTGTGAAATTGTCCCGCTCTTCTTTATCACTGCGGCTTTTACAAAAAATCCGTGATGAAGCCCACCGTTTTGCCATAGGTTACCATAGGAAGTTGAGAAACATCTCTTTTGGGATATAATTTAATAAGTAATGAAAACACTGCTCAGGAATATCCTTATCAATATTGGGGCTTTATGGGTAGCGACATCTATTATGCCCTCTTTTGTTATCACAGGAGGCCTGCCCGGTTTTTTACTGGGGTCGCTGGCTTTTATGGTCTCGGGTATTTTTTTAACACCGCTGGTTAGAATTCTTCTTCTTCCTTTAAACCTTTTAACAATGGGGATTTTTGCCTGGCTAAGCAATGTCTTAGTACTTTACCTTCTGACTACCCTTCTACCGAATTTTAAAATTTTGCCTTATCACTTTCCCGGGATTGCCACCGAAAGTTTTACCTTCTCACCTATGGATCTTTCCACCTTCCATGTTGCTATTTTGGTCTCATTTTTGATAGGATTCATCATACACTTTGCCAAATGGCTGGTTAAATAACAATGAAAGGTCAAGGGCTCACCATTATTCAAATAGTCTTAAGCCTCGCTCTGATGGGGCTTGTATTAATTCAGACTAAAGGGACGGGCCTTGGGTCTGCATTTGGCGGGGAAATGGGTTTTTACCGGACCAGAAGGGGCTTTGAGAAGCTCTTGTTTAAAGCAACCGTCGTTGTTGCCTCACTTTTTGTATTACTTTCTATATTAGGGCTTCTTTTGTGAAGAAGATTCAATTCATTTTTCTCTTTTTAATACATTTTTTTTCCAGGTACTTCAGCCGGAAAAGTATTTCCTTAAACGGTGAGTACAGGCGAAGTTTCAAAAATCCGGACCCCAAAATAATCTTTGCAGGTTTAATACTTCTAGTCGCATTTTTTATTTTTTTTAAGTTCAGCCCTGATCTTTTTCCCAGGCCGGATCTTACCCTGGGGGTAATAGGGCCTTATAGTTATGCAAGTTTTCCGGGCCCTGTAGCCAACCTTATCTCCAAGCCGCTTGTAATCTTAGATAAGGACGGACGCCCAAAACCGGAACTTTCCTCCGGCTGGCAGGTAAATAACGATTCAACTTTATATACATTTAAACTTAAAAACGGTTTGGTTTGGAATGACGGGAGTACTGTTAAAGCATCAGATATTAAATTTAATATTCCTGACGTTGATGTTAGGTATCCGGATGATGAGACTATAGAATTTAAACTTACCGACTCTTTCAGCCCTTTTCCATCTCTTTTGACTTCACCTGTATTTAAGGCTAATACCTTAATCGGTATGGGAAATTACAAAGTTATCAAAGAAGATAGGGAGCAAAGAAAACTTATCTTAAAGTATATGGGCGAAAACTTCCCTATTATTTCAGTAAGTTTTTTCCCTGATGAGAGGACGGCAAAAACAGCCTTCGAGCTTGGAGAGGTTGAAGGGTTAATCGGAACCTCAGAAGGGTACCAGGTGTTAGGAGAGTCGGTGGAGCAGAAAAAGGTTAGGGTTTTAAATAAATTTGTTGCTGTCTTTTACAATACAAAAGACCCGGTTTTAGCTGATAAAAACCTAAGGAAAGCTTTAAGTGCTGCATCCCCAAAAATTGAAGGGGAGGAAATTGCCAGGACTCCGCTGCCAGAAAATTCCTGGAGCTTCAACAGTGATATTAAAGAGGTCCTGGATGATCCGGAATCGGCTAAGAGCTATTTAAGTAAAGTCCCCACAGCGCTCAATGCGCCGATTACTTTAACCACTATTCCTGCCCTTTCCGATGTTGGGGAAAAAATAATTAAGTCATGGAAACAAAACGGTATTGAAGCGGTTCTTAGGGTGGAAAGCGGTATCCCTCAGAATTTCCAGGCATTACTTTTATCGGAATCTATCCCCCAGGATCCCGACCAATATGCACTTTGGCACTCGACTCAGACTTTAACCAACCTTTCTAAATATTCTTCCCCCAGGATTGATAAAGATCTAGAAGACGGCAGAAAAACAGGTGATTTTGAAAAAAGAAGAGAAAAATATATGGATTTTCAAAGGATTTTACTGGAGGATTCCCCGGCCACTTTTTTGTATTTTCCTAAAACTCAAATACTTTTCAGAAAAAAAGCGGAAAGCAACTTAAATAAACTTTTACCCCTAATGTTTCCTAATAATTAAAAAACACGAAAAAGCCCTGCACGGATGCAGGGCTTTTTCCTGGAACAAACTTGCGGATTACATGAACATGTGGACTATCCAGCCCATGAAGAGGTAAAAGAGGGGGACGAAGAATACCAGAGATACATTGACCCATACGGAACGTTCCTCGGTCTTGAGGTTTGACCTGTAGGTAAGGAAACTAACTATCAAGCCCAGGCCATAGGCCGCAGGGATGGTGAGAACTTTTAGTCCGAAGTATCCGGCTACAAACCATCCCCAGAGCACCGAGAGAACGTATCCGTTCATAAGTGCGCTGAGGGCAATCAAACCGATCCCTCCGACTACTGCACCGAATACCGCCAGCACTTTTGTTGCTGGTTCGTCATCGTGGCTGGTTCTGATCCCGTGATACCCCTTCATAGTTCCTCCTTAATTCAATTATTACCTTAAAAACGGCCAGGAGTTTATCCACTCCCCGGCTTGTCCAAGTAGATCAGGAAGCTCCACAATCCAGGCCAACAGGCCGAGAAGAAGTAAAGCTCCCACGAGTCCCAATCCGAAAGCCTTTAGGGAATCTTTCAATGAGTTCATGGCCCAGACTTCTCTTTTGTCTTCCATAGTGTTTGGACCCCGAAGAGGCTGGCTTCGTACATTTGCACGATCCTCCCGTTCTCGGCCAGGACTATGCCAAAGCCCTTAGTTACAAACTTCAGGGGTCCACTGGCCATCCTCATTTTCCCGCCCAACCGGTCGTAGAGGTCATCTTCCTCCATAAGTCCCGGTCCCTCAAAGTCAACGTCGAAAGGCCTGCTCTTACAACTGAAAGTTGCCTGCAGGTTTGGGTTGTCCTTAGTCCCTGTTGCGTTGATCATGACCAGGCCTCGTCCGTCCGGACAAAAGTAGTGCGTCCCGTTGACGAACTCCACTGTCCAACTGTTGGCCGCTGATCCTACACCGATAACGGCTAAGATTAGTATCCCAACTACCAGGACTAGTCCGATGGGTCCAGACAAGTTTTTCAAGAAATCCTCCTCTAGTAGTTTGCTGCCCGCCAGTGGGTATAGACCTTAGTAGTTTGAACCTCGTATATCTGGATGATATTACTATCAGCCAGAATAATACCGATACCTTTGCTGGCCAGAATTCCCGGTCCTCCTATGGGTTCCCTTTTTTCCAGCATAATACTGATAAGCCGGGGTTCCTTAGGACCATTGAATTCAACCTTGAAAGGTTTTTTCTCGTCCTTACAGGTAAAGGTACCTGTGACGATAGGTGTGGTCGCCTGGATCTCGAACGTGCTGTTGCGATCCGGGCAATAGTAGTTTTGCCCGTTGGCAAAGTCCCCCGGGTTCAGGAAAATCGATAGCAACACGTTGAAAATTAGAACAACAGAAACCAAAATACCAACGTCAATCTTTCTCATAATCCTCTCTCTTTCTTAAATCCGCAATTTTTTAATGTGCCAGGAAATGAAAACAACCGGAAGCCGAAGATTGGAGTTCTTTTTAAGAATTCCAGCCTCAGCTTCAAATTGCAGGGTAAGTATAACAAATTTTTATACTAAAGTCAAAACTATGGGGTAGTGGGCAGAAGATCCTGCTCGAAGATAAACTTGGCTATTTCTTCACTTATTAAATAAACCCCACTGGGGGATGGATGGATAAAATCCGTGGTGTCTATATAATCTATATTTCCGTCCCCATCTTTTAAGGATTTATCATAAATATTAATTAGCGGGATGTTGTGGGTTTTGGCATATTTGGTATGATTTTTAATATAAGCAGACCTCTCATCAGCCCATTTTTTCCGCTCGGCCGGCAAAAGGTTAATCATGCCTTCACCGTATCTTCTAGAGTTAGGGGCAAGGGTAGCCACAAAAATAATAGATGATTTAGGGTGCTTTTTTAAAATTATGGCCACTATTTCGTCCAGGGCCTCAACTTGCTTTTTTAGCCCTTCCTCAAGTTTATATTCAGAAAGGGGATTGTGCCCGAATGATTCTATTAAAATCAGGTCGAAATCAATATCGTTTATGGCTTGGTATTTGCGGTCGATATGAAATGTTTCTTTTTCCAGCCGCTCCTTAGCCGATAAAATATTGGTAGAGCCGTATCCGTAATTTAGGAGTAAAAACTTCTTCTCAGGGTAATAACCCTTAAGATAACTTTTAAGCTCGTCAAAGTTCCCTAAAATCTCAAACATGGAATCACCTAAAAGGACAATTTTATAATCAAATTTTTCCTCCTGCTTTGCCACCCGGTCTAAAGGCTTAACATGTGTTTCCAGGAAATAAGGCTTACTGAAGTAGTTAAGATATAAGAAAACTAAACCTAAAAGTAGTATTAAAAACCCGCCAAGAAAAAGTATTCGCTTCATGGATGAATATAAGTATACCCTAATCTACTAATAAACTAGCGGGAATTAAGATTAATTTTGCGGACTCTGATGTTTTTGGGTGTAACCTCTACCAGCTCTGAGTCGTTAATATATTCTAAAGCAAGCTCCAGGCTTAAGGTCCTTGGCATATTGAAGTGTTCCGATACTCCCTCACCTGAGGAACGGTGGTTGGTTTGCTGCTTTTCTTTACAGACATTAACCCTTATATCATCACCCCTGGAATTTTGGCCAACAACCTGTCCTGCGTAAACAGGTACTGCCGGGCCGATAAACAAATCTCCTCTGCCTTGGGCTGCAATTAGACCATGAAGCTTCGTTACCCCGTTTTCATGGGCTATTAAAGACCCTCTGTCCCGGTTAAAGGCATTGCCCGGATCTTTTCTATACTCTAGAAATGAGGCATTAAGTATTCCCATTCCGTGGGTATCGGAGATAAACTCACTCCTGAACCCAAAAAGCTCCTTGGTGGAGATAATAAACTCCAAAAAGACGATGCCTTCTTCGGTATTCATGTCCTGCATCTGGCCGTGCCTTAAGCCCATTTTCTGCATGACAGTCCCAGAATAACTTTCAGGCACTTCCATTAGAACTCTTTCATATGGGGTTAAAATTTCCCCGTCAACTTTTTTCTCAATAACCTGGGGACGGGAAACCTGGAATTCATACCCTTCCCGGCGCATCCTTTCAATTAAAATTGCCAGATGGAGCTCACCACGGCCTGAAACAATCCAACCTCCCGGGCAGTCTTCAACTTTTAAGGCCACATCTGACTCAAGTTCCTTATATAGCCTTTCCTGGATTTGCCTCGACGTTTTGAACTCACCCTCTTTTCCGGCAAAAGGGGAGGAATTAACACTAAAGGTCATGCGAACAGTCGGTTCTTCAATATCCAAAAGTTGTAGCGGTTTTGGGTTTGTCGGGTCGGCGATGGTTTCGCCAATGGTAATATCCGAAATTCCGGCAATAGCCACAATATCTCCGGCTACAGCTTCCTTTATTTCCATTTTTTCCAGTCCCTCAAAGGATATTAGTGAAGTTAGCCGGCTCTTTTTTATTTCACCGACCCGGTTAATATGTGCAACATCCTGTCCGGCAGTTATCCTACCGTTATAAATCCTGCCGGTGGCAATACGGCCTTTAAAGTTATCATAAGTGGTGGAAGTGACGAGCATTTGCAAAGGCTGCTCCGGGTCTCCTGAGGGTGAGGGGATATATTTTAAGATGGCATCAAAAATAGGGGAGATGTCGGTCATGGAACTTAAATCAGGTTCTAGCCCTGCTTTGCCTAACTTACTGGAAGAATAGATGGTTGGAAAATATGCTGTTTCCTCATCTGCCCCAAGTTCTAAAAATAAATCAAAAGTTTTATTTAATACGTGCTGAATCCGGGCATCGGGTTTATCTATCTTGTTAATGACAACTATGATTTTATGTCCCAGTTCCAAAGCTCTTTTTAAAACAAACCTGGTTTGGGGCATGGGCCCTTCTTTGGCATCAATAAGTAAAAGACAGCCGTCGGCCAGTTTTAAAACCCGCTCAACTTCTCCCCCGAAATCAGCATGTCCGGGAGTATCTATAATATTTATCTTTATTCCGTCGTATACGACTGAAGCATTTTTAGAAAAAATAGTAATACCACGCTCTTTTTCCAGGTCATTACTGTCCATAATCAGCTCACTGTTTTCGGTAAATTCCTTGCCGAGTTTCGTCTTTGATTGGCGAAGCAAAGCATCCACCAAAGTGGTTTTTCCATGATCTACGTGGGCTATTATGGCTACGTTTCGAATATTGTTCATATTTTTCTTCTATACCATCAAAAAACCCGCCTACAAGCGGGTTGAAGGACAGCTTGTGTATCATACCATTTTAGGATCAAAAGAACAAATCAGGTGATCTTAAGGGTATCATCACACTCAGTTTTTGATGCCTTTATTGCTCCTTGGGGGAGCTCTAAAACCAGGCGATATTTTAGATGCCAGAAAAAGAGGCGGTTAGGTTTAACTATACCTATTTTTACAACTTTAAAATTATTATCCAAAACTACTATATCCATAGGGTCTTTCATAAAAAAAGTATGTATTCCAAACCTGGTTTTGAATATCAAACCCCCGAGGTTTGATTTTTTATGCATTCCTAATAGCTTATCTGAAAAAGATTTTGCCCCATTAATATTATCTGAAATAAGTGTCTCTTTTGTAAGGTTAAATAACTTCACAAGTATATTGTACATTACAAAAAAGCCCCGTAACCTTTCGGCCCGGGGCTTTTTAGCTCCTTTTTTACGAATAATTATGAAGGTTTCCGGCCGGTGCCGTGGCATTGGTCACAGACCATTTCTCCTAGTTCTTGCCGTCGGTAGTTAACGATCGTTTTCCCTGTACCCGTACACTGTGTGCAGCGGGTACTCACATCAGAACACAGGCAGGGAGCACATTTGTCCCCGCATTCGGAGCAATGCTCCTCGGTTACAATTCCGCTGGATGTCAAACAGACCTCCTTTTAAAAATTGTAGTCGTATGGGAGAATGGAATTGTCGTATGCAATCCTTGCCGGCGAAGTCATCCAGAGCAGGCTCTCGGCTTCTTCTGTAGAACGGGTATGGATGTTTCCCATTTCCTCAAGCTCCATGGGGGTTGGGGGGAAACCCATCTCCCATCTTCCTACCTTCAAGACCCGGCCATCCGGCAGAAGGATTTTCTCTTTGTCATACACCTCCATAGGGACCGTGTAGCTTACGTTATTGTAAGCAAAGGATATCAACATGGCCAAACCTCCTTCTTTCCGCAATATTAAAGGGCTAATAAATGCAATCCAACAAAAAACGGGCCGGCTAAACTGGTCCGCTTTGCAAAAACTGCCCTGATATTATAACAAAATCAAATAAGAATTAAAAGCTATAGGTTGTTGTATAAATTAAGGGCTTAGGATTTCTACCGGGGTTCCGACAGGAGCCCATTCGAAAATTTGCTGTGCAAAATCCATCCTGGTGTTTATACACCCCCGTGATGTTCCGTAACCCGGAGCCTTTCCCGGGGTTAGCCCGAAGTTTTCATGCCAGTAAGCTGTGTGGATAAAATACCCTCCCCAGTCAAAAAGAAGGTTAAAGGGGACTTCCTCGTAATAATATGGATTTTCATATTCGTCCCACCAATCATAAGCCTGGCTTAAACGTTTACTTAACACTGAAAAGTTGCCGACTATGGTTGGTGCAGTCGGCCTGCCTGATGAGATCTCCGCCCTGATTACCGGCACGCCGTCTTCATATGCTGTCAGAAGCTGCCTTTTTTGGTCGACTAAAATATTTTTATACGGATCGTAAAGTGAAAAATCAATTGCCTTAGGTTTTGGTTCTACGGCTTGTGTGGGTATATTATTTTCTTGAGCCAATACCTCTCCCAGATTTTCCAGCTCTACCTCGTTTAGGCTAAGAATGGTCACCCCGTATTTTATTTCCTTAGTTTTATATATGGGTTTTAAGGTGTCGTTATATTTAAACTTGGCCCGTTCAAACACCTGGACTAACCTGTCCTCTTCATAAAAAGGGGAAGATATAGGATATCCGAATGTTACCAGGCCGCCTCTTTTATTATAAAACCGGGCAAATTTAGGATGCCAAAAGCCTTCATCGGCTGGTAGTGTCTCTTGATAAATTTCCGAACCTAAAAGCCCGAGCATAACCCTATTGTCCGGATGCAGTTCCATCCGTGCTTTTTGGAAATATTGGTGGGGCATCTCGTCCCCGATAACTTCTGAAATAGGGTCACCGAAAATAAGTCTGCCTCCTTTTTTCCTCCAGTAGGATAAAAAAGGTTCCTCTAAATTATGTCCTGTTTCCGGAAAATAAAAAGGTAAACTCTCCTGTGCTGATACAAGCCCGGACATTACCAAGCTTGCACCCGCAGCTCCCGCCAGACTTAGACTGAAAAAATCCCTTCTTCTGATTTTAAATTCCTTCTCCATATACAAGATGTAGTTAGAAACGCAATCTTATAAGAAATGAGTAAAATATTCAATAAGATTTAATATTCAGAAGATTCAGAAGAATCCTTGAAGCAAAACCTCATTCAGGGTAAAATTAACGGTATGGCCCGGTAGCTCAGTGGTAGAGCAGGAGACTCTTAATCTCTTGGTCGTGGGTCCGAATCCCACCCGGGTCACAAAGTTTTGTCATTAGTTAAATCAGTGCGCGCCTGGAGAGACTTGAACTCCCGACCCTCTGCTTCGAAGGCAGATGCTCTAATCCGCTGAGCTACAGGCGCAACATACTCATTTTATCAACTTGAAGGGTTCTTTACCAATTTAATGTCTCTGGTGATATAATTCATGGTACTTAAAATGAGAGCAGAAGATTGTTCAGACCAACCGAAAATTGTTACTGTCGGTGCCGGAAGTGGCCAGTTTACAACCCTTAATGACCTTAAAAAAGAGTTTGACCCACGATCGATTACTGCAATTGTTGCTTTTGCCGACGACGGGGAAGATTCAGGAAGATTAAGAGGGGAGCTGGGTATTTTACCTCCTGGGGATGCACGCCGGTGTATTCTGGCATTAGCCCCGGATCATAGACAGCTCCTTATTGCTCCCTGGTTAAATTTTCGGTTTCCAAGAAACGGTGAGGATAATAATAATTTATCCGGCAGGAATGTCGGGAATATGAATTTAGCTGCTTTGGAGCTCATGTACGGATGCCAAGAACTTGCCATAAAGGCATTTATGGAAATCTTGGATATCCCGGGAAGGGTTATTCCGGCCAGCCATAATAAAGTTAAGCTGGAGGCAGTCCTTTCTGATGGAAATGTTGTCGAGGGTGAGGCAAATATTGATAAAAGAGGGAGTAAGCCTGATTATGATTCGGCAAATAAAATAGACCATATAAGACTCAACCAAACTGCCTATTTAAATCCAAATGCAAGAGATGCTATCTTAGATGCTGATTACATAATTATTTCACCGGGCGATTTATATACAAGCATTTTACCGATCTTTCTGGTAAACGGTCTGGCTAATGCATTAATGCTCACCAGGGCTAAAATAATTTATTGTGGTAACTTAATGACCAAGCAGGGTGAAACTGATAGTTTTAAGGCCTCCGACTGCATGAAGGAGGTATGCCGGTATATCGGGGACAGGGATGTAGATTATTGTTTACTGAATAAAAACGGTTTTTGGCCGGAAGAAGCAAATGAGGTTGTTGAGCCGTATGCCATGGAAGGTAAGCATCTTATTTCAACAGACAGGGAGGAGTGCCAGAAACTGCTTCCGTCTGCTGAAATTATTGAAGCCCCATTAGTAAAATATATTCCCAGGGAGAGAATTATTCGCCATGACGGCCATATTTTAGCAAAGGCGATTAAGGAAATTGTCATGGCTGACCAGGTGGATAAAGATGTTCGCGAAGCTATTGTGAATAGCTGACTTCAGAACTTTGTTCGCTTTTTTTCCTTAAGGGGATTGTGAGGGCAGTTAAGGTTCCCAGGGATCCGCCTAGAAGCAGCCCTCCAATTACATCAGAGGCCCAATGTTCCCCTAAATAAATTCTTGAGACAAACATCAAGCCTAAAAATACTGCCAGTGAGGCGGCAGGAATAAACCCTTTTAAAGGGGAGGCCTTTAGGTAGATTGCAGTAAGTAAAAAAGCCACTAGAAAACTGGTCCTGGTCAGATGTCCGGAAGGATAGGAATAACTGGTGTGGGCATATGAGCTGGGAAAACTAAAATCGATTACTCCCCTGTAAAATAAAAAAGGAGGTCCCGGATGGAAGACAAAGACCTTTCCGAAAACCTCTATGGCTGTTGCTAAAACAAAGCTGGACATGGAGAAAAAAGTCAGCCAATACTTCTTCAAAAGGGCTAATATTACAAGTGCAAGCCAGATAATCCCTGTTACCTCAGCTGAGCCGATGAGGGAGAGGGTAGAGAAAGGAAGGTCTACCTTTCTTGGTAAACGGTCCTGAATTTTTACTGTTGTATCGAAATCAAACTGCACAAATGTTTCTTTGCCGACAAGGAATGAAAAATAGACAAAAACAATAAAAAGACCGAGGGAAAATATCAGAACCGGTAACTTTTTTGCAGACACACATTATTCTAGCATAAAGAAAATATATTAAAAAAAATTAATTTTTACATATTTATTACTTTTTAATAGTTGATCTCTTACACCTACGCATTAATATTGTAAAGTATGTCACTGGAAGGCGTAACAATTACAGAACACGAAGATCTAAAAATTAAGCTCCTCAAACAGCAGGAATGGGTTGAAGAAAAAAAGAAAGAGATGCAAAGTGAAGACCCGGTGCTGGCTGACTCCGAACCGGATTCAGATATAGGTACTGAATCATGGAAAGCAAATACCCACGCAGAAATGGTAGCCCAAAAGGCAAGCCTTATAAGACTGGAAAATTATACAAAAGAAGCAATCAAAAGGATGGAGTCAGGAGAGTATGGTAATTGTGATCTCTGTGGGCATGAGGTAGAGGAATTTCGGATGAAATCCCCGGTCACTTCCGGCAAATGCGCAACGTGCGCTGTTAATAGTTCCCGTGTTTCCTATCAGCAGGCAGCTTAAGTTTACTCTTTTATTACATTTTCTAAGGTTTTCTTCTTAATTAATACCTGTAAGATCTAGTTTAAAGAGCAGATGAAATTCTATTTGAAAAGATTGCTTCCAAAAAGAAAAGAACCCCAAAGGTTACAAGGCAGCGGCTCTATTACCCTATCTAATGTTTTAGGGAACGCTATAAAGATGACCGCTACCCAGCAGGAAGGACA
>ORJL010326097.1_pt1 | contig 42324 bp, 44 predicted proteins | sample 1779941 | NCBI WGS metagenome assembly ORJL01 (sample SAMEA104232317, study PRJEB22302) | groundwater metagenome | biome: forest; feature: aquifer; material: groundwater | place: USA | collected 2011-08-07 | depth 5.8 m | reverse complement strand
CCTCGCGAAATGAGATAGAATCCGATGTCGAACACCAAGGGTGCCTCTGCCCCCCCGAAGGAAACGGCCATGATCGTCGTCATGAAGGGAACCGCGACCGTCAAGGAGATCGGCGCCGTCATCAAGGCGATCGAGGACCACGGCTTCCGCCCCCACGTCTCGAAGGGGGGGGAGCGGGCGATCATCGGCGTGATCGGGAACGAGCGGAAGGTGGAGCCCGAGGCCTTCGAAGGGCTCCCCGCCGTCGAGCGGGTCATCCCGATCCTCAAGCCGTTCAAGCTCGCGAGCCGCGAGTTCAAGGCGGAGGACACCATCGTCGACATCGAGGGCGTCCCCGTCGGCGGGAAGGAGATCATCGTCATGGCCGGGCCCTGCGCCGTCGAGACGCAGGAGCAGGTCATGGCGACGGCGAAGTGCGTGAAGGCCGCCGGCGCCCGCATCCTGCGCGGAGGGGCCTACAAGCCGCGCACGAGCCCGTACGCCTTCCAGGGGCTCGGCCACGAGGGGATCGAATTCCTCGTCAATGCGCGCAAGGAGACTGGGCTCAAGATCGTAACGGAGATCCTCTCCACGAACGAGCTCGACTACATGGTGCAGTTCGCCGACATCCTCCAGGTCGGCGCGCGCAACATGCAGAACTTCACCCTCCTCGAGGAGCTGGGGAAGGTGAACAAGCCGATCCTCCTCAAGCGCGGGATGATGAGCACTCTCGAGGAGCTGCTCATGAGCGCGGAGTACATCCTCTCGAAGGGGAACTACCACGTGATCCTCTGCGAACGCGGCATCCGGACGTTCGAGAGGTACACGCGGAACACGCTCGACATCTCGGCGGTCCCGGTCATCAAGCGCCTCTCGCACCTCCCGATCGTCGTCGACCCGAGCCACGCGGCGGGGGAGCGGGCGCCGATCCTGGCGCTCTCGCGGGCGGCGGTCGCGGCGGGGGCGGACGGCCTCATCATCGAGGTCCACCCGAATCCGGAGAAGGCGCTCTGCGACGGCCCGCAGAGCCTGCACTTCGACGAGTTCGAGGCGCTGATGGCCCAGATCCGCCCTGTTGCGGCGGCGATCGGCCGGACCGTCTAGGGCGTGAGGGCGGAACTCCAACTCCAACTGCCAATTCCAAGAAACGCCAAGTCCAATTCCAACTCCAAGGGCCTTTGAGTTGGAATTGGACTTGGCGTTTCTTGGAGTTGATAGTTGGAGTTGGAGTTGCGGCCGCAGCCGCTTACACTGACCCGCCGCATGGATGCACCGAAGGAACGTGAGCTCAGCGTCCGCCTCGACCAGTCCTCCCCGTGGGAGGCCCGGCTGTTCTGGCTCGGGCTCCTCTCCGCGGCAGGTGGGCTCCTCCTCGGTCCGGGGAACCTGGGGGAGTTCGCCGTCTGGGGCCCGCCGACGACGGTCGGGGTCGTCCTCCTCGGCACGGCGCTCTCGATCCGGATGCTCTCCTCCTCGCAGGCGCGCGTCGAGCCGACGCGGGTCCACATCTTCTCGACCTCCGCGGACGACCCGACGATCGCCCATCGCGAGATCGATCGCTCCGAGGTGCGGATGATCGAGGTGATGCGCGTGAAGCGGGACGGGTGGCTCGGGACGGGGGCCGTCTGGGAGGTCGCCGCGCTCCTCGGGTCGAACCGCCGCCAGCCGCTCGTCGCCTGGGGCGACGCGGAGCAGGCGATCCAGGCGGCCCGGTCGAGCGCGCGGGTGCTGGACGTCGAGTTCCGCGACGCGGACATCGAGGAGAAGTCGCCCATCGGTTTCCCGACGGCGCAGCAGCCGGCCGCCTCGTTTGCCGCGTGGGCGGAGGGGATGCGGACCGCGCTCGACACCCCGGGAAACCTCCTCCACGGGATCGGCTTCGACGCGAGCGCCGACGCCGTGAAGCTCTACCTCTGGAAGCAGCAGCTCCGGGGGTTCATGGGGATCCTCTGGGCCGGGTGCGTGGCGCTGACGGGGGTCCTCGCGATGGGGCTCTCGTGCATCATCGCGCACGTCCCACGCTACGCCGACCTCCGCGTCGCGAGCGGCGTCGTCTATGTCCTCGGCCTCGTCCTCGCAGCGATGATGTTCCGCCACTTGCGGCACCTGGGCCAGCGGAACATCCTCATCGTCCGGCCGGGAGACGTCGGGGTGCAGGGGTTCACGAAGAAGGGGGAGCCGGTCCTCCGCGCGCTGCCAATCGCGGAGGCGGAGTACATCCTCGTCACGCAGCCGCCGGGGCTCCTTGTCGTCGGCGCCGACCGCGAGGTCTGCGCGCGCGGCGGGATCTCGCGGAGGGAGTACATGAAGATCGCAGAGCTGCTGCGCGAGGTTCCGGGATGGCCGAGGCACGCGGAGGTGAAGGCTTGAGGCAACTCCAACTCCAACTGCCAACTCCAAGAAACCCCAACTCCAATTCCAACTCCAAGGGCCTTTGAGTTGGAATTGGAGTTGGCAGTTGGAATTGGAGTTCGCGGACCGCCCCTCATCACGAAGGGTCTCGCACATGGAAGCGCTCTCGTCGCTCACGGTGTCGATCGTCGGACTCGGGCAGATCGGAGGCTCCCTGGGCCTCGCCCTTCGCACGCGCGAGGTCGTCAAGCGCGTCCTGGGGGTCGATGCGAACGAGGACACGACGCACGAGGCGGCGAAGCGCGGCGCGATCGACGACGCGGTCGACCTGCTGGAGGCGGCCTCGAAGGCGGACCTCCTCGTCCTCGCGGCGCCGATGGGGGCGATCGTGGACCTCGTCCCGCAGGTCGCGCCGGTCCTGCGTCACGGGGCGATCCTGACCGACGTCGGGAGCGTGAAGCTCCCGGTGCGGCGCGCGGTGGAGAAGTCGGGCCTCCGCGCCGCGTTCGTCGGAGGGCACCCGCTCGCGGGGAACGAGGGGCACGGCATCGCGAGCGCGGACCCGCGGCTCTTCGAGGGGGCGACGTGGGTCCTCTGCCCGGGGCCCGACCCTCACCCCGACACGATCGAGGAGATCTCGGCGATCGTGCGTGCGGTCGGCGCGCGGCCCCAGGTGCTCGACGAGGAGGTGCACGACCGGGTCCTCGCGGCGACGAGCCACCTGCCCTACGCGATTGCGGGGGCGCTCGCGATGCTCGCGAAGAACCACGCGCCGCTCGCGTGGAGCCTGGCGGCGGGGAGCTTCCGCGGGGCGACGCGCGTGGCTCGGAGCGACGTGCGGATGGCCGCGGACATGCTGTGGGCGAACCGGACGAACCTGCTGAGGGAGATCGCGTCGTTCGGGGAGCACTTGAAGCTGCTCACGCTCGCGCTGGAGGCGGCGGATCCGCAGCTCCTGGAGCGCATCCTGACCGAGGCGAAGAGGGCGGGAGACGAATGCGCAAGTTTCAATATGCAATGAGCATGTAATTCAGAATTGAAGAATTCCGAATTACATGCACATTGCGCATTGAAACTTGCTCATTTCGGATGGTCTTCTTCGATCCCTCCCTTCGGCGCCTCCTTCGGCCCCCGCTCGGCCTCGAAGCCCGGCAACTCGATTTTCTTGAGTCCCGCGGGCAACTCGAACTCCTTCGCGTCCACGGCGCGCTCTTCGACCTTAGTCACCTCTTCCGTCCGCTCAACGCGCGCGAGGAGAAACGTCATCCGCACCTTCCCCTTCATCGGGAAGAGACCGTCCTTCGAGAGCGCCTCCGGGACGCCCGGCGGGAGCGCGAGGATCCGCGCGAACGCCCCCCAGTAGTCGGCCGCCCAGGCGCAGCCGCGCGCCGCCATCGCGTCCATCACGGGCAGCTTCCCGCACTTCACCGTCACCCGCTCGCAGGCGCGCCCCGCGACCTCCGCCTTCTCCCCCGGCAAGGCCACCTCCGGCGCCGCCGCGGCGCCGCCGCCGAGCTGCGCGAGCATCTCGACGTACTTCGCGTTCAGGTCCTTGTCCGTCACCCGCGCCGCGCACTCCTTGAGCTGCGCGACCAGGTCGTCCCGCCGCTCGCGAATGAGGTCGAAGGGGACCTCCGCGTACTCCCCCGCGCGCAGGTCGACGTACCACAGCACCCCCTTGTCCGCGCGCACGATCCAGACCTCCGCGAGGTCGAGGTCCTCGATGCGGACGTTCCCCTTCGCGATCGACACCCTCTCGCGCCGCGGCACCGTCTCCGTGCGGCCGTCGAACGTCGTCTTCACGACCGCGGTCCGATCGATCACGGCGTCCGCCGAGCAGAGGCTCGCGGCCAGCAGCAGGAGGAGGGTTCGCGTCATTCGTACCTCAGCGCCTCGATGGGGTTCAGGCGGGCCGCCTTCGTCGCGGGCCAGATCCCGAAGAAGAGTCCGACCGCCGTGGAGAACGCGAACGCGAGCGCCACGCTGTCGGGGGAGATCCGCGTGTTCCACTCGCTGTAGGTGCGGAAGGCGAGCGCGCCGAGCCACCCGAGGCCGATCCCGATCGCGCCTCCCAGGAGGCTCATCACGACCGCCTCGATCAGGAACTGCCGCAGGATGTCGCCTCGCTTCGCGCCGATCGCCTTGCGGATGCCGATCTCCCGCGTCCGCTCGGTGACCGAGACGAGCATGATGTTCATGATCCCGATCCCGCCGACGAGGAGCGACACGCCCGCGATCCCGCCAAGGAGCAGCGTGAACGTCTGCACCATGTCCCCCATGCGCTGGAGGACCTCGACCTGGCTGCGGATGTTGAAGTCGGGCTCGTCGGCAGTCAGGAGGTGGTGCCGCGTGCGCAGGAGCCTCTCGACGTCCGCCTGGGCCTCCGTGATGTTGTCCTCGGAGTCGATCTTCACGTTCAGGTTGTGGATGAACTCGATCCCGAAGAGGCGCCGTTGCGCGGTCGTGAGCGGGACGAAGATCTGGTCGTCGGGGTTGCTCCAGCCCGTGGAGCCCTTCTCCTTCATCAGGCCGACGACGAGGAAGTTCATCCCGCGGATCTGGATCTCGCGCCCGACAGGATCGCGCGCGCCAAAAAGGTCGCTCGCGACGTCGACGCCGATCACGGCGATGCGGGACTCGGAGATGACGTCGCGCCGCTCGAGGAACCGCCCGCGCTCGACGGGGGAGTTCCGCACCTCCTGGTACTCGGGGACGGTCCCGATGATGGAGATGTTGCGGTTGCGGCTCATGTACTTCACCTGGGCCTGGCGGTTCACCTCCGCCGCGACGCCGACGACGTGGGCAACCTGCTTCCGGACCGCGTCGGCGTCGTCGAGGTTGAGCGTCTCCGCATTCGCGGAGCGGACGTGCTGCTGCGTCGGCGCGCCGGGGCGGATGAAGAGGAGGTTCGATCCCATGCTCGAGATGGAGCTGGTGATCGACTCCTGCGCCCCCTTGCCGAGGGAGATCATGGTGATGACCGCGGCGACGCCGATGATGATGCCGAGCATCGTGAGCGACGAGCGGAGCTTGTTCGCCGCGAGGGACCAGAGGGCGGTCTTGACGACTTTCCAGGCGGGCATGGCGTAGAGGCTATCCCTTCGCGTCGACGAGGTCGAGGGTCTTGCGCGCGACGACCGAGAGCGGGAGGCGCGCGAGGTCGCCGGGGCCGCACCACGCGGCGCGATTCGACCTCACGCGGCCGCGCGGCGCGCGCACCGCGCAGACGGCGAGCGTGAGTCGCGCGTGCGTGAAGGCGTGATCCACACGCCCCAGCTCCCGATCGTACGCGGCGACCAGGCCGGTCGTTTGCTCGAGGAGGCGCGGGACGGCGCGCTCGAGCGGCTCGCCTGCGATGTCGCCAGAGGGGAGCTCCCACATCCCGCCCAGGAGCCCCTCCTCGGGGCGGCGGACGAGGAGGAGGCGGCCCGCGCGGCGCACGACGGCGCAGGCGTGGCGCCACTCGTGCGGGGCTCGGCGGGGGACCTTGCGCGGAAGCGTCGCCGCGGTACCGGCGCGGCGGCCCTCGCAGTGCGCGGCGACGGGGCAGAGAAGGCAGCGGGGCTCGCGCGGGAGGCAGACGGTCGCGCCGAGCTCCATCACGGCCTGGGTCCAGTCGCCGGGGCGGCGGCGATCGACGAGGGCCGCGGCGCGGGCGCGGAGGCGCGAGGCGGCCTGGGGGCGCGCGGGGTCGTCGTGGACGTCGTCGAGGCGGCAGAGGACGCGGACGACGTTGCCGTCGACGGCGGGGAGGGGGAAGCCGAAGGCGATGGAGAGGACCGCGCCGGCGGTGTAGTCGCCGACGCCGGGGAGGGCGCGGAAGGAGGCCTCGTCGGAGGGGACCTCACCCGCGTGCTGCGAGAGGACGAGCTTCGCGGCCTGGTGGAGGTTGCGCGCGCGGCGGTAGTAGCCGAGGCCCTCCCAGGCCTTGAGGACCGCCTGCTCGGGGGCGGCGGCGAGGGCGGTGACGGTGGGGAAGCAGGCGAGAAAGCGGTCCCAGTAGCGCTTCACGGTCTCGACGCGGGTCTGCTGGAGCATGACCTCGGAGAGCCAAATGCGGTACGGGTCCTTCGTCCCGCGCCAGGGCATGGTGCGCTGCTCGCGATCGAACCAGCGGAGGAGGGAGGACTGTATGGCGGAGCGCATCGCGCGTACTGTACCCGGCAGATCGGGTGAAGTCGACCATGCGGGGATTCCGCGACCATTTTCACCGCCAAGGCGCCAGGGACGCCAAGAACCAGTCCTCTTGGCGATCTTCGCGGCCTTGGCGGTTGCCGTCGCGCGAAGATTCGAGAATCCAGGTGAATCCGTCCGCACCCAGGAGGTACGATCGGCGCGTCGCATGGAGACGAGCACAGATGCGCCGGATCGCGATCGTCCTGCCATTTCTCACCGTCGCGCTTTTCGCCGAGGAGCCGCGCGTCGACCTGTACGGCGATCTGCTTCCCGAGGGGGCCATCGCCCGGGCGGGCACCATGCGCCTGCGGATCCCGTGCCCGGTCACGGCGGTCGTGTTCTCGCCGGATGGGAAGCTCCTCGCCTCCGGGGGAGATGCCTCCGTCCGCCTTCGAGACCCGCAGACGGGCAAGGAGGTCCGCCGACTCGACGCCCCCGGCGGGACGACGACCTGCGTCGCGTTCTCCCCGGGAGGAGACCTCGTCGCCGCGGGAGGCACCGACAGAACGGTGCGGGTGTGGGTGGTGGCCAGTGGCCGGCCGGTCCTTTCCCTCAAGGCGGACGACGGGACGATTTGCAGCCTGGCCTTCCGCCCCGATGGGATGGCTCTCGCGGCTGGAACGGAGGAGGGGACGCTCCGCGTCTGGGAGCTCCTGCACGGGACGCTGCTGAGGGCGATTCGTCGAGACCACGCCTTGCTTTGGCGCGTCGCCTGGTCGGGCGACGGATGCACCCTCGTCTGCGCGACGGGCGAACGAGGGCTCCGTCGGATCGACACGCGAACCTGGGAAGACCTCCCGGCCCGCGACACGACGGACGCCGGCGAGTGCTTCGTCGCGGCCTCGCGGGATGGCCGGCGCTTCTTCACGATGAGCATCGAGGGGGTAGGCCGCATCTGGGCGTTCGACGCCCCCGCCGAGGCCTTCACGCTCGAAAGCTGGTCGAAGGCAACCTGCGCAGCATGGGCGCCGGACGCCTCCGTCATCGCCACGGGCGACCGCGACGGTGTCGTCCAGATCTGGGAGGCCGCGACCGGCAAGTCGCTCCGCCGCCTCGTGGAGGGGATCGGCCCCATCCAGGCCGTCGCCTTCAGCCCCAACGGAGGAACCTTGGCGACCGGCTCGCAGGACGGCGCAATCCGGCTCTGGGACGCCGCGACGGGCGCGGAGCGATTGGACTTCCCCACGCACCGAGGCAGGATCGTCTCCATGTCGGCGACATCGGACGGAAAGAGCCTCACGACGTGCGGGGAGGACGGGACGCTGCGCAGGTGGGAGTCCGCGAGCGGGCGGCAGATGGAGGTGATCGACGCCGGGGTGGGCAAGGTGATGGCGCACGCCGCCTCCTCCGACGGTTCCATGCTTGCGCTGCGGGCGTTCTGTCGGACGACCCCGGCAGTCTTCGCATGGAATGCCGTTCGTGCCGAGCGGGAGAATTGGTGTCGTACGTACGGTGGGGAGGTCTCGTGCGTCGCCATCTCCGACGATGGAAGCACGATCGCGGTCGGGTGGGAACCGCGGAGCGTCCATCTCCTGAACAGCCGAACCGCAAGTCCGAAGGGCGAGATCGAATTGGGAACCGTTGGCCTCCGCGCGCTCCGCTTCTCTCCGGACGGGAGGCACCTTGCTGTGGCCACGGGGCAATTGGGTCGGGAAGAGACCATCGTGGGTCCCGACGGAAGAAGGGTCGATCTCCCCGTGAGCCTCTGGGACTTCCACTCGAGGTGGCTCGTCTGCGGTCTGCCGACGAAGACCACGATAGGCGCCTTCTCCTTCTCTCCCGACGGACGGATGCTTGCCGGCGCAGGCGACGACGGCACCGTGCAGGTGTGGGAGGTCCTCACCGGCCAGCTCGCGATGACGATTGAGGGCCACTCGGGACCCGCCCTCTCTGTCTGCTTCTCGCCGACGGGGACGCAGGTGGCCTCCGGTGGCGAAGACGGTGTCCTCCTCGTCCACGACCTGTTGCGCGGCGGGTCGACGCGCATCCCGACGGGCTCGGACGTCCTCCAGGTCTGCTATGGCGCCGACGGGAAGACGCTCGCCACGGGCGGCGCGGACGGCTGCGCGACGGTGTGGCTCACCCCGCACATCGAGGGGAAGCGGTCCGACGCGACGCTCGACTCGCTGTGGCAGGACCTCGCGAGCGACGACTCTGCGCGCGCTTGGGATGCGGTTGCGGGCCTGTCGGAGAGGGGGAACGAGGCGGCGTCGTTCCTCACGCAGCGGCTGTTCGAGTGGGAGCCGGACGACAGCTTCATGCGCCCGATCATCGCCGACCTCGACGCGGACGACTGCGACCTCCGCGAGGGGGCCTCGAGGCGCCTGATCGAGCTGGGCCGGCGGACAATCCCCGAGCTCAAGGGGGCGCTGGAGCGAAGTCCGTCGCCGGAGGCCTCCGCGCGCATCCACGCGATCCTCGAGCAGATCGAGCGTCCGGGTCCACCCCCCGACGAGGCGCGTGCCCGGCGTGCTGTCCAGGCGCTCGAGCTCGTCGGCACGCGGGCGGCGCAAGGGCTGCTTGATCGCCTTGCGAGGGAGGCATCGATCGCGCACGTGGCGGACGATGCCCGGGCATCGCTCGGACGACTGCGTAGGTAGGTGCGAGGCGGGAGGCAGGCCGCTCGAAGTCGACCTCGCCGGGTTTCGCGATCCAGTTCACCGCCAAGGCCGCCAGGCACGCCAAGAGACCACGCGGCTTGGCGGCCTTGGCGGTTGCCGGCGCGACGGCCAGGCCCTCGAGCTCGGCGGCGACACTTGGAGAGGTTGAACTTCCACCATCGAGTGGTAGAATATTCACCAGTCAGTGGTGAATCTTCCACCATGTTCCAACGTCACATCGCCACGGCCGTCGAGGTGGCTCTCCGTGACACCCCCGTGGTCCTGCTGAACGGGGCGAGGCGGACGGGAAAGACGACTCTCGTCCAGGCCCACACCGCGGGCCTCGCGGGCGCGCGCTACGTGACGCTCGACGACGCGGCGACCCTCGCGGCCGCGAAGACCGACCCGGATGCCTTCGTTGCCGCCGGTGGGCGCCCGTTCGTCATCGACGAGGTGCAGCGCGCCCCCGAACTGTTCCGCGCCATGAAGCTCGTCGTCGACCGGAGCCGCACCCCGGGGCGGTTCCTCCTCACCGGCTCCGCCAACGTCCTCTCCCTCCCTCGTCTCTCCGAGTCGCTCGCGGGGCGGATGGAGATCCAGACCCTCTGGCCCCTTTCGCAGGGCGAGATCGAGGGCCCGCGGGACGGATTCGTCGACGCCGTCTTCGCACGCCAGCTCCCGGCCTACCCGGGCAAAGGCGAGGGGCGCGAGTCACTCTTGCGCAGGGTCCTGACCGGCGGCTTCCCCGAGGCGCAGGCGCGGGACGCGGAGCGGTCCGGGGCGTGGTTCGACGGCTACGTGACGACGCTGTCGCAGAGGGACGTCCGCGACCTTGCGAGCATCGAGGGCCTCATGCACCTCCCGCGGCTGCTCTCGCTGCTCGCGGCGAGGGTGGGGGGACTCTTCAACGTGTCCGAGCTGTCGCGGGCGACCGCGATTCCGGGCTCGACCCTGGCGCGATATCTCGCCCTGTTCGAGATGACCTTCATCCTCCATAAGGTCCAGCCCTGGTGGACGAACCTGTCGAAGCGTCTCATCAAGTCTCCGAAGGTGTACCTCTGCGACACCGGCCTCGTCGCCCACCTCTGTCGGGTGACGCTCGATCGGCTTCTGGACGACCCCGGGCCCGCGGGCCCCCTCGTCGAGAACTTCGTCGCCATGGAGTTGAGGAAGCAGGCGACCTGGAACCGCGGGCGAGTGGGTCTCTTCCACTTCCGGACGCTGACCGGCCAGGAGGTCGACTTCGTCCTGGAGGGCCCGAACGGGGCCATCGTGGGCGTGGAGGTCAAGGCGGCCACGGCGGTGAAGGACTCCGACTTCGCAGGGCTCCGCGTCCTGCAGGAGCAGGCGGGAAAGCGGTTCCACCGCGGCGTGGTCCTCTACGCGGGGCGGGAATCGCTCCCCTTCGGACCGCGCTTCCACGCGATTCCGATCGATGCGCTCTGGCGGCTCGGGGCCACGCGGTCCCGATAGCGCGCACCCGCCTCCGGGCGGCGCCTCGCGGGAGCTGTTCCCGTCGGGCCGCGTGAAGTCGACCGCGCGGGGAATTCACGCTCGATTTTACCGCCAAGAGCGCCAAGCCCGCCAAGGGGCGGGTGACTTGGCGATCTTGGCGGCCTTGGCGGTTGACCGAGCGCAATGACTTGCGGGTGGCATGGACCCGTAAGGAGCAGTACCATGTCCGCATGGGCACCTTCCGCGCGACGACGTCGTTCCTGAGCCTGACCCCCGCCGTGTGGGGCGACGACGACCACCTGTACTGCCGGACGAGCCTCTTCCAGCAGATGGTCTCGCTTTTCGCGTATCGGAGACTCGTCGTCGTCGACAGGATGCGGCGAACGGTACGCGTCTCGGCGCGGACCTGGTGGATGGCGAGCCCAGACGTGGAGGTCCCCTTCGAGGTGGTCGACCACATCGAATACGATTTCGGCATGTTGCCGCTTTCCGTCGTCCAAGCGGAGTCGTTCGCCGTGTCGCTAGCCCTCCAGGATCCCGACGATAGGGTGCCGCTCGCGACCTTCCGAGGAGGGATGGCCGGAGTACTGCACTGGAGCGGGGTCGATGTCATGGGAGACAGCGTCATTGGCGTCTCGGGGGTCCAGGAGGACGCCTCGCGTCTCTTCGTCATGGCCCTCAAGCAGATCCTCGGCGTCCCGATCGGCACGCCTGTCCCGCAGGTCGCGGACGAGTCCGGGAGGCTCCACCGCTGCGAGAAGTGCGGACGCAATTCCCCTCCGCGCCGCGTGAGGTGCCAGTACTGCGGCGGAGGCGTCGTGGCGATCACGGACGCGACGTAGGACGCCTCCTCGCGCAGCGGCCCCTCATCCCCTCCCCGCGACCGGCGCCGCGGCCCTGAGGTGCTGGCGGATCGCGGACTTCAAGGGCTCAAGCCCACCCGCGTCCCTCCGCACGATCGTCTCGGCCCGATCGGCCAGCAGCGTGTGCTCGGCCGCAGTCAGATCCTTCGCGGTCATGACGATCACCGGCGTCTGCTGCCACTTGGGCACCTCGCGCAGCCGCCGGAGGAACTCGAACCCGTCCATCTCCGGCATGAGCAGGTCGAGCAGCACGAGCGACGGGTGGTGGTCGCGCATCCGATCGATGCCGATCCGCCCGTTCTCGGCGGTCACCACCGTGACGCGCTCCTTCCGCAGCACGCGTTCGATCATGTCGCGCGTCGCGCCGTCGTCTTCGACGACCAGCACCTCGGACGAGGGCACGGGCGTGCGGTGCTTCTCCAGCAGGCGGACGAGGGCGTCGCGGTTCACGGGCTTCACGAGCGTCTCCACCGCCCCGAGCGCGGCCCCCATCGACTGGCTGTCGAGCGTCGTCACCATGAGGACCGGGATCGAGGCCAGCTCCGGCGTCGATTTCAGCCGCCTCAGCAGGGCCCAACCGTCCTGGCTGGGCATGAGGTGTCGAGGAGGATCACCGCGGGTCGCGTCTCGCGCGCGAGCCGCAGCCCCTCCTCGGCCGACGATGCGCACGCGACGCCGTACCCTTCCGAGATCAGGACGCTCCGCATGAAGCCGCGCACCGCGGGGTCGTCGTCGATCACGAGGACGAGGTCCCCCGTCGCCGGCCCCGCCTCCTCGTGGAGAGGCGCCCCTTCTTCCGCCTTCGCGCGCTCCTCGGGCTCCTTCACCCTCCGCGGCAGCTCGACGGTGAACGTCGAACCCTTCCCGTACTCGCTCTCGACGCGGAGCTCCCCTCCCAGCATGTGGCAGAACTTCCGGCTGATCGCGAGGCCGAGTCCCACCCCGCCGTACTTCCGCGTCAGGGCGGGATCCACCTGCGTGAAGTCCTGGAAGAGCACCTGCGTCTGCTCGGGGGTCATCCCGATCCCGGTGTCCTTCACCGTCATCCTCAAATGCCCGACCCCGACCCGCTCGAAGGGCTCCAGGGCGAGCGTGATCGCGCCGTTCGAGGTGAACTTGCACGCGTTCGACAGGAGGTGGAAGAGGACCTGGCGGACGCGGGTCAGGTCCGCGCGCATCGCACCGATGTCGGGAGGACAGACGACCTCGAGGCGGTCCTTGGCCCTCTCCGCGAGCGGACGCACGGTGGCGGCCACGTCCCGCGTCATCTGCGTCACGTCGAAGTCCTCGATCAGCATCTCGAGCTGCCCCTCTTCGAAGCGGGAGAGGTCGAGGATGCCGAGCCCCGCGACGACGAGGCCTCCGACGAGGAGGGAGTTTCGCGTCAGCCCCGACTCGGTCTGGGCGCTGGCCTGCTTCATGGGGAAGTCGATCTCGAGGACGCCGCGGGTGTCCCCGACCTGCCAGTCGCGCTTCGGGCTGTCCGGGTGCGAGTTGTGGCAGTCGACGCACCGCTCGCGCATCCGATCGGCGGTCACGTAGCGCAGGACCGGCTCCCCGGCCACCAGCTCGAACCGCGTGAAGGGGCGGTCGGGCGCCTTCGACAGCGCCGCCCAGGCCTCCCGCGCGAGGTCGTCGCGCAGCCCTCCGTCGGCCTTCCTCCACGGGAAGGGGTAGGGGCTGCAGAGGAGGGACTTCGCGCCCGAGTGGCGTTGGCCGATCCGCTCGCCGAGGAGCTTGCTGAGGGTCGCGGGGAGGGGGATGGCGCCCTCGTGGTCCTTGTAGTCGTGCGTGACGAGGATGCCGTGCTTGCGCGCGGTGTCGACCACCTCGCTCGTGTAGAGGGAGCGGAACTCCTCGATCGCCTCGGAGTAGAGCGCGGCGTTGGCGAGGGAGGTCGATTCGACCAGGTTCTCCGAGATCTTCGACGACTGCCAGAGGACGAGAGCGGAGGCGACGACGATGAGGAGCGCGAAGACGGCGATCGTGCGCCGTTCGATCAAGCTCCAGAACGCGCCGGAGAGACGCTCGAACATGGCGGTGCTCCCGAAGGGAGGTCCGGGGAGGGCAATTCCATGCAGGCCGACGGGAACAGGACAAGCGCCGTCTCCTGCTCCGGACGTGGTACCAAGTCCGGTCGGAACGGACCCTGCACCGATCGGAGTCGCGAGCGGAGGCAACCTGCGCGGACGAGGGGTTCCACGTCGCTCGCGGCGTCGCGCCCCAGATGGGCGTCTCAGCCTTGCTGCCGGTCAAAGCCCAAGCGCCGAAGGCGCGGAAGAATGTAGCCAGGGCCGAAGGCCCTGGAATTCACGGGATCGGGTGATTCGGAGCCCCAACGGGGCGCCAGAAGGCGCTTTCTCCCGCCCTGTCGCTCGCCGCGGCGCGCCGCTGACGGCGAGTCTCACGCCCTCGGCGGCCCCGGCAGGACCTCCGCGCCCTCCAGCCCGAGATGGGCGTCCGTCGCCCACACGGTGCGGATCTTCCGCTCGCGCATGTGGACAAGCGCGGACGCATCCACGTACGTCAGCTTCCGCCCTCGATGCGTCTCCAACGCCCTGCTGACCAACGCGTGGTGCCGCGCATCCGCGGAAAGGAGGGCAAGGCGAGGGAGGGCCACGAGCAGATCGCGGAAGCTCCGGGCGACCGCTTCGCCCAGGCGATGAAGAAACCAGCCATACGTTTCCGAGGCGACGAGGATCGATGTGCTCCAACGAGGCGGCGGAAGGAAGAAGAGGGCGCGCACGTCCTCGTGGCTGCGATCCGAGCGATCGAGGAGCGCGATGAACGCGCCAGAGTCGATGAAGACCTCCTCCGTCACGGACGACGCCCGTAGACGACGTCGTCCACAGAACGGCTCGCGTCCGGATCGCCGGAAGCGACGATCCCCGCAAACCGCATCCAGGGCTTTCCCGACTTCGGCCCCTCCGCCGCGAGCGCCCGGGCGATGGCGCGGCGGCAGAACTCGGCGAAAGAGATACCGAGCCTCCGCGCCTCCTTCCGCGCCTCCCGATAGAGGCGGGCGTCGAACGACACTTGCGTACGAATCATGATAACACTGTACACGAAGCTGTTATCACGATCAACCTGGAGGAGACCGTCGATGGCGTACGGTGACGAGACCTGGCCCACTCTCTGACGATGGGCGTCATGCAGGACACGTCCCCTCTCGAGGATTTCGTGAACGAAGGGGTCACCCATGTCGAGTCGACGGCGAATCTGCGTCGGCGTGCGCACGAGGACATCGATCGCGAGGGCGTCGGCGGCGGGCGCTTGCCCACAATGAACGGCAAGATCTCCGTGAACATCTCGCACAAGCAGGGGTAGGATCCGTGGGAAGCGAGGAGGCGGCCATGCTCACTGGCGTCCAGTGGTTGTGCGACTGCGGGAAGCCGTTCGCGCTGGCGCCGCGGGCGTTCCACGAGGGCATGGTGTGCCCCGCGTGCGGGGTGGAGGTGACGCCGAAGGAACTGCTGGCGGACCGCTCACGAACGGTCTCCCGCCGCACCCACATTCAGTCGCTATCCGTGCTGTTCCTGTTCATTTCGACGCTGGTCTTCATCGTCGCGCGCCCGTTTCTGGACTGGGGAAGCCCGCTCGTGCAGCTAGCCTGCGCTGACCTCGGGTTGGAACGCAGCGGCCGCACCTCCTTGACGCTCCCCTCCGACATCGTTCTAACGACCTGTGCCGCAATCGAGGTGGCGGCGCTCGGGAGCATCGCCTTGGGACGGACCCGAAAGCGAAGGGACGCGCGTCCCACAGCGCTCCTGACTCGCATTTTGCTGCTGACGGGTGTCGCCGTTCTCATGGGCATCGCGTTGCGCAATCCGATGATCGAACTGGTTGTCCTATTCCAGAGAAGCACATGACGCGGCTCCTGCTCTCCTGTTTCTGCGGAGAGAACTTCCATAGACCGAACCCAGGCGGACTCGATGGAGCGAGGTGCCCCTCATGCCAGCAGGAGTACACGGAGGAGGACGTCGCGCGTCTGGTTCCCTCGGGCCACGCATTCTCCTTGGGACAGGTCGGTTTGATCGCAGCGATAACAGCCCTGTCGATCGTGGGCGAGTTCTCGGGTTCTCTGATGCAAGTCTCCGCATGCGAACGGGTCTTTCGGTATTTCGGACGCCCGCGGCCATTGAGCAAGAGTATCCTCGTCGTGTTCGAGACCATGGGAGTGGCATATGGGCTCCTGGTCCTTTCAGTACTGACCCTCTACCTTCTCTGTCGAGAGCTCTGGGGCCGTGGACGACGAGTCGGCGTGTGGCCGGCCGTCGCGCTCCTTCTGATCCTCCTGGCAACTCTCCTCACGGACGTCTTCGTGCAGCAAGCCGTCAGACGAGGGCTGAATCTCGCCGAGCTTCTCCACTGAAGCAGTTCCCCAACAGTTAGTTCCTCCGCACATGCGTGACCGAACCGCGTGCGTACCGGGAGAATCCGGTGGAATCCGCCGGGGCGTGAACGTAGAGTGAAGGGAAGCAGGCAGGCACCCGCGCATTCGACGAAAGGCCCCCCATGCAGTCGTACGACGACGTCCAGATCGAGCCCGGCTCGCCGCAGCCCGACCTCTCCACCCCCACCGGGCCGCTCCGCATCATCGTCCAGCCGTACTTCGTCCGCCGCGGGAACGACTCCGTCGGCGTCATCCGCCTGTGGCTCGAGGGCGTCCTCACCGCCCGCACCGTCGGCACCCTCGCCAATACCGTCATGGACCTCCGCAGGCGCGGCGCGCGGCGCTTCGCCCTCGACGGGGGGCGGCTCGCCGACCTCGACGCCGCCGGCGTCGGATACCTCCTCGATGCCGTCGACGCCCTCCGCCTGTGGGAGGGCGACCTCCGCATCCTCAACGTCCACGGCAAGGTCCGCCTCCTCCTCGACCTCATGGACGTCCGGACGCTCCTCTCCCCCGAGGGAGAGGCGGAGGAGCACCTCCGTCAGCTCGCGCTCTCGCCGCAGCCCCTGGAGGTCTAGCGGGACGTCATGATCGACGCCGACGTCCTCTTCTCCTCCGAACTCATCGCACGAAAGCGCCTCCCCAAGGAGGCGATCGAGGCCGCGAAGGCCGACCGCGCGAACTTCCCCTCGCTCGCCGCCGCCATCGTCGCGAAGGGGCTCATGCCCCGCGCCGAGGCGATCCAGATCCTCAAGGACCTGAAATCGGAGTGGCCGAGCGTCATCGACGTCGAGAAGATCCTCCCGCCCGAGGCGCCGCCAGGGTCCGAGGACGAGGAGTGGATCGGCGGAGACGAGCCGATTGATCCGTCGATGATTCCAAAGCCGCCGGGCGACGGGTAGAATGCGGGATCTTCAATGCGCAAGTTTCAATGCGCAATGTGCATGTAAGGCGCAAGTCTTCAAGGCACAATGCAAGTCGCAGGTCTGGCGGAGCGACGAGGCGCGGAAGTGACCGAAACCAAACCCACCGGCTTCTGGGGCAGGCTGCGCCACGCGTTCGCGATCGATCCCGCAGGCGAGACGATCTCGGCCGAGGAGGAGGGCCTCCTCGCAAAGGTCGCGTCAGGAGTCGTGAAGCGACAGCTCGAGGTCCCAGCGAGCATGTTCCTCGAGAGCGTCCGGCCTCTGAACTTCCTCGCGAGTCAGGCGCTCGTCTTCCTCCAGCCAATCGTCGGGATGGTCCTGAATCCCACCGAGGTGGAAAAGTTCGCCAAGCTGCTCGAGAAACGGAACGCGCTCCCAAAGCTCATCGAATTGATCGAGGACGGGGCCGCAAAGAGGTAGCTCATGCCCGACAAGGACCTGAACGTCATCATCGCCACCGACTGCGGCAGCACCACGACGAAGGCCATCCTCATCGAGAAGAAGGGGGATACCTACCGCCAGACCTTCCGCGGAGAGGCCCCGACCACGGTCGAGGCCCCCTTCGAGGACGTCACCCGCGGCGTCCTGAACGCCATCAACGAGGTCGAGGAGCTGTCGGGCCGCAGGATCCTCGACGGCGAGAAGATCATCACGCCCGCGAACGGGAAGGACGGCGTCGACATCTACGTCTCCACCTCGAGCGCGGGCGGCGGCCTCCAGATGATGGTCGCAGGCGTCGTGAAGCAGATGACCGGCGAGTCCGCCCAGCGGTGCGCCCTCGGCGGAGGCGCCATCGTCATGGACGTGCTGGCGACCAATGATGGCCGGCTCCCCTACGAGAAGATCGAGCGGATCCGCCACCTGCGCCCCGACATGATCCTCCTCTCGGGAGGCACCGACGGCGGGACCGTCGACCACGTCGTCGAGATGGCCGAGTTCCTCTCCGCCGCCGACCCGAAGCCGCGCCTCGGCATCGGGTACAAGGTGCCCGTCATCTATGCGGGAAACAAGGACGCCGCGGCGAAGGTCAAGGAGATCCTCGGCGAGAAGACCGCGCTCGTGATCACGGACAACCTGAGGCCGACGCTCGAGCGCGAGAACCTGACGCCCGCGCGTCACAAGCTCCACGACCTCTTCCTCGAGCACGTCATGGCGCAGGCGCCGGGGTACAAGAAGCTCATGGCCTGGACCGGAGCGCCGATCATGCCGACGCCGATGGCCGTCGGCGACATCATGCAGATGGTCGCCAGGCGCCAGGGCATCAACGTCCTCGGCGTCGACATCGGCGGCGCCACGACCGACGTCTTCTCGGTCTTCACGATCGACGGCGTGCCGAAGTTCAACCGCACGGTGTCCGCCAACCTCGGGATGTCGTACTCGATCTCGAACGTCCTCGCGGAGCGCGGCCTGGAGCGGATCCTCCGCTGGATCCCCTTCGACATCGACGAGCAGGACCTGAGGAACCGCATCAAGAACAAGATGATCCGCCCGACCACGATCCCCCAGACGCTCGACGAGCTGCAGATCGAGCAGGCGATCTGCCGCGAGGCCCTGATCGGCGCCCTCGACCAGCACAAGGCCCTCGCGGTGGGCCTGAAGGGGGTGCAGAAGTCGCGCACGATCGGCGACGCGTTCGACCAGCAGGCGACCGGCCAGTCGAACATCGACATGCTCGCCCTCGACCTCGTCGTCGGGAGCGGGGGGATCCTCTCCCACGCCCCGCGCCGCGTGCAGTCGTTCCTCATGATGGTCGACGCCTACCAGCCGCTTGGCTTCACGCAGCTCGCGGTCGACTCCATTTTCATGATGCCGCACCTCGGCGTCCTCGCGACGGTGAACGAGAAGGCCGCGGTCGACGTCTTCGTGAACGACTGCATGGTCTACCTCGGCTGGTGCATCGCCCCGATCGGCCAGGGGAAGGCGGGGGAGAAGTGCGTCGAGGTGAAGATCCAGATGCCCGACGGGAAGGTCCTCGAGGAGGCGGTCCCGTTCGGCGAGCTGAAGGTCTACCCGCTCGAGCAGGGGAAGGAGGCGGTCGTCACCGCGAATCCGACCCGAGGCTTCGACATGGGCCAGGGGAAGGGGAAGGCGGTCACGAAGAAGGTCGCGGGCGGCGTCGTCGGGCTCATCGTCGACACGCGCGGGAGGCCGTTCGACCTGCCGAAGGACCGCGGCGAGCGCGTCCGCCTCATCCAGAAGTGGACCAGGGCCGTGCAGATGTATCCGGAGAGGTAGTTCCGAGAACGATCAAGGGGCAACTTTCAACCTTCAAGACACCTTCAACCACAACGTCCAACTTCAAGGGCCCCAACCGGGACGTTGAAGTTGAAGGTTGTGGTTGAACGTGTTTTGAAGTTTGAAAGTTGAGAGTTGAGGTTCCCGAATGGGCCACGCCTACACCCCCGGCCTCCGCGTCACCGACGAGGCCGTCATCCACAAGAAGCGGATCCTCCCCATTCAAGGGGACGTCCTCGTGAAGGTCGGCGACCGCGTCACGGCGCGGACCGTCATCGCGCGGACCGAACTGCCCGGGAAGGTCCAGACGGTCAACGTCGTGAACCTCCTCTCGATCGACGCGCACGACGTGCGGCAGTTCATGCTGAAGAAGGAAGGCGACCCCGTCCAGAAGGGCGAGGTGATCGCCGAGAACAAGCCCCTCATCAAGTGGTTCAAGACGAGCGTCCCCTCGCCGATCGACGGGAAGATCGAGAACGTCAGCACGGTCACGGGGCAGGTGATCCTCCGCGAGCCGCCGCGGCCGCTCGAGATGCTCGCCTTCATCGACGGGACCGTCTCCGAGGTCTTCGCCCGCGAGGGGTGCGTCGTCGAGGCGCGCTGCGCGTTCGTGCAGGGGATTTTCGGGATCGGCGGAGAGGTGAACGGGCCGATCGACATCGCCGCGAAGGGCCCGGACCAGGAGCTGACGGCCGAGATGCTCCTCCCATCGCACAAGGGGAAGATCGTCGTCGGCGGGTCGTACACGACCTCGAAGGTGGTGAAGCGCGCGGTCGAGCTCGGGATCCTGGGCATCGTCGTCGGAGGGTTCGACGACAAGGACCTGCGCGAGATCCTCGGATACGACCTCGGCGTCGCGATCACGGGGACGGAGAAGATCGGCCTCACGCTCGTGCAGACGGAGGGGTTTGGCCGGATCGCGATGGCGAAGCGGACGTTCGACCTGCTCGTCTCCAAGAAGGGGCAGGCGGCCTCGATGAGTGGCGCGACGCAGATCCGCGCGGGGGTGATCCGCCCGGAGATCATCGTGCCTCTCGGCGCCGATGCGAAGTCGAAGCGGCGCGAGGAGACGGGCGAGCGCGGGGGGATGAAGCCGGGCGATCCCATCCGGATCATCCGCGAGCCGCACTTCGGGAAGCTCGCGACGGTGAAGGACCTCCCGCAGGCGCTCCAGACGATCGCCACGGAGTCGCACGCGCGCGTCCTGGTCGCCCAGTTCGCCGACGGGACGACGGACGTGATCCCGCGGGCAAACGTCGAGATCATCGAGGATTAGCCTCTCATGGAGTGGCGCCCGTCAGGGCGCCGTGGAGAGGCGCGCGTAAGCGCGCCGTGGACTGGCACGCGTAAGCGTGCCAGGGAGGGCCCGATGCGCGTTGCCTGCGTCCTCGTCTTCATCCTCTCCCTCGCGCACGCCGAGGACGAGGACTTCACCAAGCAGGGCGACGAGCGCTTCGCCGCCCTCAAGCTCTCCTGGTGCGACCGCCTCGTCAAGCTCGCGACCTGGGACGACAAGACCGGCCTCCACGACGAGGCCCGCGAGCTCTGCGACCGGGCCCTCCTCCTCCTCCCCGACCACGCCGCCGCCGCCGCCCTCCTCGAGAAGCAGAAGGGGAAGACCGACGACGTCTCCTACCCCGACCACAAGGCCCAGAAGCAGCGCATCAAGGACGTCGAGGAGCACTGCAAACGCATCGATCCCATCCGCACCGACTGGCGCAAGGAGGTCCTCGCGACCGCGACCTGGTGCGAGTCGAAGCACCTCGACGGCCCGAGGAACGCCTCCCTCCGCCTGGCGATCCGCCTCCTCGGGGCCGACGAATTCCTCGCGAAGTGCCTGGCCTGGCCGAAGGTCGACGGCTTCGGCTGGGTCGACCCGCGCCAGCGCGACCTCCTCGAGCCGATGTCGACGTACGTCTACTCCGCGGACGACGCGGCGCGCGCGAAGGCGAAGGAGACGATCTCCGCGGCGGCCGACCTCGACCTCGTCGAGCTGCAGCGGACGGCGACGCTGCTGAACGGCTACGCGGACCTCCCGGGCAAGGGGGCCGAAGAGAAGGAGGAGGTCGACCTCGACGGCGAGAAGACCGACCTCTGGACGCGCGTGCCGATCCGCTACAAGCGGGCGGAGCGCTGGCCGGCGATCATCCTCCTCCACCCGAAGGAGGCGAAGGCGAACAACTGGGTCCGGATCTTCAAGCAGTGCCAGCACGTCTACGACAGGAACATCGTGGTCGCGCCGACGCTGGTGACGCCGGAGGACAACCTCTCGTGGCGGACCGACAAGGCGGTGCGACAGGTCGCCGCGTGCTACCGCTGGCTGCTCGAGCGGTACAACGTCGACACGGATCGCGTCTTCATCGACGGCTTCGGGATCGGCGCGGCGGCGTTCCTGCACGGGCAGTACACGCCGGATCGGTACGCGGGGATCCTCCTGCGCAGCCGCATCTACCAGATGGGGTCGAAGCCGAGCGAAGTCGGGATCGCGAACCTGATGCACCTGCCGACGCTCTTCTACCTCGGGACGAACGTCGACAAGGAGCGAGAGGCGGAGGCGAAGGCGGTGATGGACGTGATGCACGAGGAGTGCTGCCCGATCGCGTACCGGATCATGATCGGGAAGGGGGAGGACCCCTTCACGGAGGCGTCGTTCGACATGCTCGACTGGTTCGAGCAGCAGCAGCGGGACATGTTCCCGCGGCGGGTGACGCTCACGTGCCAGCAGGACACGCCGATCCCGATGACGCGGGCGTACTGGCTGGAGGCGAACGACTGCAGCTACAAGGGGCGCCTCGACGCGGAGGTGAAGGGGAACACGATCGACGTGAAGGCGGACTACGTGAAAGAGTACACGGTGTGGCTGTCCGACAACCTCGTCGACCTGGACCAGCCGGTGAAGATCGTGACGAACGGGGAGACGAGCCTCGAGGAGAAGGTGGAGCGCGACCGCTGGGTGCTGCTCGACCACGTGCGGGAGACGCGGGACCGGATGCGGACGTTCGTGGCGAAGGTGAAGGTGAAGGTCCCCTGGAAGAAGAGGGACCAGAAAGAGGACAAGTGAGAATTCGCAAGACTCAATACGCAATGCGCATTGGCCATGGCAGGTTGGGAGTGGTGCTTGCGCTGGTCATCGCCTCGCTGCCCGCGTGGGGGGACGAGCTGCCCGCGGAGGCGAAGCAGGCGCTCGACGCGTACGTCAAGGCGATCGAGACGGGGAACCCGGACGGGATGTGGGAGCTGTACGGCGAGCGCGAGCGGCAGAAGGTGCGCCAGCAGGTGCAGGACGGGGACCGGGCGAAGTGGCTGATCGAGCGCGCCGCGAGCCTCTGGGGGAAGGGGGGCGAGGTCGAGGTGAAGGAGGTGATCCTCGGGGCGACGGTGAGCATCGCGCACGTGAGGTTCCCCTCGGGGCAGGTGGTGAGCCTGCGGTTCGGGAAGGAAGAGGGGGCGATCCGGATCCTGGACCACGGGCGGATCCAGAACCCGCGCAACCAGATCGTCGCGCAGTCGATGCTGAAGCAGCTCGTCTCGACCGAGGGGGTGTGGCGGCAGACGGACAGCGACCTGAACGGGGCGCAGGACTACTGGACGCTCGACGTGGCGGGGTACTACTACCGGCTCGACGCCTCGGGGAACACGCTGAAGTACATCGAAGCTCGGATGGCGAAGGCGGACCGCCTGGGGCTTGGGAAGTACACGAAGGACGCGCCGGAGCCGCGCGACGGCTACTGGCTGAGGGCGATGACGACGGACGAGGCGGGAAACGCGTACACGGCGAACACGAACGAAGCGCAGACGGTAGGGATGAACCCCTCGAAGTACGGCTACTGCGCGTATCCGGCGGAGTACGGCGTCAGCGGCACGATGACCTACATCGTGAACGAGGAGGGGGTCGTCTACGAGAAGGACCTCGGCGCGGACTCGAAGGACGGCTGCGACACCTGGCCCGCGTCGGACCCCTCGACGGCGGGGTGGGTGGCGAGCGAGTAGGCAGGCGTCGAGGCCTCGCCATCGGAGCTTCGACGGCCACGGGACCCTTGCGATCAATCACGAGCGAAGGGAACGAAGTCGTCAGCCTCCACGGTGTCACGGTGGTCCGCTGCCGCGTGGCGGCAGGCGCTCTTCACCAGCTCCTCAACGGCTTTGGACAGCGCCTCGATTGCGTCGCCGCTCGTGTTCATCCTGCTCTTCTTGATGAGTTCACGGACCTTGGACTTGACCACGAGGATGCCTCCCTCCTCCCCCGGGACAGGTTCATCGGGGAGCCCAAGATCCGCCATCGAATCGAGGTCCCGGTCACCCGAGAGGCTCGGCACCGGCACTGCGGGCGCGTATTCCCGCTTTTCGGGCTCGGGATCGGCCTCTCCCTCCTGCTCGAGGAGCGCCTCCAGGACGCGATCCTGAAGAGCCTGGGGAAGCTCCCCGAACCGGGCAAAGAACCTCTCCACAGCGGCAGGGTCATGGGCATCGACTCCGCCGAAGCGCTGGGCTGCCTCGATGTACGCCTTCGAGGGCGTTGGCATGGGACATTCCTCCTGACTCGTCAGACGCGGAACTGCGCCAACGTAGCGCCAAACTCCCGCGCTGCTTGCGTCGGGAAACAGAAATACCGTCCATCATTCCCCCAGATACCACGCGAACACGGGGATGAACTCGCTGCCGATCATCACGCTGTAGCGGCCGAGGAGGAAGACCAGGGCGCAAGGCACGAAGCTGTCGTGTTCGACCCGACGCACGCCCAGCGTGAATCCGATCGGGCCCCTCCACCATTGCGCCCATCTCTGCAGGTGGGCGAGTCTCGGCCAATTCCAGCCTCGATCGGCGCGATCGGGATGGCCGTCGATTGACGGCTGAACGTGATGGTCCCACCACCTCGCATGATCGAGGGAGAGTCTCCGCACCCCCACGTTCACTGTTCCGCCGCGGAGCGTCGGGAGCCTCCGCACGAACCGAATTCCGATGGACGACCTCTCCGACATTCCAGGCCAAGCCTCTCGCAGGAACGAACGATATCCAACTGCGCGCGGAATCGCGCTCGATGATGCTAGACGCTGGAGGATCGGGCGTCAACACCGTGAAGGGGGCCCCGCGCGGGGACGCCTTGCAAGGCCCGCGCGCGGGAGTGCCCTCCTTGGAGATCCCGTGCTCGCCCCGTCGTTCCCGTTTTTCCTTGCCGCATCCGGGGGGATGGAGTAGACGTATTCGCCCCATACGCTCGCCCGGGAGGGAGAAGGAATGGCGCTGTCGCGGGGACTGCTGCTCTTCGCGCTCGCCCTTCCAGCGCTCGCAGGCCCCCCGACGCCCGTCGCGGACCTCAAGGTCTTCGACACCCCCGGCGACGACGGCTCCTCCCTCCTCCTCACCTGGAAGGCGATGCCGTACGACAGCGACACGGGCGTGCAGTACTCCATCGAGGCCGCCGAGGGGGACGCCGCGCTGCAGGAGCAGATCCGCTTCGACGCGAGCACCGCCTGGGCTGAGGACGTCAACCTCCCCTTCTGGACCTGGCGAAAGGGGAAGGACCGCCACGCCGTCGAGGTGAAGTTCGTCAACGGGGATGCTCTGACCCCGTTCGTCATGGACCCGAAGAAGGAGGGCGAGCGCCTCCTCGATCCGAAGACGGGCAGGCCAACGGCGCGGAAGTTCCGCTTCCGCGTCCTCGCCCTCTCGGCGGACGCCAAGGCGGCGAGCATCGAGGTGTCAGCCGTCCCGAAGGAGAACTGGTTCCACTGGGCGGAGCTGAACAACCTCGTCATCCTCCTCGGCTTCTCAGGGATCGTCTTCCTCTTCATCAGCTTCGCCCGCCGCAACCCCAACATCTTCCTGCGCCGGATGGCGGGCCTCGACGCCGTCGACGAGGCGATCGGGCGCGCGACCGAGATGGGACGCCCGCTCTTCTATCTCACGGGCCTCTACCCGATGGACGCGATCGAGACGATCGCCTCGACCGTGATCCTGGGTCGGGTCGCCACGAAGGTCGCGGAGTACGACACGAAGCTGCGCGTGCCTCACCGCGACCCGGTGGTCTTCTCGGTCTGCCAGGAAGTCGTGAAGCAGGCCTACCTGGAGGCGGGGCGGCCCGACGCGTACCACGACGACATCAACTTCTTCCTGACGAGCGACCAGTTCAGCTACACCGCGACGGTCGACGGGATGATCGTGCGGGAGCAGCCCGCGGCGATCTTCTACATGGGGTACTTCCTCGCCGAGTCGCTCCTCCTCGCGGAGGTTGGCGCGACGACGGGCGCGATCCAGGTCGCGGGCACGGACGTCCCGAGCCAGCTCCCGTTCTTCGTCGTCGCCTGCGATTACACGCTGATCGGCGAAGAGCTGTTCGCGGCGAGCGCATACCTCTCGCGGGAGCCGGTGCTGGTCGGCACGCTCCGCGGCCAGGACGTGGGGAAGATGTGCACGATTGCGGCGGTCCTGGCGTTCGTTGCGGTCGCGCTCCTGAAGGTGGAATGGCTGCTCGACCTGGTGAAGGACTTCTCCTAGGCTTCCATGACGTTCAAGCGCACGATCCCCCTGCTCATCTGCGGCGTGTTCGGCGTCCTCTTCGCGCTGCAGTACTACGTCCCGGCGCAGTTGAGCCAGGACCTGTACAACAATGTCGCGGGGAAGTGGATCAGCATCATCGCCGGGATTTCCGCGGGGCTCGGCGTCGTCTCCGTCTGCCGCCTCCACTGGGGGAAGATCCGTCGCGGGGCGCCGGGATGGGGATTCAGCATCGTCACGTTCGTCGGCTTCCTCGGGATGACCGGCGTCGGGCTCGTGTACCTGGGGGTGCAGCGGACGAAAGAGGGGGAGCCCACGCCCTTCGGCTGGCTGTTCGCGAACATCCTCTCGCCGCTCCAGCGGACCATGTTCAGCGTCCTCGCGTTCTACATCGCGTCCGCGGCCTACCGCGCCTTCCGCGCGCGGACGTGGGAGGCGACCCTCCTCCTCGTGACGGCTATGGTGATCATGCTCGGCCGCGTGCCGATGGGCGACTGGATGTGGACCAAGGTCGGCGGCGGAAAGACCGGCGTGAGCCTTAGCGAGGTGGTGGTCTGGGTCATGGGCGTGCCGAACATGGCGGCGCAGCGGGCTGTGGGATTCGGCCTCACGCTCGGTGTCATCGCGACCTCGCTCAAGATCATCTTCGGGATCGAGCGGGCCTACCTCGGTGGTGGGAAGGAGTAGGCGTCGTCCATGCTGAAGACCCTCGCAAGCCTGGACCGGCGCATCGTCTTCCTGGGCGTCGCGGTCTTCGCGCTCCTCCCCCTGATGTTCCCGCTGGGCCTTCCCGTCGCGACGACGCCGGAGGTCAAGTCGATCTATGACAAGATCGAGAAGCTCCCCCCGAGGAGCCCGATCCTGATCTCGATGGACTTCGACCCCGCGTCCGCCGCGGAGCTCCTGCCGATGGCGACGGCGCTCGTGCACCATGCCCTCGAACGGAACCTGCGGGTGATCACCGTCTCGCTGTGGGCCCCTGCGCCTGGGATCATGGACAGCCTGCTCGCGGACGCGGCCCGCGAGACGGGGCGGGAGCACGGGAAGGACTGGGTCGACCTCGGCTACCAGGCGGGCGGCTATGCGCTCGTGATCCGCCTGGGGCAGAGCATCAAGACGACGTTCCGCGAGGACAGCACCGGGACGCCGACCGCGGACATGGAGGTCCTGAAGGGGGTCGACAGCCTGAAGAACATCGCGTACCAGGTGGAGCTGGCGGCGGGCGAGCCCGGAATCGGCTCCTGGTACTACTTCGGGAAGGAGAAGTTCCACTACGACATGGGCGTAGGGTGCACGTCGGTGGGTGCGCCGGAGTGGTACCCGTTTCTCCAGACGGGGCAGTTGAACGGCCTCATCGGCGGGATGCGCGGGGCGGCGGAGTACGAGAAGCTGATCCAGAGGCCGGGGGCGGCGACGCCCGCAATGGACCCGCTCTCGACGACGAGCCTCCTCGTAATCGCGCTGGTCGTGTTCGGGAACATCATGTTCTTCCTCACGGGTGGGACGAAGAAGCGATGACCGGCTGGGACATCCTCGGGATCTGGATCGGCGTGGGCCTCACGCTCGTCATGTACAGCTTCCTGTACAAGGACAACCCGATTTTCCGCTTCGGGGAGCACCTCTACCTGGGCGTGTCGGTCGGGTACCTCCTGGTGATCGCGGTCTTCCAGACGCTGCGGCAGCAGGTCTGGGGACCACTCCTCTTGCCGCTCGCGTACAAGCTGAAGGAATCGGGGGGCGTCTGGGGCTTGCATCGCTACCTGAACTGGGCGACGCAGGACTACCAGGGAGGGACTGATCCGAACTTCTGGCTCCTGATCCCGCTCGCGCTGGGGTTCCTCATCTACCTGCGGCTGTCGGGGAAGCTGGCCTGGGTTTCGCGGTACACGTTCGCGCTCATCGTGGGGGTGGGGTCGGGGACGAGCCTTCCGCGCACCATCAGCGCGAACCTGCTCAAGCAGCTCTCGGGGACGGTGGAGCCGTTCCTGAAGTGGGGAGAGATGACCCGCTGGCAGCAGGCGAGCCAGATCATTGTGGTGGTCGGCGTCCTGTGCACGGTGAGCTACTTCCTCTTCTCGGTCGAGCACAAGGGGCCGCTCAAGGTCACGAGCAAGATCGGGATCTGGTTCCTGATGGTCTCGTTCGGCGCGACGTTCGGCTACACGGTGATGGGCAGGATGGCGCTGTTCACCGACCGGCTACAGACGCTCATCGACCACTCGCGATGGGATCCTACGCCGTTCCGGGCGCTGGACGTGTCGAATTGGGGGAGGCTCGCCACGAAGCTCGAGGCGGGCGGGACGCCGGCAGGGCCGGCGCCGGCGCAACGGATCTGGGAGTCGTTCTCCGAGGAGGCGCGGAAGGCGGCGCAGGAGATGGCAGCCTCGGGGAAGGCGACGCCGGAGGGGAAGAAGGCGATCCTCGGGGGGTTGAACGCAGCGGTGTCGCGAAACGACCTGTATCGCGAGGCTGACTTCCAGGGGCTCAAGCTCTCGCCGGAGGTGAAGGCGCTCAGCGAAAAGAAGCCGGCGGAGCGGTCCTCGCTGGAGGCGACCCGGCTGAACCGCCTGCTGGTGCAGGCGGCGTTCGCGACCGAGCTGGCGCGGGTGGGGGCGACGCCGTTCTGTGCCACATGGGCATGGCTCCTCGCGGTGATCGGCGGACTGATCGCGTGGGAGAAGCTTCGCAAGAAGACTCCGACCGAAGGAGTGCAGCCGTGAGGACTGCCATCCTCTGTCTCGCGCTCGCGGCCGCCGCGCTCGCGGAGCAGGCCCTCGTGCCGCCCACGGACTTCGAAGTGAGGGACAGGCCGAACGACGACGGGAAGTTCCTCCTCTTCACCTGGAAGCAGTCGCCCTCGAGCGGAAAGAACGTCAAGTACGTCCTCTACGTCGCCACCTCGGCGACCGGCCCCTGGGTCGTCGCCGCCGAGCAGGGCTCGATGGAGGGATACCAGAAGGAGAACCCGAAGACGTTCGGCTTCGGAGACGACCTCGCCCACGCGCACTTCCTCGAGGTCAACTCCATGCCCGACTCCGCGAAGGAAGGGGAGAAGATCACCTTCGCGAGCGGCACCACCTACTTCTTCCGCCTCGAGATCGTCCGCGGGGACCAGCACGCCGTCGTCGGCACCGGCTCAGCGAGCCCGGCCCCGAACTGGTGGGACTGGTCGAAGACCAACATCCTCGTCGGATGCGTCGGCTTCTGCGCCCTCGTCCTCTTCCTCATCCGCCACGCGCGGAAGAACCCGAACATGTTCATCCGCCGTATCCCCGGCCTCGACGCCGTCGACGAGGCGATCGGCCGCGCGACCGAGATGGGCAAGCCGGTCCTCTACCTGAACGGCCTCCTCGGGATGGACAGCATCTCGACGATCGCCTCCACCGCGATCCTCGGCCGCCTCGCGCGCCGCATCGCGCTGTACGACAGCCAGATCCTCGTCCCGTGCTACGACCCCGTCGTCCTCCCCGTCTGCCAGGAGGTCGTGCGGGAGGCGTACCTCGACGCGGGGCGCCCCGACGCCTACCGCGAGGAGAGCATCTATTTCCTCACGAACGACCAGTTCAGCTACGTCGCCGCCATCGACGGCCTCATGATGCGCGAGAAGCCGGCGGCGAACTTCTACTTCGGGTACTACTACGCGGAGAGCCTCCTCCTCGCGGAGACGGGCGCGGCCACGGGCGCGATCCAGATCGCCGGGACCGACAGCGTGACGCAGGTCCCGTTCTTCATCGCCGCGTGCGACTACTGCCTCATCGGAGAGGAGCTGTACGCCGCGGGGGCCTACCTCTCCAAGGACCCGCTCCAGCTCGGCTCGCTCAAGGGGCAGGACTTCGGAAAGGCCGCCCTCATCGTCTTGATCCTCCTCGGAGCGATTCTCAAGACTCTCTCCACGTCGTACGGCTGGCACCAACTCGATTTCATCGAACACTGGTTCAGGATCTACTAGGCGACCTCCATGACCTTCCTGAAACGCACGGTGCCACTCGCCATCGCGTTCATCCTGGGGATCGGGTTCTTCCTCCAGTTCTTCATCCCGCACCCGTGGTCGGGGAAGGCCCTCCTCTGGGTCGGCGTCTGGGTGAACGTGATCGCCGGGTTCTCGATGGTGCTCGGGCTAGGGAGCCTCCTCGCCATCCACATCGGGAAGATGATGAAGGGCGCCGCGGGGTGGGGGTACAGCGCCGTTCTCCTCGCATGCCTCACATGGACCGTCGTCGCGGGGTTCTGGCCGATGCACAACCCGGACGCGAACAACGCGCTGACCGTCGCGGCGAACGTCACCGGGAGCCACTATCTCTGGATCTACGACAACCTCTACCGCCCGTGCGCGGCGACGATGTTCAGCATCCTCGGGTTCTACATCGCGAGCGCCGCCTTCCGCGCGTTCCGCGCGAGGAGCTTCGAGGCGTCCCTCCTGCTGCTCTCGGCCGCGGTGATCATGATCGGGAACATCCCGTTCGGATTCTCGTGGGGAGGCATGCTCGCCGCGCAGTTCGCGAAGGTCCCTTGGCTCCCCAATTTCCTGAAGGCCGACACGCTCGGGCCCGACACCAAGGACTGGATCCTCTCCGTGCCGGGCATGGCCGCGAAGCGGGCGATCATGTTCGGAGTGACCCTCGGAGGGATCGCCACGTCGCTCAGGATCATCTTCGGCATCGAGCGCTCGTACCTGGGCGGAGGGAAGGACTGATGACGAAGGAACGTCAGCTCAGCCTCACGCGGTGGATCACGTTCACCCTCGTCGGGCTCGCAGCCGTCATCCCATTCCTGTTCGATTTCAAGCTGCCGACGGTACCGTCGAAGGTGGCGGACGACCTGTTCAACGCGGTCGAGAAGCTGAAGGAGCGCGACGTCCTCATGCTCTCGTTCGACTTCGACCCCGGCGCCGAGGTCGAGCTCGAGCCGATGGCGCGGTCCCTCCTCCGCCAGGCGTTCCGCAAGAACCTGCGGGTGATCAACCTCTCGCTCTACATGCCCCAGTCGGCCCCTCTCATGAACCGGATCGTCCTCGAGACCGCCGCGGAGTTCCCCGGCAAGGTCCTCGAGGGGAGGGACTTCGTCCTGCTGGGGTTCAACCCGGGGGCGCTTTCGACCATCCTCGGAATGGGAGAGAACATCTACCAGTTCTTCCCCAAGGACCGCTTGAACAAGCCTCTCAAGGACGCGGAGGCGATGAAGGGCGTTGCGACACTCAAAGACCTCAACATGATGATCGACCTGGCGGCAGGGAGCCTGCCGGACACGTGGCTCGTCTACGGTCAGAACAAGCACGGCTTCCCGATGGGGCTCGGTTGCACGGCGGTCATGGCCACGGACTACTATCCGTACCTCGAGTCGGGGCAGCTCGTGGGCGAGCTCGGCGGTATGGCGGGCGCCTACCGGTACGAGAAGCTCGTCGGGAAGGAGGGGACCGCGACGAAGGGCATGAGGTCACTGTCCGTGATCCACCTCCTCATCGTGGCGCTCATCGTGGTCGGGAACATCGTGTATTTCCTCGGTGGAAGGAAGAAGTGAGGCACCGATGGATCTGACCTTCACGGAACTGATTGGGGCCTGGATCGCCATCGGGCTGACGCTCGGGCTCTACAGCTTCCTCTACAAAGACAATCCGATCTACAAGTTCTGCGAGCACGTCTACGTCGGCGTCGGCACGGGGTACATGGTGATCTACATGGCCCTGCAGTTCGTGTGGCCGAAGCTGCTCTACCCGCTCTCCCGCGTCATCTGGGTGAAGATGGGAAGGTCGCTCGCGGAGCCGCTCGACCCGGACTACGACACCCTCTGGCTCCTCGTGCCACTCTTCTTCTGCATCTGCATGGGCCTGCGGTTCTTCCCCAAAACCTCCTGGATGTCGAGGTGGGCCTTCGCGTTCTTCGTCGGCTACACCGCGGGCGTCTCGATCGCGCAGCCCGCCTCCGCGCAGATCTACGAGCAGGTGAAGTCGACGCTCACGCCCCTCTGGGTCACCGGCGGAGGCTGGCAGCACGTCGTGCGCACGGGGATCATCCTGATGGGCGTGCTCTCGGTGCTCGTCTATTTCTTCTTCAGCGTCGAGCACAAGGGGGCGGTGCGCGTCGTCTCGCGCATCGGGATCGTCTACCTCATGATCGCGTTCGGCGCCGCGTTCGGATACACGGTCATGGCCCGTGAGTCGCTCCTCATCGGGAGGGTCATGGAGCTCGACCGCTGCTCGCGAGGGAACTACGGATTCGCGACCTGGATCCTGCTCGCGGCCATCGCGATCACGATCGCGGTCCTGGAGATGCGCAAGAAACCGACCGCGCCGCCGTCGGCGTAGGACCGGTGACGCCCCTCCTCGCCGTACGCAACCTCGCCGTCGAGTTCGCCACCGAGCAGGGCGCCGTGAGGGCCGTCGACGGAGTCTCCTTCGAGATACCCGAGGGCAAGACCCTCGCCCTCGTCGGAGAGTCCGGCTGCGGGAAGTCGATGACCGCCCTCGCGCTCCTGCGGCTCGTCCCCTCGCCGGGCCGCATCGCGCGCGGGAGCATCCTCCTCGACGGACGAGACCTCGTCGCCGCAAGCGAGCGCGAGATGCAACACGTCCGAGGCGACCGCATCTCCATGATCTTCCAGGAACCCCAGTCGTCGCTGAACCCGGTGATGACCGCGGGAGACCAGGTCCTCGAGGCCGTGAGGCTGCACACGGGGCTCCGCGGCGCGAAGGCCCGCGAGCGCGTCATCGATCTGTTCAAGAAGGTCCAGATCCCCTCGCCCGAGGTCCGCACCGGCGACTATCCGCACCAGATGTCCGGCGGAATGAAGCAGCGCGTGATGATCGCCATGGCCCTCGCCTGCGACCCGCGGCTCCTCGTCGCCGACGAGCCGACCACCGCCCTCGACGTCACCATCCAGGCGCAGATCCTCACCCTCCTCCGCGAACTGATGCGCGGGTCTCGCGCGTCCGTGCTGCTGATCACACACGACCTTGGCGTCGTCGCAGAGGTCGCCGACGAGGTCGCCGTCATGTACGCGGGCCGCATCGTCGAACGCGCCGCCGTCCGCGAGATTTTCGACCGCCCCCTCCACCCGTATACCCAGGCCCTGCTGCGGTCTCGCCCGAAGCTCGGCGCGCGGCGCGAGAGGCTCGCCTCCATCCCAGGCTTCGTCCCCGGCCTCCATGAAATGCCCTCGGGCTGCCGCTTCCATCCGCGCTGCCCGGAGGCCGTCGCCCGCTGCGGTGCGGATGACCCACCCCTGCGCGAAGTCTTCCCCGGCCATTGGGCCGCATGCCTCCTGCGATAGGTCCCCTTGACACTATCCGCCCGTATGCTATATAGATGTATAGCCGAGAAGGGGGAGCCATGCGGGAGGAACTGACCGAACGCCAGCGGGCCGTCCTCGACCACATCGTCCGGATGATCCGCGAAGAGGGGTACCCGCCGACCGTGCGGGAGATCGCGGGGCACTTCGGCTTCCGCTCGCCGCGCGCCGTGTCGGACCACCTGGAGACGCTGGAGCGAAAGGGGTACATCCGCCTCATGGGGACCGCGCGGGGGATCCAGCTCGCCGACGGCGTCATGCGCAATCCGGACGAGGTGCCGATCCTGGGCCGGATCGCGGCGGGAAAGCCGATTATGTCGGAGGAGAACTACATCGGCACCCTCTCGATGGCGGAGATGTTCGGCGGGCGGCCCGACGTCTTCGCGCTCCGCGTCGAGGGGGAGAGCATGAGGGACGCTGGGATCTTCGACGGGGACTTCGTCGTCGTGAAGCAGCAGGGGAGCCTCGACCCGGGGGAGATCGGCGTCGCCTTCACGGAGGATGGCGCGACGGTGAAGCGGATCTACGACGAGGGGGAGCGGTTCCGCCTCCAGCCCGAGAACGAGGCGTTCGAGCCGATCTACGTGCAGAAGGACGACCCGAATTTCATGATCGGGGGGCGCGTCATCGGTGTCGTGAGGAAGCTATGAGCGAGACGGACGGGACGTTCCTCGAGAACATGCAGGAGCCGGTGCACTCCTGGTTTCGCTACTCGGCGGGGTTCTCCGCGGGGTGGGTGCGGAGCGTGCTCATGGTGCAGTCGATGCAAGGGCCGCGCCGGCTCCTCGACCCATTCGCGGGGTCGGGGACGGCGGTGCTCGAGGCGGAGCAGGGGGGTGCGCGGGCGATCGGGATCGAGGCGCACCCGTTCGTGGCGCGGGTGGCGCGCGCGAAGCTCGCGTGGCGGAGCGACCCCGACGAACTCGGTCGGCTCGCGCTGGAGATCCTGGACGTCGCACGCCTCCAGCAGGGAGGCGTGGAAGGGTACCCCGAGCTGGTGCGGAGGTGCTACCCGGACGAGGTCCTCGTGCGGCTCGACGCGCTGCGCAGGGCCTGGGAGGCGCTCCGCAACGGGGAGGTGGCCTCGGAGCTGGCCTGGCTCGCGCTCGCCTCGATCCTGCGCGAGTGCTCGCCGGTGGGGACGGCGCCGTGGCAGTACGTGCTCCCCTCGAAGACGAAGGCGCGCGTCGCGGAGCCGCTGGCGGCGTTCGAGACGGCCGTGGCGCTGATGATGCAGGACATGCGCGAGCTGCAGGCGAGGGGGACGTGTCCTCGGGCGCAGCTCTACCTGGGCGACGCGCGGGAGTGCGCGGACGTGCCGGACGGGTGGGCGGACCTGGTGCTGACGTCGCCTCCGTACGCGAACAACTTCGACTACGCGGACGCGACGCGCCTCGAGATGTCGTTCTTCGGCGAGGTGTCGTCGTGGGGGGACCTGCAGGGCGCGGTGCGGTCGCGGCTCCTCCGCTCGTGCACGCAGCACGTGGCGTCGGACGGGGCGTGGGCGGAGGAGGACGTCGCGCCGATCGCGGGGTCTTTGAAGAAGGCCTGCGCGCGGCTCGCGGAGGAGCGCGAGCGGCACGGGGGGAAGAAGGCGTACCACACGATGGTCGCCTGCTACTTCGCGGACCTCGCGAGGGTATGGAAGGCGCTCAGGCGCGTCGTGGCGCCAGGGGGGCTCCTGGGGTGGGTGGTGGGGGACTCGGCGCCGTACGGGGTGCACGTGCCTGTGGACAAGTGGCTGCGCACGCTCGCGATGGCGGCGGGGTTTCGGAAGACGCGGTGGTTCAAGCTGCGCGACAGGAATGTGAAGTGGAAGTGCCGGAAGCATCGCGTGCCGCTGAAGGAGGGGATCCTGTGGGTCGATGCCTAGCCCTTCGGGAACTCCAACTCCAACAGCCAACTCCAAGAAACCCCAAGTCCAAATCCAACTCAAAGGGCCTTTGAGTTGGAATTGGAGTTGCCGACGCCCCTGGCCTTCGTCTGGGCGATCGCCGCGGAAGACGTGACGACGGGCGCTGCCGCTCTCGCGCTCGTCAGCGGCGGCCGCTCAGCCTACCTCGCGCAGGGCCGCGAGGCCGCGGAGCCCGCGGAGTGTTCCTTCTTCGTCGAGTCCCGCCGAGGCGAGGTCGTCGTCCAGATCCTCGCGGAGCTCGATGTCGCGCGCGTGTTCGCCTCGCTCCGCTTCGACCTCGCGCGCCCCGGTGCCGCCGACGCGCTGCGGAAGCTCGCCTCCCAGGACTCGCTCACGCTCCACGCGCTCTCGGCGGACGGGTCGCCGCTCGGGACTGCGCATTTGCCCCTCGGGGTCGCCCGACGTGCGTGGGTCGAGTCCGCGCTCTTACGCGCGACGCGCGCGGCGGGCGCCTCCTGACCCAACTGCTAGGCGGTCCGAGGTTCGTGCCGCGCACTTGATCTTGGGGTCATACGGTGGTACAGATTGTACTATGATTGAACTTCCACTCTTCAGGTTGAGAGCCACGCTGGCGGAGACCCTGCTGCGCGTCCAGCGCGGCGAGTCCGTCGTGATCACACGGCACGGAAAGCCGGTCGCCCAGATCCTCCCCTTGCGAGAATCCTCCTGGCACGGACTCAACGTCATCCTCCCCGAAACCCGCCACCGCCCGCGCATCCGGCCGTTCCGAGGGTCAGGCCGAATGTCCCGTGAGATCCTTCAGGAGCGGAAGCGGCGTGGCTGAGGTCCGGTTCTGGGACACGAGCGCTCTCCTCATGGTGTTCGATGCCCGCGAGAGGGACCGTCGGCGCGCGCGGGGATTGTGGTCGGGGCCGCGCTCGCGGAAGGTGGAACACGCGACGTCCGTCCTCGTCGCCATCGAAGCCGTCAGGAAGTTCCATCGCTCGGCCCCTGCCGAGGTGGGCCAGCTCATGGACGCCCTTCGCGCGATGGTCCTGGTGCCGCTGGTCGCGAGCCTCTTGCCGATCGCCTACGAGATCGCCGGACGTTCCCACGCGACGGGTGCGGACACGGCCATCGTCTCATGCGCCGTGGCCATCCCCAGGGTGGCCGGCAAGGAGGTCGAGTTCGTCACTGCGGATGACGAGCAAGGCGACCTCGCACGCGCGGAGGGCCTGGAGACCGTGGTCCTCGGATGACTTGCGGGCCCTGCGGTCGGGTGGTAGAAGCAATCCGCATGAGGCCGCTCTCGTTCCTGCTGTTCCTCTCGATCTCCGCCTGGGCCCAGCAGCCCGGCGGGATGTCCTTCCCCAACTGCGTCGACGGCCTCGAGCGGCTCGACGAGGGGGACTGGAAGGGGGCCGACGAGGAGTTCACGAAGGCGATCGAGCGCGACGTCGCGAACCCGAACGCCTTCCTCGCCCGGGCCGTGGCGCGCGCCCTCGCGGAGAGGCTCCCCGTGGCGCAGGAGGACGTCGAGCAGGCCTTCCGCCTCGCCCCCGAGGACGCCGAGACGCGATGCTGGGAGTGGACGATCGGCTCCATGGCGGGGCGCGCGTGGAAGGACTCCCCGCCCGCGCCGAAGGGAGCCTATGAGACCTGGCTGCGCGAGCTCGCCTCCGACTACGCCAACGGAGGCGACGCGCGCATCGGGGCCGTCGCGCAGTTCCGCGACGCAGGCGCCTGGTTCGTCCACCGCGCGAAGGACGAGGTCCGCATCGCCCCGCTCCTCTTCCAGCGCGCATCGGACCAGTACGACGCGAAGGAGTACGCGAAGGCACGAGAGAACCTCGGCCACGTCCTCGAGGCGAACCGGCGGGAGGCGAACCGCAAGGACCCCATGGCGGTGGCACCGCCCGACGCGACCCTGCTGCTCCACCGCGCAAATTGCAGCGTCGCTCTCGGCGACTGGTACTCGGCGCGAGGCGACCTCACGAGGGTCCTCACCCTCCACCCCGACAACGCCCGCGCCTACCTCGCGCGCGCGCTGGTCGAGGCGAAGCTCGGCAACGCGGTCCGCGCCCACGCGGACCTCGAGATCGCTTCGAAGACGTTCCCGCAGGACGCCGAGACGCGCCGCGCTGAGGTCGAGGAGGCGCTCGCCGGCGCGGGCAAGGAGACGTGGGAGACGACCGAGGCGAAGGTCGACGCCGTCAGGAAGGCGGCCGCAGACCCCGCGTCGCCGGCCGACCGTCTCGTCGAGCTCGCACTGGCGGTGCACCGCTCGACGAATGCCTGGTGGCCTGACGTCGACGAGACGACGCAGGACTCGGTGCGCAAGTCGTGGGAGAAGGGGGAGGACATCTCCGGCGAGCCGGCCATCTTCTTCCCGAACACGGAGAGCTGCCCGTCCGATCCTGCGATCTACCCCCGCGACACTCAGCCGCAGGACCTGCCTGGCCCGACGCCCGCGGAGGCGGAGGCCTCGCTCCGCGTGGCGCTCGCGATCGACGAGGCCCGCGCGAGGCTTTCCGGGACGACGCTGGCCGCGGGAGGCCAGGGACGCCTCACCGTGCCTGAGTGCGGCTTCACATTCCACACGCGAGTTGCGCTCGCATCCATGCTCGGCGGAGATCGAAAGGACGAGGCGATTGCGCTCCTGGAGGCAACCGTCGCGCTCGCGGGGCGCTTGGCCGTCTGGGACCTCTACGACGACGCGAAGGGGCCGCCCCTCGCGCAGGAGGTCGCCAAGATCACCCGCCGCATCGCAGAGCTACACGGCGGGAAATGACGAACCAGATCCACTTCGCCGACAACCTCGACGTCCTCCGCACGCTCGCCGACGGCTCGGTCGACCTCATCTACATCGACCCGCCGTTCAACACGGGGAAGACGCAGCGCCATACCCGCATCCGGACGGTGCGAGACGCGGAGGGGGACCGCACGGGGTTCGCGGGGCAGCGCTACCGAACCGAGGAGATCGGCACGCGCGCGTTCCGCGACGTGCACGACGACTACCTCGGGTTCCTCGAGCCGCGGCTCCGCGAGGCCCACCGCGTCCTCTCGGCCAAGGGCACGCTCTACGTCCACCTCGACTGCCGCGAGGTCCACTACGTGAAGGTCCTCCTCGACTCGATCTTCGGCCGCGAGCGCTTCCTGAACGAGGTGATCTGGGCGTACGACTACGGAGCCCGCACGAAGAGGAGGTGGCCGGCCAAGCACGACAACATCCTCGTCTACGTGAAGGACCCCAAGCGCTACTTCTTCGACCAGGAGGCCGTTGATCGCATTCCCTACATGGCCCCGGGCCTGGTCGGTGCCGAGAAGGCCGCACGCGGCAAGGTCCCGACGGACTGCTACTCGGACGACACTCAGATTCTGACCGATCAGGGCTGGATTCCCTTTCCCAAGCTTCACAAGTCGCACGGGGTTGCGACCGTTACTCCTGAAGGCACACTCGGGTTTGCGCCCCCTGTGAAGCTGCACGCGTACCCCTACCAGGGACATCTGCTCGCATTCCAGACGCGGACAATCGACCTCTGCGTCACACCGAACCACCGCCTCTACGTACGTCCCAAGCACGGCCGCGAATACGTATTCATGGAGGCATCCGCGGTAGCGCAACGTGACCAGGCTCCGAGCAAGTATTATTCGTTCCGGAATCGGACCCAGTGGATTGCGCGGACGCGTGGCACGTCGTACGAAGTCCCCCCATGCACCTATCTGCGACCCAAGTCATCGAGGCCGCTTCCGCGATTCCATCTGGAAGATTGGTGCGAGTTCCTGGGCCTTTACATCGCAGAAGGCTGTACGACAGTCTACCGAGACAGGATGGAGGTCCTGATCGCCCAGCAGAATCGAAAACACCTCGGACGGATCCGTCGCCTCCTGCAGCGCATGGGTCTCCGATTCTCCTACGACGGGCGCTCGTTCATCATCTGCAACAAGCAGCTCACCTTGCATCTCCGCTCGCTAGGAAAGGCACATGAGAAGTCCATTCCCCGCGAGTTCCTGGCCCTGCCACGCCGATTCCTGGCGCGCCTCTACAAGGGACTCATGATCGGGGACGGCCACACACAGGGAACGGAGGAGGTGTACTTCACCGTCTCCGAGGACCTGGCAAACGATGTGCAAGAGCTCTTGCTGAAGCTCGGATACAACGCAAACATCCACATTCACGAGCCGGATCGCCGGCTGCACCCGCGCTGGAGGCCGAAGTTCTGCGTCAGCCGGCGGGTCTCCCGTGAAAGCACGGTCTTCCCCCGGCTGCACGCGCGCAGCGTCCGCTACCGCGGAATGGTCTACTGCTGCACGGTCGAGCCGTATCACACGCTGGTCGTTCGACGAAACGGCAAGCCCGTCATCTGCGGAAACTGCTGGTGGCACACCATTGTCCCCACACAGGGTCGCGAGCGGACCGGCTACCCAACCCAGAAACCCCTCGGAATCCTACGACGAATCGTGAAGGCCTCCTCGCGCCCCGGCGACCTCGTCCTCGACTTCTTCGCGGGGAGCGGGACGACCGGCGCCGCCGCGCTGGAGCTCGGCCGACGATTCCTCCTCGTCGACGACAATCCCGAGGCGATCGAGGTCATGTCGCGCCGCTTCGGCGGTGTCGTCGACCTCGAGTGGCTTCCGCACACGATTGGTCCGATTCCCCTTGCGGCCGCCTCCCGGAAGCGATAGGGTGTCCCCGATACTGAGGGGGACTCGTATCGTTTTCGTTGGAGGATTCATGCGGACGAAGCTCGTGCCCGCGCTGCTCATCGCGGCGTTCGTGGGCGCCATGTGGACGACGGCACAGGCGGAGGGCGCGAAAACCCCGCCCCTGACCGTCACGGTCGCCGTGAAGGGACTGAAGGCCGACAGCGCGAAGGCGATCGAGAAGGCCCTCAAGGCCCTTGAGGCCGTCACCGACGCGAAGGCCGACGGGAAGAGCGTCCTGGCCCAGGTGAAGGCGGAGAAGACGCTCAAGCTGTCCGACATCCTCGGGGCCATCGAGGCCGCCTCGTCCGACAAGGCGAAGCTCGAGGCCGACAAGGCCGGCGTCGCGCTCCTGGGGACCGCGGCAATCACGGTCGACGGCATGGGCGACGCGAAGGACGACGACGTCATCGCCATCCTCAAGGGCGTCCCGAACGTCGAAAAGGTCGAGGGCTCGAAGGGCACGTACGATGTGACCTTCAAGGGCGCGAAGGGCTCCACGGTCGGCGAGGTGGAGAAGGCCCTCCAGGCCAAGACGAAGGAGGCCTCGGTGAAGGACGTCTCCTGGACCGCCCCGAAGGCGGGGAAGGCCGGCGGGCATGGCAGTGGCTGAGGCGGCGGGAAGTAGCCTCGCCTGCCGTAGGCAGACGAATGGAATCAAGACGGGCGGCCTGGAGGAATCCTGGCCGCCCGTTCCGTTTTCTGGTTCTCTATGGAGAGGCACACGTCAGCGCGCCGTCGGGGTGCCCGCGCAGGGGGCCGGGGCGCGTGAGCGAGCCAGCCGAGGCGCCATGAAAATCCCGCGCCGGACATTTCTGCAGTGGGCCGCCTCGGTCGTCCTCGGGACGCTCGGGCTCGTCGGTATCGGATGCCGATCCAAGCCGAAGCGCCGCGAGGCGGAGCCGATCTCCTCCGACGTCGACGCGATCCTCGTGGCCGCGTGCGCGCGTCTCCTCCCCTCCGACGACGGCCCCGGCGCGCGCGAGGCGGACTGCGCCGAGTACGTCCGACGCGCCCTGGCCGTGCCGTACCTCGCCGAGGAGCGCGTCCTCGTGCTCGAGGGCGCCCGGCGCCTCGACGCCGTCGCTCGCCGCGACTGGGCAGGCCCGTTCGTCACGATCGCCCCCGACGCCCAGGACCGCGTCCTCACCCACGTCCAGGGGGGCGGCGAGGACGAGGGGACGTTCGACGGAGGCCTCTTCCTCGAGGACCTCCTCGAGCTGACCCTCGAGGGGTTCCTCGGCGACCCGCGTCACGGAGGCAACCGCGGCGAGGTCGGCTGGAAGTTCATCGGCTACACGCCCGGGTGCGCGAGGCACGACGGCCGATGAAGTCCGTCGACGCGCTCGTCATCGGAAGCGGGGCCGGCGGCGCGCCTGTCGCCTACACGCTCGCCCGCGCGGGGTGGAGCGTCTGCCTCCTCGAGAAGGGGCCTCGCCACGCGCGCCAGGAGTTCGTCCACGACGAGGTCGCCATCTGCCGCCGCGACTTCTTCACCGACTCCCTCGCCGACGACCCGCACGTGCTGGAGTCGGCCGACGGAACGCGCGAGCGGACCGACCTCGGATGGATCTCCCGCTGCGTCGGAGGCGGGACCGTCCACATGGCGGGGTACTTCTACCGCCTCCACCCCGAGGACTTCCGCATGGCCACGCTGTACGGCCACGGAGGGGGCCTCTCGCTTGCCGACTGGCCGTTCGGGTACGAGGTCTTGGAGCCGTACTACGCGCGCGTCGAGCAGGTGATCGGCATCTCGGGCGACGCGGGGACGAACCCGTTCGACCCGCCGAGGTCGACTCCGTACCCCCTCCCCGCGCTCGAGGCCCACCCGCTCGCGAAGGTCGTCGACGCCGCGGCGGCGAAGCTGGGCATGCACACCTTCCCGTGTCCGCGGGGGATCGCCTCGCGACCCTACGCGGGGCGCGCGCAGTGCGTCTACTGCGACTTCTGCGGCAGCTACGGCTGCGAGGTCGGCGCGAAGTCGAGCACGCTGGAGGCGCTGATCCCGCAGGCGGAGGCGACCGGCCGCTGCGAGGTCGTCCCGAACGCGATGGTGCGGGAGGTGACCGTCGGCGCCGACGGCCGCGCGGACGGGTGCGTCTGGCTCGACGAGGAGAGGGACGAGCAGCGCGTGCGGGCCCGCGTCGTCGTCGTCGCCTGTTCGGCGGTCGAGAGCGCGCGGCTGCTCCTCCTCTCGAGGTCCGCCCGCTTCCCGCAGGGGCTCGGCAACTCGACGGGCCAGGTGGGCCGGAACCTCCACTTCTCGAGGAACACGACGGCGAAGGCGTGGTTCCGCTACGGGTCGGGAAAGGTAGCCGACGAGGTTCTTCGTGCGCGCGCGCCCTTCCTTCAACGATCGCTTCAGGATTTCTACGCGCTCCCCGCGGGCGTCAGCGACATCCCGAAGGGAGGGACGATCCGCATGGGCTTCCCTCACGCGAACCCGATCGCGACGGCGATGAAGCTCGCGCGCGCGACGGGTGCGCTCACGTGGGGAGGGTTCCTCAAGGAGCGGATGAGGGAGTACTGGCACGACGGGAGGCAGATCGAGTTCGAGACGTTCGCCGATCACCTGCCGAGCGAGGGGACCTCGATCGACCTCGACCCGGAGGCGAAGGACCGATGGGGGCTGCCGGCCGCGCGGATCCGGATCGCGGAGGTGCCGCACCACGAGAAGGCGGGGACGTATCTCCAGGCCCGCGGGATGGAGCTGCTCGCGGCGTGCGGGGCGGACGAAGTGGAGGCGGGCGTCGTCGCGGCCGTGACGGGGCACCTGGTGCACGGGACGTGCAGGATGGGGACCGACCCGGCGACGTCGGTGACCGACGCGGACGGGCGGGCGCACGACTGCCCGAACCTGTACGTGACGGACGGGGCGGCGATCCCGCACGCGGGAGGGGTCACCTCGACGCTGACGATCCTGGCCAACGCGTTTCGGATCGCGGACCGGATCCTCGCGGCCCGCTGACAATGCGACCGGGCGGGGTGCATGACCGTTTCTGCACGG
>ORJL011364752.1_pt1 | contig 42333 bp, 41 predicted proteins | sample 1779941 | NCBI WGS metagenome assembly ORJL01 (sample SAMEA104232317, study PRJEB22302) | groundwater metagenome | biome: forest; feature: aquifer; material: groundwater | place: USA | collected 2011-08-07 | depth 5.8 m | reverse complement strand
TTCACGCTCTTCAACGTACTTTTTGACGTAGGGCCGTCCGGTGCGCGCGGTCACGTTCCAGTCGATGGTACGGATATCATCACCGAATTGATATTCACGCACTTCATCGAATTCAATACCCTGGCCTTTAAAAACGCTGTGGTATTGGCCCGCGAAAACATCCGAGACCAGCCGCGAGGTGGTGATCTCAATGCGCCGGATCTTAAGAAAAAGCTCTTTTGGGATCATTACGGAACCGCGATCTCGTTAAAAATGATCTTGATCACATCTTCCGAAGTCTTCTCTTCCGCTTCGGCTTCGTAACTGATGATGACCCGGTGACGCAAGACATCCATGCCGATGGATTTAACGTCCTGGGGCGTGACGTAGCCGCGCCCTTGTAAAAAAGCATACGCCTTGGAGGCAACGGCCAGATAAATGCTCGCCCGCGGCGACGCGCCGTAGTGGATCAGGTTCTTGAGGTTGCCCAGCCCGTAATTCTGCGGCGTTCGAGTGGCATCCACGATATCAACGATGTATCGCTGTATCTTTTCATCAATATAGATCTCATCCACCACACCCCGCGCCCGCAAAAGCTCCTGCGGGGTGATGATCGCCTGTGGCACAAAATCCTTTTTGGTAAATCCCATGCGCTGTAATATTTTCAGTTCCTCGTCCTTGCTCGGATAATCGATCTTGACTTTGAGCATAAAACGGTCGACTTGGGCTTCCGGCAAAGGATATGTTCCCTCCTGTTCGATGGGGTTTTGTGTTGCCAGGACCAGGAACGGATCATCCAGCTTGAACGTTTCTTCGCCGATGGTGACTTGCCGTTCCTGCATCGCTTCCAACAGCGCGCTTTGGACTTTCGCCGGCGCGCGATTGATCTCATCAGCCAGGATGATGTTGGCGAAGATCGGCCCTTTCTTCACTTTAAAATCGCTCGTTTTCTGGTCATAGATGAGCGTCCCGGTCAGGTCGGCCGGCAACATGTCCGGCGTGAACTGCAGCCGCTGGAACTTGGTGCGAATGGTGGCCGCGATCGTTTTGACGGCGGTGGTCTTGGCCAGGCCCGGCACGCCTTCGAGTAAAATATGCCCGTTCGCCAGAAATCCAACCAACAAGCGTTCGATCAGATATTTCTGGCCGACAATGACCTTCTGGGTCTCGAGCAGAATGCCTTCAATGAAACTACTTTCTTTTTTAACTTTCTCGTTGATGGCGGTTATTTCTGAAGTTGTCATTTCATCCTCCCTTTGTAAGAAACGACCTTAAGAAATGTCACTCAAAATAAACATCGATCCGCCGGAGTTTCTTCTGACGGACGTCTTGAGCATGCGGGGGCGGTATCGAAGATGCGGCGAGAACTAAGGGTTGCGGCAGATGCGGGTACGTCAGGTGAATGGCCTTGATCTTTGCCTTATAAGTATCGCGTCGTTTGGGATTATGATAAACAACCAACATGCTCCCCAGAAACTTGAAGGCATAACTGTTAGCGGGTAACTGAATTTTCTCGAGCTCTTGCGACGCGTTCATATAAGTTATGGCGCTGGCTTTCTTGCTAAATAACCAGCCCGGTAAAACGGGTTTCAATTCGAGCCGCAACTCGTTTTTCGGGCCTAATGTAAATGGGTTTGGCCCAAGGTTCATATAAAGCCACATATGCAAGAATTCCGCCGTGCTGCCGGAGAGACGGGCCACAAACCCCTGGCCGTGCAACGCGCTATCCTCATGCATACTGCTCACCAGAAAAGATGAATTTTCCAGGATGCTGCGGCCATATCGCGCGGGCTTTTGGAACGGGATCAGCACCGAACGGAAATTCTCAAAAAATTCCTCATAAAGCCCGCTGCGCAACAATTCGAGCATGAATTTATATTCCATGTGCAGCCAGATCGACGCGTTCTCCAGCCAGCCGGCGGGAAAGACCCGGGTGCGTCCGATCTCCTCGGACTCCCCGGAGAGATCGGCATTGACGCGATACATTTTAAGTTTCTGGTCGAACAGGCCGCTTTTACGAACTTCGCGGTAAAGTTTTCGGGCCGCCCCGGGGTCTTTCTCGACCCGTAGCGCGTGGACATAACCTTCCAGAAAAAGCGGCAAAGCGTGCCGTTTGAATTTCAGCGGCAGTACATGTTTAGCATCCCCTTTTTGCGGACGTTTGTATTCGGTGACATCATGATAGAAATAGGTCGCCAACCGGCCATTTTCATTGCGCGCCGATCCCACGGCTTTTTCGAGCTTTCCCAGGGCCAGCTCCAAGAACCCCCTGATCTCGGCAACCGTCAGATGTTTTTCCGCGCCATTGATCCCTCTACGGATCTTTGCCCGGTAGTATTCCTTGGCATCATTGGAATCAAACCAATAGCGGATCGCGTCAGGTTGCGACGCGAGGATCTGCTTTAACTGAATAATAAATTCCGCGAGCTCCTCAAAGATCCCGATGCTTTGCTGCTCATTGACCCCGGCACGCTGGAACGCGTCAAGAACAAACTGGCACGTCCGCTTGATCTCAAAGGTCTCGCAACTCGATGAACCGATGAGCCCCGGCAGCCCGTTTAAGGCATCATACCAGTTTGGTTTATCCGCCTCCATTTCAACACCCGTACCACTTGGATCGAGCGAGGCGATCTTATTGGCGATCAGACACAGCATCTTTCCCAATAAATGCGTACGGTAAACCTCTCCTTCGCCGTTTTCGGTACGCAAAATATCCTTTGGCCCTGCGGATCTGTCATGATGGTTTTCCTTGCCTACCGAATGATATTGGCGCACACCGTGGTCGGTTAAAATGTATCGCTGCGCGCGCGGCAGGACATAGTGAGTGTTGTGATAAAAACTAAAAACTTTCTTTTCCAGGAACAACGACCGCAGATTTTCCGGATAAAGCGCCAGATAGCTCTCCACCAGATCCAGGTTATAGGTCCAATGGTCAGTCCAAAACCCTTCCCCGTGCTCCGCCATTTCCTGACGATGGCACAACTCCAGAAGATATCCGAGGAACACCTTCACATCCACGGTAAGGCCAATGGCGTGGCTGTCAATGAAATGCAGGAGGTCACCGGGAGCAAAACCTTTTTGTAAAAACTCTTTGAGCGCGCCGCGGCCGCTTTCCTTGACATAACGATAAAGAAGGGCATCCAGCTTTTCCGGGTGCTCGACATGGAATGTCGCTCCCTTGACGATGAGCGGGTTATAACCGTCCGCCTGGACCAAGTTCAGAAAACCGATGAGGTGGCTGTCCCGCACATCCGTGTTGAACCACGCGTCATTACGACGGTTCTGATTGACGTCACGGTAATTTCCATTGCCCTGCGAATAAAACGTGGGGCTGAGCACAAAATAGTTGTAATCGCGCTCAGGGTCCCCGTGTTTGCGGCTGTATACGTTAAAAGCGACATCACCGTCGCCGGTCTTCAAAGAAACCGGCAACCCGCCGCGCAGAATATTATCCAGGAACGTATGCCCGGCATACAGGTCGAATTCACGCGACACGCTTTGCGTAAAAGTGTAATTTTTGATCCCCTCAATGATCTCTTTGTTGCGTAACGCTTTTTGGGCGATAAATCCTTGACGGCCAGTCACCTGGCGGACGATTCCCTTAAGTTTTTCCACATTATGAACGCAGCCTAAGAGCGAAACGACCTCATGCTGTTTCCCTGCCTTAAGTAAAAATTTGGCGTGGGCAAACGCGGATGGCATGCGGTTGCTGGTCTGCTGACGGACGGGGAGACAAAAACGTTCTTCCAGAAAACGTTCTGGCGCCGTGAAATCGTGCGCGGCGCCAAAAACACTGGCCGCCTCAACGATCGTATCCAAAAGGCGCGCCTTCTTCCCGTCCGCGTGAAAGCTAAAAAAGAAATTTCCTTCCTTGATGTGCGTGACCTGCGGGGTATCGGAAACTTCCACTTTCAATTGATAATAAGGTGCTTTTTGGGCGATATTGCCGGCCTGTACCCATGCCTCCACGGTCCGGGACATATTCTTACTGGCCCAATCCTTTAATCCGTAGGGGATAATGAGCGGCAACCCGTCCACCATCTCAATATTGCGGATCTTTTTTGTCAGATTCCTGATCGTGACCCGCCGGACAAGGGCCGCGTATTGTTCTTCCGGCATTGTAAAATAGTTGACCGTGATCTCCAACCCCAGAGTAAGATTGGTTTCACTGAGGGTCAAATCATAAGCTGACAGACTTAAATTCTGTTTTCGACGGAATGTTGTTCCCGGAAGGTGATTTTGGAAGGGCTCCCAATAAATAGTCTTTCGGCCTTCTCTAACCTTTAAAAAAGTGCGGAATCCCTGCAGGCTGGTCAAGCGGTAGGATTTATTCGCCGGCTGAAATTCCATGATCGCCTTATCTTTGGACTCGATCCCAAAGCTGGCAATACATTGGCCGCGGTTGACGTAAAACACCCACATCGGCGTTCCCCAAACGCCCGCAATGCCAGGAAAAAAATTGCTGAAAGGTTTGGCAATGTTATAGCCATCGATCCGGAAATTCCCTTCTTTATCCAGGGAATATCCGGGCACGTCAGTACGGCCCATAAACACCTACTCCTGTCATGCCATTACCTAATATGGATTCTTCGACTTGCGGAATAAATTATAGAATCCGCTTAACTTCATCCAAAGATAATCGATCCGGTCATCCTGATCGCTGAAACGTACGCGTTTGAGCTCATAAAGATCACGATTAAAACGGTCATACCCGCGATTCGTGGTGCAGGCGCTTTCATAGCTGGATTGTTGAACGACCCGCTTGGCGTCTTCACTGAACCCGCCATTGGGATAGGCAAAACTGGTGATCGTCACGCCTAATTCCTGTTCGAGACTTGCCTTACTGCCCTCGATCTCATCAACAAGTGTTTTACCAACGACCCCGGGAAGATACGCGTGCCGGCGCGTATGACTGCCAATTTCAATGCCCTGCGCCAGCATTTCCTTCATCTGCGCCGTGCTCAAATACCCTTCCGTATTCACAACATCCGTAATAACAAATATCGTTGCCGGAAAACCATATTTTTTTAAGATCGAAAAAGCATGTTGATAGTTATCAACATATCCATCGTCAAAAGTTATCACGACGCTTTTACGCGGCAGGGGCTTGCCCTGTTTGATGATCTGGACAAGCGCGCTTAACGGCAGAACATTAAAATGGTGTTTCTTAAGATAGGCCATGTGCCATTCGAAACGCTCCGGACTGACCGTATCCTGGCGTTTGGGATCAGCATTCTTAACGTGATGATACATCATGATCGGAACGACATAATGACGGGATGCCCACCACGAGATACTGCCGGCAATGACCAACAGAGCAGTTAAAACCGACAGCCAAATCTTCTTTTTCATTTTCCAGCTAAAGCTTTCTTGACCAATTCACTCACAACGCGGTTATCGGCCTTGCCTTGGGCTTTCGCCGCAACGGCCTTAATGACATTCCCCATATCTTTCATCGACTGCGCGCCTGTTTCGCTGATCGCCTGTTCGACCAATTGCTGCAACACCTGCTCCGACAATTCCTCAGGAAGATATTTTCTCAAGATCGCCATTTCAGCATTTTCCTTGTCAGCCAGGTCCTTGCGCCCGCCTTTTTCGTACTGTTCGATCGATTCCTGGCGCTGTTTGATCTGCTTTTTGATGACAGCCACGACATCCTTGTCCTCCAAAGTTTCACTTCGTTTCTCGATGCGGACGTTCTTGAGCTGCGCCCGCAAAAAATTCACGGTGGAAGCCTTGACGCTATCGCGGTCCTTCATCGCCTGGATATAATCTTTCTGCAACTGATCTTCGAGCATCGACTTTCCTCCGTTGATTTTTAAATATCACTTATAATAATAACTTTATGGCGGGATTTCAATCCTTTTATGATCTCAATTTGACTTTTACGCACCTGATAATGTTCGGCCAGAAATTTAACAAGCGCTTCATTGGCTTTTCCGTCCACAGCCGGCGCCGACAAATGGACTTTGTAACGCTGGCCTTCCCGGGAGATGGCGTTCTTCTTCGCGGCAGGGATGACTTTAACTTCGATCTTCATGGGATGGAAGGCCAAGAAAATTGGATCAACCAACACTTAACAATTATTGAAAAACAGTTACATTCACGCGGATCTTAGAATCGGGATTAGGGACTTTCCCGGGTGGGAGTGCGTTAAAACTGGCGGCTTGGTACTGCCGTTCATCGACCTGAACCGGCTGGCCGCTTTTCGTGAAATACCCTCGGTTACCATAAATCAACCGTACACGGTCACGCTCCGCGAGAGCGGAGATCCTAGCCAAATGATTTTCGTGTTGAATTTGGCCGATCTGCGCGGCGACTTCTTCGATCCGCTCGCGGTAAGAAGCGATAAGCGCCCTGCCCTCCTGAACATTGCGAACCATGCCAGGGGTTAAGGCAACTTGAGGGGCTTGGGGGACAGTTCTCGTTTGTGTTTGAGAAAGAAGGCCTTCCGTCTCTGACAAAATAGATTTAACCATAGTCAGCTCATTGTGGGTCGACTGCAACTGATTTTGGGTTTCCTGATAAAGTGCCGTTGTCTGATTCAATTCCAAAGTCACATCCGCCAAGCGGCGGGTGGTGTCGGCATAAAGTTTTTGATATTCTCGGGTGAGGTCGGCTTGCTGGGCAGCGGTGGTCAAAAGTCCCTCATTTGACCGGGAAACATTTTGAAAAATGATTCCCCCCAGCCAGGCCGTATATCCGATCAATGCGATCGTGATAATTGTCAAAGAAATACCGATCGCACGCTTGATCTTCCACATTTTGACCATATGTTGCGCGCCATCCGATACTTTCTTGTTAAGCCGGGTCGCGAGGACTTCCGGGAGATCATCGAATTCAAAACCACATAGATATTTGTTATGGGAAAGATACCTTCGCTTGCGCCAAACAAGACGCCCTGTCTCCGGCATATAATTGGTATCATTGAAGTTAAAATCGAAAGGAAGAACGCTTTTTTCCGGCAGAGCATCTAGAGACGTGAGCTCAGCAAGCATTCCAGAGGCACTGATATTGCGGATACGACCCTGGCCAACCAAACCGTTCTTGCGAATATGCCACAGTAAACGGGTATTTTCCGGAACGCGAACATGACGTCGCAATTCTCCCCTCAAGGCACGTGGCAAGTCGGCTGTGTTCATCCTTTTTCCCCAACAACGCAAACAGCTTTTCTAAAGCTGTTCTTCCGGCATCCAAATTTTACGGATAAAATTCGATGCATGTTTTTGCGAGATTGATCCGAAAATCAGGATCCTGACTATTGGGATACTATATACGGAAACCTAAATAATTACAAGCGATTTTAAGGCGCCTCCCGCCCCTTGAAAATGGCGTCAAAAATGCCGTCAATGAGGATTTTTTCTGGGGGAGTCGCTTCCTGGGGGGTCTGAGTATCCGGCGCGGGTACTTTTTCAGATGTCTGCTGCGGAGTGCCGGGGCTTTCCTCAATATCAAGCGCGCGAAAGATGGCTTTTTTCAGCTCTTCCTTACCGCGACTCTGAATAACTTTCTTACCTAATTCTTCGACATCCGGATAAAGACGGACGTTCTGGAATTTTCCCTGATATGGCTTAAACGGAATATGGATCCTTCCGCTCGTATCCGACAAATAGGACAATTCGGGAACCGATGCGATCATGCTGCCCGCAAGGTCTTCGGGAATAAAAAAATCAGCCGCCAAATTGAGATTCTGTTCCAAATCCAAATTGCCGCTGGCGATTATGGCAAAACCATCGGCCTGAACTTCCCCATTAAAGGATAAAGCATGGTCTTTAAATTTAGCGGTTGAAACGACCCGTTCCAGATCGGTTTCTTCCGATTGAAGTCCATCCTTGTAGCGTGGCGGTAAATTCGCTTCGACCTTTTGCACCAGATCAGGGATAAACGACAATTTGTCCAAAACGAACCGCAGTAAATTGATATTCAGCAATTTCCCGCCACGGACTTCCGCGGAACCATCACCTTGAAGTGTCTCAAGTAATTCAGGAACCTGCGTCCCGTGTCCTTCAACGTCAAAAACGGCATAAATTCCGCCTTCCACCCCCAAGGGCTTACCGTTATCCGATAAGACCGGCATGTCCGCCCGCGGGATCAGCTCTCCCAGCTGGACACCATCGATATGGAGGTCAAGCATGATCATGTTGGATTTCCCGTAATCGCTCCAGCGCCCCTGTCCGCTGATCCTTCCCAACGCATGCGAAAAAGCCAATTCGCTCAGGGCGATGTTCGACTGGTCCGCGCGAAACCGCGCGTGGATGTCGGAAAGTGGTTGTTTGAGGAACTCTGAATTCAAACGCCCTCCGCTCAACTCCCCATCCAGCGAAAACGCGGCAAGGCCGCCCTGATCTATCCGCATCATTATGTCCCGCAAGAACAATTTCCCGTCAACGTCCCCCTCCAGCAACAACTGCTCCTTGAGAACATCATAAAAAGGCATCACTCGCAAACGTAACAGAGAAAGATCTGTCTCCAGTTTTACCTGCTCTAGATTCACCTGGTTGTTTTCAATATCCAGCGCGACCTGTCCATCAGCCACAATATTTTGCTGATCCGCCCAGAGCTTTGCCTTGACCTCAAACGGGAACGGTTTTTCCAACGATAACTGTGTAGCCTGAAGATCGATCTGTTGCAGCGGAATGGTTAAAGATGGCTCAAGCGACTCATCGACAAAGGTCAGGGCACCATTTTCGACGCGCAGGGTGTGGATCAACATTTGCGGGATGACCATGGCCGCCTTAACTCCATTTGCGCGTCCCGGCGCTGAAACCGGTCCGGACGCCGGAGGAGAAGTCGGCTGAGGGATCCCTCCAGCCCCATTGCCACCGATATTTTTTGAGAATAAAGTCTGTATGTTGACCAGACCATCCTTATTGCGGACCAAATAAATACGGGGACCGGAAATATCGATCTTCGCGATGACGATCTGCCGGCGAAATATCAACGCCAATATGTCCGTATTCAAATAGACCAGATCGGCGCTTATTACTTTACCCCGTGAGAACAAAGGGTCATCAGCGATCGAAAGACCTTTAACGGAGATCGTCAACCCTTTGTCGAACTTGAAATCCAAACGCAGTTGTTCGATCTGGACTTCCCGGGAAAGCGCCGCGCTAAGATCTTGGGTGATCCGCGATCTATAAGTGTTAATGTCAAATGTCGCAAGGAACACGGTCAATATGATGGCGCTCACCAGCACCAGCCCGATCACTCCCCCCAATACGATCTTTAAAACCCTCATCATAGTTTTCTCAAGCTTTCCTGTAGCTGCGTTAGCGCCTGGATCGGCTGCTGGCACGCGCGGCGGACACAAATATAGACCGTCGGCTTTCCATTGATCGCAATTTGCTCCTTGATAAACGGCGCGATATCCTCAATCGGCGCGGCATCGCCTAAAGGCGGATGATGTATCATAACTTTATTAGGGATAAAATGTCCAAAAATTTCTTGCGCCATGATCTCCAGCTGCGGATCATCCTTTTTCCCCGCCAGGACGATCTCACAGGCCGGACCCCGGGAAAAATCCAGAGCCGAAAGCATCTGGGCGTAGGCCGCCGGATTCTGCGATACTTCTGCTGAAAATACCTCAAAAAGCTTCTCGTATTTTGCGCGATAACCCTCATCGAGCGTAATATGATAAAGCCTGACCAGATCCAATGCCGCTATGGAATTTCCAGAAGGAATGGCGCCGTCGTAAACTTCCTTTGGACGGAATAAAAGCGATTCCGCGTCCTGCGCCGTCAGATAAAAGCCGCCGTCAGAGTTATCCCAAAACAGGTCGATCATAACCGTGGCCAAACGTCGGGCGCACTGCAAATACGCTGGATCAAAGCTGGCCTCATAAAGGTCCAGTAGACCGTGGATAAAAAAAGCGTAATCATTGAGCGTTCCCGGCATCGCCGCTTCCCCATCACGATACCGGTGCTGCAGCCTGCCTTCAGGCGTTAAAAGCTGGCGCATGATGAATTCCGCAGCTTTAGTGGCGGCGGCCTGATAGCGTGGTTCGCCGAGCACGCGCGCGGCGAGCGCCAACGCGGAGATCATCAGCCCGTTCCAGTCCACCAATATTTTATCATCGAGGAACGGCTTGGGACGCGCGGCGCGGCGCTCAAAAAGCTTCTGCCGGCAACGCGCCAGGACAGACTCGACCTCCAGCGGTGATCTTCTAAAGTGACCGGCAATTTCCGCTACAGTCTTGACGACCGCCAAAACATTTTTCCCGGTAAATTCTCCATGAGGGTCCGCAAGCGCGTTCCCCTCACGCTCGATACCAAAATAAAAACTGAATACCGCGAGATCTGCCTCCCCCAGGATCTGTTCCAGCTCCTCATACCGCCACAAATAAAACGCGCCCTCTTTCTTGTCCTTAGCTTCCATGCCGGGGTTCAGTGCAAATTCCTGCGGATCGAAACTGTCGGCGTCTTGCGCGGAATAAAATCCTCCATCGGGATATTGCATGTCCCGTAAAATATATTCACAGATCTCACGGGCGGCGCGCGCGTACAATTCGTTTTTACTGATCTGGTACGCTTCCAGGTAACTTTTGAGAAGCAATGCCTGGTCATACAACATTTTTTCAAAATGCGGTATCTGCCAGTGCTGATCTGTGGCATAACGATGAAATCCGCCGCCGAGGTGGTCATAGATCCCCCCTCGCGCCATGTGCGTCAAAGTATTCTCGACCATTTGCAACGCTTCACTCTTCTGCGATCGCTTCCAATAGCGCAACAAAAAAGAAAGGTTATGACTGGACGGAAATTTGGGCGATGTCCCAAATCCGCCGTACTGCGCGTCATAAAGGGAAGTGAACTGCTCGAAGCCAATTGAAAATATATTTTCGGCAAAATGCCCGCCATTTTGCAATTTCAAAGAATGCGCGTGGAGGATCCCCGTTAATTTTCCGCTGGACTGTAATATTTGGTCAGGATTATCTTGCCAGGAAGTGTGGATCGAACGGATGACATCCGTCAAACCCGGCGCGCCCCATTTCGCGTGAGGCGGAAAATACGTGCCGCCGAAGAAAGGTTTCTTATCCGGCGTCAAGAAAACTGTTAACGGCCAACCCCCTTGTCCCGTCAAAGCCATAACGGCGGTCATGTAGATATGGTCAATATCAGGGCGGTCTTCCCTGTCGACCTTGACGCAGATAAAACAATCGTTGAGCATCCGCGCGACAGCCGGATCCTCGAAGGATTCGTGTGCCATAACATGGCACCAATGACACGATGAATATCCTATAGACAGAAAAACCGGCTTGTTTTCCTTAAGTGCCCTGGCAAATGCCTCTTGTCCCCAGGGGTACCAATCGACGGGATTGTTCGCGTGCTGCAGCAAATACGGGCTTTTTTCATGGAACAAACGATTCTGGCGGGTATGAGAGCTCAAGGGATCACGAGTGTTGCTTCTTTGCGTCCAGCTTCGTTGCACACAACTTCAACCCGCAGAGCATCAGTGCTGGCCGCTTCCAAAGCAAAATCTTCCGTCAGCATCGACGCACTTGTCTGCTGGACATAAAAACGCTTCTCGACACGCACATCGTTTTTGTAAACAATGATCTGCCGGATGAAATGTTTTCGGGGATTCTTCGTCACATGCTCTGCCTCGATGTGCAGATTTCTCTTCTCAAGGTCATAGCTCAAATTGATCGCGGTAGGCGGACGAGCCATGGCACGCTCGCTCATCGCACACAAAAAAACTATCCCGAAAATTAGGATCCAGTAATAACTCATGCGGTTCATGGCCGGGGCGCCTCCAGAGTATCTAGCGCATCGGTGACGACCTGCGCCCGCGGTTTGACATAAACTGACGGGGCCTCAACAACCTTCCCCGGCACAATAACGGATGGCGATAATTTCGCGAGTTTTTGGTCGATCTTGACAAGGTAACTTTCCGTTCCCTTGAATAACGGTTGCACTTCGGCTACTTGCCGGAACAAATTCTTTGCCCCCGTGTAATATCCCTGCTTATACAATTGGACGGCGTGGGCATAAATTCGATCAAGCCGGCCCCGAATAACCGATTGAACGCCCACCTGCTCTCTCTCAACTTGAGCATATTGCTTCCGCAAAATCGCAACATCATCACCCAGATCAATGGCGTCAACGTCTGGTGGGTCCACCCAAACCGCCTTGCCTTCGGGCGCGCCAGCAAGGGATTGCTTCGCTTTCGCTTGCTTTTGTTTTTTTCGCTCATCAAGCTGTCGGAGCTTTTCCGCTTTATCACGCTCATTCCTCACTTTGGCTTCAACGCGGGCGCTATCCATTGATTGCTCCGGTTTGACTTCTTGCTCTCTGAGTGGCATTCGCTTGGCCGATCCCTCACGCTGCTGAGCGATTTCTTCCCGCAAATTACCGGCAGAGATCGCGATTTGTCCTTTATCCGCCGCGCTGACATTCTCCTGCAAGAGAAGGCTTTCCAATGCTGATATTTTTTGTTCCGCAACATCCCATTGACCGCGCTTGTTTGCCGCGCCCACTTCTTTCTCGATCTGCGCAATTTTTTGCTTCATTTTTCGACTCTGCTCAGCCAGCCGGTCTTTTTCGATTTGTTCCTTTTCTTTTTGCGCTTTCGCTGCAAGCGCGGCCTTTTCCGCATCTGCTCGTTGTTTCGTTCGCAATTCCAATTCTTGTTGCTTGATTTTCTCATTTTCCGCGACCTGAAGATCCTTTTCCGCTTTTTCACGGGCTTTCTTCACGTCCATTTCAAGACGGGCGTTGCGCGCATCGCGAGCTTTCTTCGCCTGCGACTCCTTCTCCTGCTGTCGCGAAATAGCCCGGTCGATCAGCGCAAGATATCTTCCCGTTGTTTTATATCCCGGCACCAACTTCTCAACTTCCTGGAATTTTTCACGGGCCGGAACAAATTCTTTGGACGCGTACAGTCGCGCAGCCTCCTGAAAGAGCTCTTCAGCCTTTTTGCGGGTCTGTTCTTTTGCGACGATCCCCTGCGGCTGGACATAGATCGGGGCGGCGACCATTTCAACGGGCTTTTGAGCTTGCGCCGCGACATCCGCGTCAATACGGATCAAATATTGCGCGGTTTCCTTGAAATTCGCGGACAGTTTTTCAACTTCAATAAATTTTTGTTTGGCTCCGACAAGATCCTTTTTCCCGTAAGCGGCCAGGGCTTGTGCGTATGTTCTTCCTGCTTGCGCTAGCAATTGTTGATGTTTTTTTTCTTCCTCCCGTTTTATCTTGGATTGCTTTTTCTGGGCCAGGATTTGCGCCGCCTTTTCTGTCGCGGCACGGTGGACGGCTTCGCGCTCTTGCTGTTTTTTCTCGCGCAAGACCCTCTTCTGCTCCACATGAGAGGACAACTCCTGCGCCTTCGACGAAAGCTCTTTATCCAAAACCTCGCTCGCGGTGGCTTCCACTGGCGCCGCCGCAGCTTCCGTTGGTTCCGGATTTTTCACTTCATTGGAAGGCGGCGGAATGACCGCAACGGGCAACTTCTTCTGGGCCATTTTCTCGCTGCGCATGGCACGCGCCAAAGCCCGCTGCTCTTTTTCAAACTGTTGTTGCTGTTCTTCCCGCACCAACGAATTGATACGGCTCAAATATTTGGATGCCGGCTTATGGCCAGGATCCGCCTGGATAACATACTCAAATTTTTCACGGGCGCGAGCATATTGCCTTTGTTTGAATAAAAGAACACCCGCGTCATAATCCGCAACGACCGCGTCATCAAACTCAGCTACTTTCGGCGATACCGGCGCATTTGGGTGGCTAACAGCCTGTTCCTGGATCACTGGAACTGGCAGCGCTTGCTGTTCAAGGCGCAGAGGAACCGGTGTCGTCTCAACTGCCGCCTCACTACCGTATTTATACGCGATATTCCCCAAATATTCTTCCGTGGACCCGTATCCGGGAGAAATGCGGTGTACTTCACTAAAACGTTCCTTTGCCAAAGCGTAAAGGCCGTTTTTATAATCGGACTCGGCTTCACGGTAAAGCTCCTTGACCTTCTGCGCGATCATCTCATCGCGGTCGTTCTTGATGCGCGCGACCGATTCTCGCAACTCACGCATTTCCTGCCGGCGCTTTGCCGCGGCCGCTTCCGCCGTTGCCCGTTTTTCTTCAAGCGCCTTTTTCCGCGCCTGACGTTGTTCCTCTCGACGCTTCAAACCCTGTTGATACTGCGCTTCTTTTGCCTGACGTTGCGCGTCTCTTTCCTGCATCTCCTGCTGATCCCTCACTTCTTTAGCTTGACGCCGTGCTTCTCTTTCCTGCATGTCCCGTTGATCTCGCGCCTCCTTCTGAATATCAGAATCGATCCGCGCTAGAAATTTTTCGGTGGCCTCATAGCCCTTAACCACCGCGTTCACCTTTTCAAAAAGCGCTTTTGCTTTGACAAACTCGCGTTTTTTATATGATTCTTTCGCCTGCCGGTAAAATTCCTGCGCCTCCAAACGTTGGCGGGATGTCGGCACAACGACTGCTTCGGCTTTTTCCGCTAACTTCACTGGCGCCCCGGGCTGTCGGATCATTTCCAGCTCTGTCCTTTGTTCCTTAGCCACATCTTCGTCTATCAAGGCCAGATATTTACGCGCGGAACGATAATCGGGCAGAATTCGTTCGACTTCGCTAAAACCGGCGCGGGCTTTTTCTATTTCCCCCTGCCCATAATCGATCCTTGCGCTCTGATAAACAGCCTCCGCCTTCGCGCGCAACCCCTCTTGATGCGCCTGATCGCTTTCCGCGACCGTCCGCTTCATATCTTCCTCTTCCGCATGCTGCGCGAGGGCCTGGCGCCGCATTTCCTCTTCTTCCTGCAAATGAATTTCTTCATCACGGGCCTTTTGAATATATCCAAGATATTTTGCCGTCATTTTGTAATCAGGAGCGGTAGCAACGACCTTACGGAAACCATCCTCAGCCTCTTCAAATTTTCGATTCTTGAAATCCTCAATGGCCTGCTGGTATATCTCTTCAGCCCTGTCCATCAACTCTTTACGATATGATACTTCCTTTGCCGCGACGGCCTTACGGAACTCCAGTTCATCCTGCCTACGCACCCGCTCCTCGAGCAAGCGCTGCTCTTCTTCTTTTTGTTGTTGAGCATAGAGGATGTCCTCATCAATGCCGTCCAAATATTTCGCCGTTAATTTATAATCGGGCGAAAGGACCTGCACTTGTTCAAAACTATCCCTGGCTTCAACATACTCTTTACCTTTGTAATGTTGCAGCGCTTTTTGGTAGATCGGCTCAACGCTTTCCGCGATCTGATCTTGCAGTTTTTGTTCGGCTTGTTCCACGGCCTCTTCCCATTGCGCCTCTTCCTGCCGCGGGTCAAATCCCGCATCAGTGTCGGTGCCCTGGGATTCCACTAGTGTTATCGGATGCTCTTCCTGGTCCGCTGCGGCCCACCCCTGCGTTTCATCGCTCATCGGTTCTTGTTCCAGCACGGGATTCTCTTCCTCCAGCAGTTCACTGATAACAAGCAAATATCTCTTGGTATTACGGTAATCCGGCTGCATGCTATCGATTTCCTGAAACACTCTTTGGGCTTCAGCATATTCTTTCTGTTCCAGCAACAACAGTCCGGATTGATATTTCTCAGCGATCGCAGAAGTTTCCAACGACTCGCCGTCCGTCGCGGGGATTTCCAGTGTTTCAGCAGATGGCTGTTCCTCTTCCACTGTTTCAGGTTCGCTATACTGATCCTGAGGATGTTCCATCAGGTTAATGGCCTTTTCCCAGAGTTCCTGAGCTTCCGCGTAACGACCCTGCTCAAACAAAGCGATAGCCTGGTCATTATAGGTTTCAGCTTCCGCCTTCAGGTCCTCAGCGCTGGAGAAGGATATTTTCTGGACATTGGGGTGAACTTTGATCTTTTTTCCGGTGTCAGCTTCGCAGGTGGGAGAAAAAAACAGGAAGGCGCATCCAAAGAGAACGCAAAAAAACAAAACGGCATAATAGTTCAGACAAATTGTTTTTTGCTGTTTTAATGTCCGCATAAATTCTGTATTACTAAAATTAATATTTATTAATGGCATTGTACACAAGCATTCCCCGCCGTTCCAGCGTTTTCTCCGATATTTTTACGATTATCCTAGCGGAAACAAGCGTTATTACCGCAAACGGCGTTTGAATGGAAAAAATATCGGTTTTGAGCGACCCATTGGTAGATAAGCGGCCCGAGGACACCCATTCCGGGGACATACAAGACAGGGATCAGGGGATAACACATCGGCAGGCTAAAACACATGCGGCGAAAAGCTTCAAACCCGCCGAACAGTTTTCCATCTGGTTCGACTAGATGGAGCTGGCTGGCCACGGCCTTTTTCGTTAGCCGTGGGTGGATCAGCGTCAGATCGGCCAACCCCTGAAAATCGACCGGTTCAAACGCGTCAAAAAGGTCCATTGTCTTCAACTGAGCAAGACTATGCCGACAGAACCCGCAATGACCGTCATAAACGATCTGGCTCCGTGAGGCGGACCGGTTATAAAGCCGCTTCTGCTCAATCCAGCTTACCACCGCTGGGGGGTCAATGAACAACAAAAGCTGCGATGGGAAAAGGAAAAAGAATATCGCGGGAACATCAAGCGTCAAAATCAGAATGACATGAAAAAGGAACCCTAAATAAATAGCCGATATCCGGGTCCGGGGTAAAAACAAAAGGATCGGCAATAAAAACTCCATGCCCAGGATAAAGATCCCTAATCCATAACACAGCTGGGGATGGGCCGCAAAAAATTCTCGAAGCAAGAAATATTTGGTCGTCCCTTCGTGAGGATAAAGCATCAAATAGTACAGCGGGTTATCGGACAGCCAATTCCCTGCCGGATAGATCTTATACACGGCGGTAAAAAAGAACGTGGTCGCGATCTGGATCTGCAGCAGCCGCTGGATAAAGAACGGCCGGTGAACTTTGTAGGCGACTGGATCTTCTCGTCTTACTGCGTCAACGGAAAAATAATCCCCCGGATAAGGCGTCAAACATAAAAGATAAAGTGTCACCAACAAAAGGTCCCACGCCAAGGACGAACCAATGTAAAAATTGTTAAGGGCGTAAAAATAAATAAGACTGGCGAGCATCACGGCGCCGCTGGCCTGGGTGAACAGACCGATCAGAAATAAAAACCAGCTGAATATCAGCACCCCTGTCAGAAAAATGACCAGCCAGTCCGGGCTTTGCGCGATCAGCTCCAGGAACCCCGGTGTAAAAAAAGTGGTGTTGTAGGTCTTGAACGCTCCGGCCAAATAGTTTTCGCGCAAATGAAAAAAAGAAGGAAATACATGCAGGCCCGTTGCCGTGGCGGCGGCTACCCGGAAAAAGGCCAACCCGATGGAAGGGTGTTCCTGCAGAAACACTGAGCGCCAAAAACTCATAAACCCGCCTTCTCTTTCGCAAGAATGTCCCCGCAGCGATAACGCAACCCATCGCGGTATTGGTAACGGCTTTCCATTAACGACGGGTATACCCGGAATACAACCGCGAAATCATCAAACTCTGGCATACGCCGATGCATCACGCGGCAAAAAAGCGGGATGTTGCCGGGATCGGCGATATCACCGAGTACTCCGCGATGTACATTGTCATAAAAAAGCGTCCGGCTCAAATAAATCTGGTGTGGATCCAGTTCGAAAATCTGTCCGCCTTTGATGCCAAAAACTTTATGATATCCAAAAGCATCCCCCACATCATAAAACATGATAGGGCCGGCCGGCGGAAAAAGGAACTTGTTCATCGCAAGGTTAAACGTCGGATTATGAAGGCTCTTTCGAAAAAACGGCTCCAGAAGCATATGACGAGTGTTGTTATAAAAGAACAAAACAAGCCAGATGACCACAAAACAACTGATGAAGCGGTCACGCAATTCACGGCGCTTGGCAAAATTAACGATAAGGATGGGCGGAATGGTAAGCGTGTAGACCCAAAAAACCGGGAACAGAAAGATCACAATGGCCCAAACAATAAAAAAGACCACCAACCCTAATGTTCGGCCAATGGAGCTGGGCATGTCATTGAACATCTTTCTCGCTAAAGACCTGTGCAGTAAAAATCTCGATCTTTGTTCTTGGGTCTTTCCAGGCATCCGGAGCAAGGCCGGCTTTTTGCGCGCACAGCTGATTCAGGAACTCTTCTTTTGACCATCCCGTTTCGGTGGCGACCTGGGGCAAGAAAACCCCCTGATGCCACGGTCCCTGGCTGACGATCACGCCGTGCTTGCCCAAAATGATCTCATCGACATTTTTGATCGCGCGCGGCTTTGACAAAACTGAAATTTCGACATCCAGGTCCTTCAATTCTTCCGTTTGCACAGGGTCAAAACGCGAATCTTTCGTGGCGCTGGTGATCGCCATATCCCGGACTGTTTGATGCAACGGTCCACGCCCCAGGATATTGCCGATACACCCGCGCAATCGCCCCTGATTGTGAATCGTTACAAAGGCTCCTTCTTCCCGCAGCAAACGCGGGTCCGTCTCCCGAAACTCAAGGGCCTTGCCCGTACGTACAAATTCTTCCATTGCTTGCCGGGCGATGTCAAGAAGGCGATTCTTTTGCGCTGGAGTTAAAACGTCTTGCTCTTCCTTCTTTTGCGCATCGCCATAAATAATGACCGATGTGTATCCGACAACGCCATCCCGGTCTCCTGTCACATCGCCTGAATTGGCATAGCGCAACATCTGCGCGTGATTAAGCCCGCGCTGACGCGCGTACAAAAGCGCCGCCGTCGTTGGCACAAACCCGCACATCTCCATGGCGCTGCGCAATTGGCATCCTTCCCAGAGCCCTTTGGCATCCAACGCCGTGATCGCCTCGATCGCAAGCGCGTCCATCGTTCGCGCTTTTGCGTCCGGATGATAATGCGAAAGATCCGTGCTGACAACGATCAGGACGTCCCTGCGTTCACCGATAATTTTATTTAAACTGGCGGCGAACTTTTCCAATAATACAAAACTGGGCTGCCCCATGATCACGGGAACGATCTTAAAACCTTCAAATGTTCCCTGCAAAAACGGGATCTCAACCTCCAGGGAATGTTCACGCTCGAACGGTTCCGGCACAAATTTGAATTTCTCGTCCTCCGCCATAAGCCGCTTCGCGAAATCCTGATCGACATTAACGATACCCAACGGGGTTTGGAATCCGTCCTGCTGGCCGACAGAAATCCCGTCAAACCCGAAATAATGGCTAGGCGCTAAAATGACGACTGTTGTGTACTTATTGCGGCTGGCGGCCTTAAAGCCATACGCGGCGACCGCGCCGGAATAGATGTAACCGGCGTGCGGGGCGATCACAATATCGATGTGTTGCTCCACCGGCGCGACATCCGCCTGCCGGAAAAATTCCCCGATCTGCGCGGACAGCTCTTGCGGCTCGGCCGTGTAAAACTGGCCGCTGACATTAGGACGTTTGATCTTTGTGTCGGCGTGGGCCATCGAGAAGAAACTAAAAAGTGTAAATAAGGGGATGATAAAAATATTGATCATGCGTTTTCATTCTGCGCCCAATAGCTGTCCAGACTGTAACGCTCTGCTTCCTTCCTGCGGGACAAAAGGAACCAGGTTAGGAAAAAAATCGTAGTATCGGATGCCAGAACGACCGGCAAAGGAACTGTGAGCAATGCGCCAAAACAACCACATTCATCAATAGGCAAATTACGAATAAGCGCCTGCATGACAACGGCCATGAACATTAGCACCAACACCATTACCGCGCGTAACGTCCATTTGAGCCAAAGACCTAAGAGAAGGAACAGCCCCAAAAAAAATTCGATCCAAGGCAAAACGCGGGCAACGAACTCGGCTAGAAGAAATGGCAAAAAGGAATAATTCTGGACGATATAAAGAAAATTCTGGTATGGTCCGATGAGTTTTTCAAAACCGGAAACTACAAAAATGCCGCCGATGACCATCCGCAACGATGGATACCGGCTATTTCTTAATTTCCGCAAGTAATCGTTCAAGTTCGGGCTCCAAAGATTGCATGCCGACAACCATCTTCCCGTTCACGTAATACGTAGGAGTGCTCTTGACCCCGCGCCGCTCCCCCTCCAGACGGCTCTCTTGGATAAGAGCGTCAACGGATTTATCGTTAAGACACGCGCCCAATTTATCTTTATCGAGGGAGACCTCTTGAGCAATCAATACAAAGGCTGGGGTCGCATCCACCAGCCGGCTCCAATTGGCCTGACGGGCCAAGAGGGCATCCTGGAACGGCCAGAATTTCTCTTGCCTGGCGGCACATTCGGCATAGCGAGCCGCTAATAAGCCATGACGGTGACTGGGTAAAGGAAAATATTTAAGTTCCAACCGGATCGTCTCAGGATGCGTGACAATCATCCGGGCCAGATATTCGGCCCCGCGGGCGCAGGCGGGACATTCCAAATCGATGAATTCGGTGATCTGGATAGGGGCGCTCTTATTTCCCTTGGCCCGCATTTCATCGGGAGAACGCGTATCGCGCGGCGAGAGCCCTAAAAAAAATTTTACCGCCAGGACAGCGGCGACGCTGACGGCAACAACAAGAATCGTACCGCGCAACTTGGATCTTTGAGACATAGGCGTTAGTTAAATTACGGCAATTGCGGTCCGGCAGCGACCAAAGATCTCCCTTTCGGAGTATCTTCAAATTTTTTAAAGTTCGTGATGAACATCTCCGCAAGCTTGCGCGCCGTTTGGTCGTAATCGGCCTTATCTTTCCAAAGATTACGCGGGGTAAGGATTTGCGGATCGACCCCATTGACCTGGGCCGGAACATGCAAGTTGAATATCGGCAAAACGGCGAATTGGGCGCGGTCGAGGCTGCCATCCAGAATCGCGTCAATGCTGCGCCGGTTGGCATCAAGCGATATCCGGGACCCGACACCATATTTCCCTCCGACCCAGCCGGTATTAACAAGATAGATCGTCGCGCCGTGTTTCTCGATCTTTTGTCCCAGAATGTCTGCGTATTTCGTTGGATGCAGCATCAAAAATGCCTGACCGAAACAGGCGGAAAACGCTGCCCTGGGTTCAGTGACACCGAGTTCCGTTCCCGCGATCTTCGCCGTATAACCGCTTAAATAATGATACATCCCTTGTTCCTTGGTCAATTTGGCGACCGGCGGCAGAACACCATAAGCATCACAGGTCAAAAAAATGATCTTTTTCGGATGTCCACCCTTGGAAATCGGTTTGACGATTTGCGGAATATGGTCGATCGGATAAGAAACACGGGTATTTTCCGTCTTTTTCTTGGATGCGAAATCAACCTTGCCGTCTTTGGTGATGTCCACATTCTCCAGCAAAGCGTTGCGCCGAATGGCACGGTAAATATCCGGCTCTCGTTCCAAAGTGAGGTTAATGCATTTGGCGTAACAACCGCCTTCCAGGTTGAAGATCCCTTCATCGTCCCAACCGTGCTCGTCGTCTCCGATCAGCATCCGCTTAGGGTCTGCTGAAAGCGTGGTTTTCCCGGTCCCGGAAAGCCCAAAAAAAAGCGCCGTATCGCCCGATTTGCCCATGTTCGCCGAACAATGGAAGGATCCGATGCCTTTGAGCGGCAAAACATAATTCATGACGGAAAAAATCCCCTTTTTGATCTCTCCTCCATACCACGTTCCACCAATAGCGATCATCTGTTCCGTCATGTTGAACGCGACAAAAACGTCCGAACGCATATTCAGCTTGGCATAGTCGAGGTTGGTAGCCTTGCACGCGTTAAGGACCGTCCAGTCCGGTTTAAAATTCTTTAATTCCTGATCGGTCGGCCGAATGAACATATTCTTGAAAAAATGCGCCATCCAGGCTACTTCAGTAACCAGGCGGATCCGCAGTCGTGTCTGCGGATTCGCGCCGCAAAAACCGTCTATCACATAGACGTTTTTTCCGCTTAACTGACCAGTTACGATTGCTTTAAGATGCTGCCAGGCCTGCGGCGAAAGCCGCTTATTATCCGAACTGCCCGCTTCGCCGGTCCCCCACCAGACCGTGTTGCGCGTAAGCTCATCTTCAATAATGTATTTATCTTTCGGTGAACGGCCGGTAAATTTCCCCGTATCAACGGCCACGGCACCGGACTCTGCAACGACGCAACGTTCATATCCCGTCAAAGAAAGATCAGTTTCACGCGTAAAAAGCTCGTCGTAAGTCAAGTTGTAGTGGACCGTGACACAATCTTTCACGCCAACCGACGCCAGATGTTCGCTGATCGCTGGAATATTTAAACTCTCTGTTTTCATCCTTCGATACACTCCTCATTTTATTCATTGCTTGCCCAGGACAACCCTGAGCGTAATCGGATGGGTCATATTCGCGCCCCTACTGATTACTGAGTCGCGAGTCTTCACCGATGTTTTATTCTAAGCAACTTGTTAAAAATCGCGAATTTCCAGATCCAAATCCCTGTCAGAACAATAATGGGCACAATGACAAATTTAACAAGGACCTGGAACGTTACGATCGCTGACCACGGTGAATAAACATAACACAAGATCACCAAGCCGAGGATGATATGGGTCCAACGCAACACCATTCGCAGCTTTACTTCGCTCATAGGCGGGAAAATTTGCCCCTAACATCTTTTGCCACGCACTGCCGCATATTATCACTAATCATTCAGGTACTTCAACCCTTGCAATAACTAAGGTCTATTTCCCGGACAACACCCTAATGAATCCGTCCTTGTAATCTTGTTTGATCTTTATTAGCAATTCTTTCGCAGAAGATTGCGTTTCGAACTTTCCGACACAGATCTGGTACCAAATACTGCCATCGCTCCGGCGTTTCTCATCGATATAAGCCGGGTATCCCTTTTGCTGGGCTTGGGCTACTCCCTTATCGGCGTAACTACGATCTTTAAAAGCGGCGACTTGAATGGTATAAATCTTTCCACTTGCCGCCGTTGTTGCAACGCCGCCTGTAGAGCTCGCCGGGGCAACGGTCGCTGCTTTTGGCTTAACTTTGGAACCCGAGGTCACCGAGACCTGTTTCACTGGAGCCGATGCCACCGGTGCTTTGACCGCAGCTACGGGCGCCGCTTGGACCGGACGACTTGTCTGCTTCAACTCCGTCGACGCTAGTAGCGCCGACCCCTTTTCATCCGTATCAAAGAATTCATATTCGACCTCATTATGAAGCGCCCCTTTTTCCGGAAATATCTCACTTAAAGGAACGGTTTCTTTGCCGCGTTCGTAATTAAACGCTATCAATACCGTTACCAGCACGCCGCCCACAAGCGTCCATACAAGCCATGTTCTTTTCATACCTTCCTCCTGTTCCTTCCATATCCATTAAAAAATTTTTAGGTCACTTATTGCGTTGGATGCGTTCCCGCAACGGAATAGATGTTTTTATCATACCAGCCGAACGCGGCCCCTCGGGCAGCGATCAAAAGTCCGATCTTTTTAGTCGCGGGTTCGATGACCAGCAACCCAAGATATCGATGGAGAATGATAGCATACCGCCCTCCCGGAATCCAGCGAATTTGAGTAATTATCAAATTTCCCCCTTGATACGAGTGCCGTTCAATATCCCCGGCAGGCACCTCACGCAAAATGTGCAGCAAACGCGTGCGAAACCACTTCCTTGGGACATAATAAAGATGATCGTCCGCATCCACACCCAATGATTGTCCTTTATCTGAAACCAAAATCTCTCTGAGCGTTGACGGAGTAAAAGAAAAGACGTCCGCTTCAAGAAAAAGGTCGATCCCACGCGCAGCCAGACTCTTGCTTGGGATACCTGCTTGCTCCGATGGGATCTTTACCAAAAATTCCGGAATCAGGGTGGCCAAAGGAATACGAAAAACATTGACGTCAAACGCGTACGCGTGAACGGATGTGTCCTTTGATTCCCGCTCCACATAATAAAGATTTGCACTAGCGCGATCCCAATACAAAGAAGAGATCCTTCGCGCCGGGCTCTGAAACGCCCGTTTTTGATTTGTCCGGATGTCATAGACATACAACTGGTTTTGTGATGAATAATCTGACCACCGGGCCACTTCATAGCAGAGATGCCGACTATCCGGCGCCCAGCGAATACCGCTAATAACGCCCTTCCAGGCCCCTGCGTCATCCGGCTGTTCCCAGGAATCGACCAATTTTTCTTCGCCGCTATCACGGTCGATCAAATAGATTTCTCTGGAGGTCGTAACCAACAAATATTTTCCATCCGGGGAAAAATGATATTCCTTGATCGGATCAGCAGCGACCAAAACATCCTGCTTATTCCGCCCATTGATCTCAACGCTCTGTAAACGATTATCATTGATAAAATAGATCTCAAGATCCTCTTTGACCCAGGAAGTATCGGCCAAAACAGCTTCAGGGAACTGTATACCTGGGGCGGGATGATAATAATTGAACCAAAACAAATACCCGACTACGAGTAACAGTACACCTTGACCGAGGACAACGCCAAAAAACAAAACATTCCTGATGGTCTTCTTGAGAACCGCGCGGGGATCAATCTCCCGCAACCGCACAAGCAGTATGACCAGAACAAAGCCCACGGTCAAACTGCCGACCGTCCAAAGAAAGACCTCAAAGTAACCACTTAAATAATTAACGATTTGCAAAAACTGCGGGTCATCAATCATAGATTTTCTGCGCGGGATCGCGGTTCTTAATAAACGAAAAATCAAACGGGAAAAACGAAATCTGCGGAGTTGGAAGAAATACCTGTCCAGGGCGGCCAATAAGCCGCGCCCAAACGCTCATTTCTAAAATGCCGACCTTGCCTTATTCCACGGGGATAAGAATGACTTGGCCCACACGCAACTTGTTCGGATCTTTGATCCGATCCTTGTTTAATTCGTAAAGATATTTCCAGCGGTGCGCGGCCCCCAATTGTTCTTGGGCTATTTTGGAAAGAAAATCATTCTTCTGGATCGTATATTCACGCGTAGATACTTTGACTTGCGTTTCTACGTCCTCCTGATCTTCAACGACCATTTTTCCGTCTTCCACCGTTGCTGTTTCGGAAGCGTACCGTTCCTCGCCTCTGGCCGGCATCACGACCTCTTCGACTTCCGCGACCATGAACTGTGCGTTGCGGTCTTTTTGCATACCAAACAGATCAGAAACCGGAGCTACCGCATCAAGCTTGCCGCGGCTGATGATCTTAATACGCTCTTCCGGGATCCCGTTCTCGATCATGTACTGCTTGAGCACTTCCCCGCGTCTTTTCCCAAGTTTAAGATTATACTCGACCGAACCGCGCGCATCACAATTGCCGGTTATCAAAATATCGGCTTCAGGGTTGCGCTCCAATGATTTGATCGCGCTTTGCAAGACCGGGAAATGGTCTTCACGCAGGTCAGCTTTATTGTAATCAAAATAAATTTTAACGTTCTTAATGATCTTCTTGACCAGCAGGGAAGCTTTGGGGCCAGGGCCGGGTGGTTGGTCGTCCTCGGCTTTATAATCATAGATAATTTTGTAAACATAGATGTAACCCTGATTACCCCACGGACGTGCCTCGCCCGGCTGGGTGGGCATCCACCAATATCCGCCGCGCTCTTCATCCTTAACTGGAGCGGGTTTGGCGTCGGTCGGCCACCATTCAAACTTCTGTTGATTTTGTTCTATCTCTTGCTGCCGACGTTCTTCCCGACCGGCCTTATCCCGGGCATTACTGACTTGAGGGAAAGCTGTGACACAACCAACAAGGAAAAACACATATACCAAAGCCTTTAATGAACTGTAAGTCATCTTCTCTTTCCCTCCCCCTGGTACCAACTGCAATTTTATTTTGCCTGGACACATACCGATATGGATACAAGCATTTTAAGCCATTTTTACGAATACATCACTGCTAAAATTCAAAATTTATTTTCCGGATAATTCCTGGACAATGATCTCTTCGGCCGCTAACCAGTCCTGCAAATCGTTACCATTCGTGTAACCACGCTGCGCATAAAGTTCATATGCCTTCGTTTCAATGCGTTGACGGATCGCTGGTGTATTGACATCCACGCTGGCGGCTTGACGGGTCGTCGTGCTCGTTCGCTCCTTGATGGAAAGCGATGTTTCGGGCAGGTACCGTTTTGCGGATACGCCTCTTCTTACAGCAATTGAAGAAATGTCCTTTTGTGTTTGTGTTCGTTTTGTAACCATGGTGAGCTCCTTTTTAAGATCCTTCAAAAATTGGGACAATATTTGCCGGATATGCATTGTCCCTATCATAACATTTTATTTTATCTTGTCCAGTATCTTGTGGTTATGAAACTCACATGAGCTTACGCAAGACTGTCGGCAATATACCGCCGTTACGGAAATAATCTATTTCCACCGGTGTATCAAGCCGGACGGCCAAAAAAAACTCCTTACGGGAGCTATCAGGGCTTTGGGCAACTGCGTGAATATCCTGGCGCGGCTTTAAGGAATCGTCCACACCGGGGAAATCAAAAATCTCATTCCCCTTTAACCCCAAAGATTCCGCGGAATCCCCTTTTTTAAATTCCAATGGCAAAACTCCCATTCCGGCTAAATTACTGCGATGAATGCGTTCAAAACTCTGCGCCAAAACCGCCCGAACCCCCAACAATGCCGCTCCTTTGGCCGCCCAATCCCGGCTGGAACCGGTACCGTATTCTTTACCGGCGAGAACGATCAAAGACGTATTCTGCTCTTTGTATTTCATGGCGGTGTCATAAATGCTCATCTGTTTTCCCGATGGGAAATGGACCGTCCAGGACCCCTCCGTCCCGGCAGCGAGAAGATTCCGCAAACGGATATTAGCGAATGTTCCGCGTGTCATCACGCGGTCATTACCGCGACGCGACCCATAGCTGTTAAAATCAGCCGGTTGAACGCCCAATTCCATTAGATATTTGCCCGCCGGACTTTGCGCGTTAAACGCCCCGGCCGGAGAGATATGATCCGTCGTAACCGAATCACCGACCATCACCAAAACCCGTGCCGCCTTGATCCCCTGGATCGGTTTTGTTATCCTGGACATGCCCGCAAAGAACGGCGGTTCCTGAATATAGGAGCTCTTGGGATCCCATGCGTAAAGGTCGGATTTCGTTGACTTGATGGCGTTCCAGTCCTTGTTTCCCTTGCTCACATTTTTATAACGTTTTCGAAACGCTTCAGCGACGACGAATTTCGTGACGACACGATTAATTTCATCCTGCGCCGGCCAGATATCGCGCAAGTAAACCGCCTTGCCGGATTTGTCTTTCCCGAGGGGTTCTTTGGTCAAATCCAAATCGACCGTGCCCGCCAGGGCATAAGCCACGACCAATGCCGGGCTCGTCAGATAGTTGGCTTTTGTATAAGGATTGACACGTCCTTCAAAATTGCGGTTACCGCTTAAAACGCTTACGGCCACCAGGTCCCCCTGCTGGATCGCGCGCGCGACATCGTCCGGCAACGGGCCGCTATTGCCGATACAGGTCGTGCACCCGTAACCGACAATATGGAATTTTAATTTTTCAAGATATTTCAATAACCCGGCGGCGCGTAAATATTCTTCAACAGCCTGGGAGCCCGGAGCAAAACTTGTTTTAACGAATTCTTTTACATCCAGGCCCTTTTCAACAGCTTTCTTGGCCAGAAGCGCCGCCCCGACCAAAACAGAGGGATTGGAAGTATTGGTACAACTGGTGATCGCGGCGATGACAATGGACCCGTGAGTGATGCTTCCCCGTCCATCAACAGCGATAGTTTTTCCAAGCGCTTGCGGGGCCAATCCGAACCCGCGATCCTTAACTGGTTTTACCAGGCTTTGCTCAAAATCCGTCCGGGCATTGGCCAGCGAAACCCTGTCCTGCGGACGCTTAGGTCCCGCAAGGCTTGATTCCACATCCGCGAGATCAAGTTCGACCATGCTTGTAAATACCGGGTCTTTCGCGCCCACTTCATAAAACATCCCCTGTTCTTTCATATACCGCTCGATCAAGTCGACCTGCGCGGACGAGCGTCCGGTCAGACGATAATACTTAAGAGTTTCTTCATCAATGGGAAACAACCCGATCGTCGCGCCGTATTCCGGGGCCATGTTGGAAACCGTCGCGCGGTCAGGCAAGCTTAAAGATCTAAGCCCCTCCCCATAGAATTCGACAAATTTATCAACAACGCCTTTTTGCCGCAACAGCTGTGTGACCGTCAAGACTAGGTCCGTCGCAGTGACCCCTTCCCGCAATCGCCCTTTGAGCTTAAACCCGACCACTTCCGGCAAAAGCATATAAATAGGTTCGCCCAGCATGACTGCTTCCGCCTCGATGCCGCCCACACCCCAACCAACAATGCCGAGGCCGTTGATCATCGTCGTGTGACTATCAGTTCCGACAAGGCTGTCCGGATAAATGACCGTTTTCTTCCCTGCCTTTGTTTTGAGGACACCCTGGGCAAGATATTCCAGATTGACCTGATGAACAATACCCGTTGCCGGCGGGACCACGCGGAAGTTCTTGAAGGCGTTCTGTCCCCATTTCAAAAATTCATAACGTTCTTTATTGCGTTTGAATTCGAGCGCGACGTTTTTATTGAAAGCGCCGGGAGTCCCGAAGACGTCCACCTGGACGGAATGGTCAATGACCAAATCGCACGGCACCTGCGGGTTGATCTTGCAGATGTCCCCCCCGAGACGCTTCATGGCCGCGCGCATGGCCGCCAAGTCCACGATGCACGGAACGCCGGTAAAATCCTGCAAGATCACACGGCCGGGCTTAAAGGCGATCTCCTTAGCCGGGCCAGGAACCGGCGACCACTGCAGAAGCGTTTGAATGTCCTGCACGGTGATCTGATAATTATCATAATTCCGTAGCGCGCTTTCCAGCAGGATCTTGATGGAAAGCGGCAGACGGTGCGGATCTCCCATTTTGCCGTTAGTCAATTTCTCGAAAGAAAAAATGGTGTACGAGCCTTGCTTGGTCTTAAATGTTTTTTCAACTGATTTGCGATCAAATGTTTTACTCATAGACAATTGAATAATCCCTCCTTTAAAAATATATTTTGTATTATATAAAACCCGCTCAATAAGTCAATACAACCTTCTTTAAAATCAATGCGCCAAAGAGATCAGCGCCGCGCCCAGGACCATCAGCATGGCCCCGATGGAACGTTCCCGGAATCCCTTCTCTTTGAAAATCGCGAAGCCAACGAGCACTGTCAGAAAAACGCTGAGCCGTTTGATCGCGATCACATACGGGACCAACGCCAACTGGATCGCGGCCATGTTGGCGATCAATGCAACCGCGTTAACGATGCCCAGAAAGAATAAATACTTCCCTCCTGCTTTGATCCGCTCTGCCACATCCCTGGTCCTGCGCAGCATGATCAATCCAAGCCCGATCGTCAAAACGATATTGAGAGCGGCCGCCCATACTAACGGCGATGATTGGTGTACTCCGATCTTATCGATGTTGGCGCAGACACTATACAACAACGCCACCATTAACATGTACCGCGGCCCTTTTTCTTTTACCAAGGCCTTGAAAGGGGCGAGATATCCTTCATACAATTGCGTGATGTTCAAGACGTAAGAACCCAAAACGATCAAAAAGATCCCTCCAAGCCCCAAAGGATTGGGGAACTCTCCCAGCATTAAAGGTGCGGTGATCACCAAAAACAAAGGAGTGAACGCCAGCATCGGGATGGTGACGGACAGGTCGGAAACCTCGATCGCTTTAAAATAAAGGACCGAGGCAATAACGACCATAAACCCCTGGGCCATCAAAACCATCCCAAACAGGGGCCCCAAAACAGGCCATGGTTGAGTGCAAGCTGAGGCAAGAAGAAACGGCATGGCGAAGAGATTCATGCCCCATACGACGACATAAGCGCCGCAGCGGCTGATGATCTTTTTTCCCAATACATCCGTTAAAGACGTGAACAGGGCCGCAGTCAAAGATAACAATAACCACATAAATTATATTTCCCATCAAGTAATATGTTTACTTCAGACCAGCGACAGGTGGTGATATTATATAGTAGAAACTAAAAATATGCTTGAATTTCAAACACAACACAATTATGATATCCATGTCAGTAAATCGATCAATTATATTTTTAATGAGGAGGCTTTCTTATGGCTCATATTGTTTGTGAACCTTGCGTAAAATGTCGCTATACCGATTGTGTTACCGTTTGTCCCGTTGACTGTTTCCACGAAGATAAAGAAATGCTCGTGATCGATCCCGAAGTTTGCATCGATTGCGGTGCTTGCATCCCCGAATGTCCCGTCCAGGCGATCTACGTCGAAGATGACGTTCCGGAAAAATGGAAAAGCTATGTCGCTCTCAATAAGACCAAGTCCAAAGACTTGCCCGTCCTTACGGAAAAGCGGGAACCTTTAGCCAAAAGGCCGAACACCTAAACGGGGCACCCGGCGGCAAGGACTTCAGCAGCTCTCTTCCCCGCATAAACCCATCACCAAGAGAAAACACGCATGTGGTTTTTCATGAACGCCTGTTATGGGTTAAGCTTACTGACATTTATTCTGCTTTTGACCGGTTTCGCCCAGAGTTTTCTGCATTTTCCCGTGTTCAAGGCTGGGCACCTGACATTCATGGTCCTGACAAGCATCATCTACCTGTTCACTGAAACGCTGGTCATTTTCTTCTTTGTCGGCACCGGCGTAAGCGTAAAAGAATACACGCACGAGCACAAACTTGATCCAGCATATCACAAACGTTCACTCGCAATAAAATTCCAGGTCTATCCCCCGTTACTTTTGAATATCCTGCTGATGATCATTGTCTTTGTCCTGGTGGGCGCGGTGGACACTTACCGGGTACCGTCCGTGGTCTATCAGGCGCTTTTTCTGGTCGCGTTACTCCACTTCATCAAGGTAAAGATGATCCAACATCAGTGTTTTCGCGACAATACACGGATCATTTTGGATATGGCCGCCGCAGGCTCCCCTGCGGGAGGGGTCAAATAAGGACTTGCCAAGAGCTCTTTTATGTATTACATTGCCAAAATCGCCCAGGCAGCCGGACTGACCGTCATCCTGATCGGTTTTCTGAAGGATTTCCCAAAATTAATGAGCCCGAAGATACTCGGGATCGGCGCGCTAATCTTCGCGTTCGGATGGATCGTCCAACATTTTATGCTCAAACGTTAAAAAACTAAAATCATGAGAACTATCCTCAAATTTGATACGGGTGCCGACGGATTCCAGAAAATGATCTACGTCCTGGCATTCATGGCCATTGTAGTGCTGATCGCTGGGATTATCTTTATTAAAAATACTTTCTAGGAAAACTTTAATGACCGAACCAAAATTCGTTCAGCGCATGAAACAAAAATACGGCCTAAAGACCACCGCCGAACTGATCATCATCATGACCGTTTTTTCCCTCGCCGGCATGGCCATTGTCTGGGTCAGGAAACCCATCTTTCACCTGCTGGGCATTACCGACACCACACCTTTTATCCTTAAATTCCTCGCGTGGCTTGCCGTGGTCTTCCCAACTTACCAGCTCAATCTTCTGGTGTTTGGTTTTCTATTCGGGCAGTTTTCCTTTTTTTGGAACCGGGAAAAGGTCCTTTGGCGGTTTTTACTGCGGCGTCAAAAAATATAAAGCATCAGATAGATCAAAACCCCAGTCACTGAAACATACATCCATACCGGCAAAAGCCACTTCGTAATGCGCACATGCCGCGCGAAATCCCCCTGCATCGCGAAATAAACGGCCCGCAGGCAAAACGGCACAATGATGACCGCCAGAGGGGTATGCGTCAAAAGGATCAAAAAATACACGCCGCGTATCAACCCTTGCCCCTGATATCGCGTTACACCCACCGTCGTTAAATGATACGTGAGATACGAAACCAGGAACAAAAACGACGCCGTAAGCGCCGCGACCATGAACCGTTTATGCGCCGCGGTCTTTTTGCCGCGAATTGCCCTCCAACCCAGAAAAAGCAAAACGCCTGCCGTTAAATTCAGGCAGGCATTCAAAGTTGGGAAAAACGGGGCGTTCACGGTCCCTCTATTCTTTAGAATGAAACATCAATGACGATCAAGGCAAACAGAACTGGCAAATAAAAGACTGAAGCTTTCAATAAATTCTTGGCGTCCGACATCGATCCGGTCAAGGTCAATTTGCGCCCCACCCACCATAACGCGATACCAGCGGCAAACGCCCCAGCGGCGTAAATCCGGCCGGAAAGCCCGATCACTGATGGGACAAGCGACACAAAAAGCAACATCCAGGAAAACGACAAGATATGGGCGAACATCCTTTTACCGTCAGGCTCAACGACCGGAAGCATTTTAAACCCCGCGCGCTTGTAATCGTCCTTTAACAACCAGGCGATTGAGTAAAAATGCGGATGCTGCCACAAAAACAGGATCAAAAATAAAATACCTGCCGAAAAGCTCAAGTGTCCAGTTGCAGCCGCCCACCCGCCCAACGGCGGAATAGCGCCCGGGAAAGCGCCAACGGTCGTGTTCAACCAGCTCACCCGTTTCATCGGCGTATAGACCATGATGTACAAAAAAGAGGTCAACAAGCTTAAAAAAGCCGTCAGGATATTGACCTTCACGTAAAGCACAAAAATTCCCAGAAGCGTCAGCGCGATGCCGAAATTAAGCGCGTGCGCCGGCGGGATGACCCCTGAAGGGATCGGACGGTTACGCGTGCGCAGCATTTTGGCATCGAATTCGCGTTCCAGATACTGATTTAACGCGCTGGAACCTCCGCAGGTGAGCGCGACACCGGTCAATAGCGCGATAAAACGCGCCACATCATGAATGCCCTGCCCTCCCAGGTAAAACCCCAAAGCCGAGGTCACCATGACCAGACTGACGATCCTGGGCTTGGTCAATTCGAAATAAGCGGAAACAGTAGCTGTCATGTTCATAATATTAAAGAATCGCGTTTTTAAATTTTAGCCACGACAACGGCGCCGCGCGTAAAAACAATAAAACGATAACACCCAAGCTGGCCGCGCCGGTCATGACGTGCGTGCTGGTAATGTGCGGCGATTTCTCCGAAAGCACTGTCACGATACCTAAGCAAATCTGTACAACAATGAGCGCATTGAGCGCCAGAATGGTCCACATAACGGGTTTATTTGCGATTTTCTGACGCGCGGCAACGATATTCAGTAGCCCGACCGTCACCGCGATGAGGACCGCTCCCGCGCGATGCACAAAATGAATGATAACTTGGGCCATGGTCACCGAAGGCAGATCGTGGTCAAAACGCCAATCATTGATATGCCTTAACATCGTATCATTAAACGGCGGGATCCAGTAGCCTCCCATCGTCGGGAAATCAGGGATGGCTAATCCGGATTCGGTGTGCCGCATCAAGGCGCCCAAAATCAACTGAACATAAATAAGCACGCCCAGCACAAAGACCATGCGAAGAAACCCGGGATATATCCTCTCCCTCTCCGGCAAAGATGCGCGCCGTTCACGTTCCAATGACAGGCTATAGGCGATCACGATCGTTATAATAAAAAATGTCTGCGCCAAAACCGCGTGCGATGCCGAAATGGCCGTCGGAAGAAGGAACAGGACGGTGAGCCCGCCAAGAATCCCCTGCAACACGACCGCGCCCAACGCGGCGATACCTAAATGGCGTACCCACCTTCGCTTTTCTTTGATACCCAGCCAGATCGTCAGACAAAGAACGAAAAAACCTACGGTCGTGGCGACCATCCGGTGCCCGTGTTCGTAAAAAATACCCCCCACCATCGGCGGGAACAATGTTCCATAAGATAGCGGCCAATCCGGAACAGCAAGCCCGGACCCGGTACTTGTGACCATTCCACCGGCAAAAATAAGAAAAAGTGTCGAAAAACAGGTCAGCTTGGAGAAACGTCGTAAACCTTTAGGTGAGGAAGATACCGTCTGCCCGGTTTTATCAGGATCCCCAGAAATCATCAGTTTCCTGCTCTTCGCCCGCGGGAGCGGCCTGTTCACTGAGCCACTTGTCGAATTCTTCCTGGGTGTGGATGGTCAAAAATCCCTTCATGCGGTAATGCCCCAAGCCGCAAAGCTGGGCGCATGCGATCTCGGATTTCCCGGTCTTGGTGGGCGTAAACCAGGTCGGAATGCTCATCCCCGGGATGACGTCCTGCTTCACGCGCATGATGTTGAGCGCAAACGAATGCATGACATCGCGCGAAGACAAGTAAATCACCGCCGGACGTCCTATGGGAAGATGAAGCTGATTGATAGTATGAATGTCATCTTTTGCATTCGGATCGTTGGGGTCTAAGCCAAGCGGATTTCCCTGCTTGTCAAAAAATTTAAGATCAGTTTTGCCGAAGATACCGTCTTTGCCGGGATAATGGACATTCCAGGCGAACTGCTCGGCCACGACGCGCACTTCAACGATGTCTTTGCGGTCAGGAAAAGCGTTGACCTGTTTGGCCCAAAAGGGAATCGAAAAACCGACCAGCAAAATGGCCTCCACAATGATGACCCAGATCTCAACGACGGACGAAAAATGATTTTGCACGCCCTTGTAATTGGCCACGGCATTTTTTTTGCGATTAAATCTCAATAAAACAACGACAAAGTATATCCCCCATCCCACAAAAAGTATGGCCATGAGGATGTGCACCAGATAGATCATCATGTCTATCTCATGCCCGTGGGCTGAGGCGACGATCGGCAAATTCAACATTTTTGTTATGTCCATATCACTCTCACTTAAGATTGGTCCGAAAGCAATTTTGCTCTTTTACGGATACCGAAAAAAAACTTTACAAAAATGGCCAAAACAAATAAAACAACGGCCAGCAAGAATATCACGCCATTACGTAAACTGATGTTCGCTGGATCATCCGAGGCTCCCCCAAAGCAAACACTGCAGGCGAAGACGGAATGCACCCCGGCAAAAAAAAGATTTACCCCAAAACAGGCAAGTCCACCCAACCATCCGTAGCGCATGGTCCATCAACCCCTGATCTTTTTGATAAAAATGACTTCATAAATGACTAATCCACAGGCGATAAAAAAAGACACTGCTGCAGTAGTCAAATAGCCCCAGCCGTTAAAGAGCGCATGCTGGTTAATCGCCCACCATCCAAATCCGGCGCTGCATAAAATGGAGGCCGTGACAAAAATAATATGAAAATCCCTAAGAGACATATTTTGCTCCCTGCGGCAGATCGAAATACGAAGCGTAAAATATCAGGATCATGCATATAAAGGTAATGACCACACACGCCAAGAGGACAAGAACGATCTTTCGTTCAGAAATAAGATGCATAAAAAAACACGCGACCAGAGAGCCTTTCACGAGCGCGATGGTGAGCGCGACGAGAATGGCCGCGGCCAGCCCGAAATGAAGATAACTGACAGCGACCGTGGCAACGGTCAAAACCAACAATGCCCCGAATATCTTCCAATACTTTAGGATCTCTGCTTTGATATCATGCGTCCCGCTCATCATGTTCTCCTATAACAAATAAAGCACCGGAAAAAGAAATATCCAGACAAGGTCGACAAAATGCCAATAGATCCCGGCGATCTCAATGCGGTTGGTAAAGCGTTGCGGGTCTGTTTGCCACATTTTTGCGCCCGGCCCCCAGAAATAAGCGTTGACAATGATCCCTCCGATAACGTGCAATGCGTGCAAAGCGGTGAGCGTAAAATAGATCGCCAGAAAAGTGTTCGTTTTGGGGAACATATGATGCTCGAATTTCGCGGCGTACTCGAACGATTTAACGATCAGAAATGTCAAAGCCAAAAGGATCGTTATGGCGAGATTGAGTTTGAACTTACCGAATTTGTTCTCCTTGAGCGCCACCCAAGAAAAGACCATACTCACGCTGGAAGCGATCAAAACGACCGTATTAAAGGCCCCAATCGGAACGTTCAAAATAGATGAGCCGTGCGGCCAATGCGCCGCCCCGGTACGCAATAATACATAGGAGGAAAATAAGGCGCCGAAAAGCATGACTTCCGAGGACAAGAACAACCAAATGCCGAGCTTGGCGTTATAGAGCCCGGTATCTTTGCGTTCCTCGACAATATAGGGCATGTTTTCCATAAAAAAATTCTCCTTGGCTTAGATCTGCTCCTGGTGCTGCGGCGTGAAATCTTTTTTTGCACCCGGGACGCTGTATTCATAAGGCCCACGATAAACTTTCGGTACTTTGACGAAATTCCCGTGCCCCGGAGGCGTCGGCGTGGCCCATTCCAGTGTCGTCGCGTCCCAAGGATTATCCGAGGTCACTTTCTTTCCTTTAAAAATACTCCAGATGATGTTGAAAATAAACGGCAACTGGAACAAGGCCAGGATCCATGCGGACATTGAGCTCATTTCGTTAAGCGGCAGTGAGGCTTGGGCGTGGGCGTACTGTTGGCCACCATCATACAAACGACGCGAAACTCCGGCCAATCCCTGCACGAACATCGGCATGAAGATGCAGTTCATCAAAAACAATGATGGCCAAAAATGGATGTGCCCTAGAATTTCACTCATTTTCCGGCCGGTGACTTTTGGAAACCAGTAATAAATGCCCGCGAACAAGGCGAAGATCGTTCCCGGCGCGACAATATAATGGAAATGCGCGATAACATAATAAGTGTCATGCAAATGGATATCCGGTGCGGACAGCCCCAAGGGAAGTCCGGTCAGCCCCCCGATACCGAACATCGGCAAAAACGACAAGGCAAACAGCATGGGAACGTTAAAGCGGATCGACCCGCCCCAGAGCGAAAGGAAAAGACAGGTTAGAATAATAACGGAAGGAATTGAAATGATCATCGTCGTCGTTTGAAAAAACGCACTGATGGCCGTGCCCATGCCCGTCAAATACATATGGTGCGCCCAGACGATAAAGGACATAAACCCGATAAATATGACGGAATAAACCATCGATTTATATCCCCACAACGGCTTGCGGATATTATTGGCAATGACCTCGGAGACAATGCCCATGGCGGGCAAGATCAATACGTACACTTCCGGGTGACCCAAAAACCAGAAAAGATGCTGCCACAAAAGAGCACTCCCTCCTCCACTCACTTCTAATGGCTCACCGCTGACGACCAACCCGCTGGGAAGAAAGAAACTCGTGTGGGCCACGCGGTCTAAAAGTTGCATGACACCTGCGGCTTCCAAAGGCGGGAACGCCAGCAAAAGAAGGAACGCGGTGACAAGCTGGGACCAGACAAAAAACGGCAGGCGCATAAAGCTCATCCCTTCGGCGCGCAATTGAAACACCGTGGCAATAAAATTAATCGCGCCCAAAAGCGACGAGTTGATCAAAAAAACCATCCCGATGATCCAAAAAGTCTGGCCAATGGGGGCAATATTCGCCAACGGCGAATAGGACGTCCAACCCGCGCTGGCCGCGCCACCGGGCAAAAAGAAACTCGCCAGCATGACCACGCCCCCGATAAAGAACAACCAATAACTGGTCATGTTCAATTTAGGGAACGCCATATCCGGCGCGCCGATCTGCAACGGAACGATATAATTCCCAAAGGCCCCAAAAACAAGCGGAACGACGCCCAAAAACACCATGATCGTTCCGTGCATGGCGCCTAATTCATTGTAGAATTCGGGAAGCATGATGCCACCGGGCGCGCGGTTTTCCCCAAGGAACTGCCCGATAAAAGGGATTGGTTCTCCGGGGTACGCCAACTGCCAGCGCATCAACAACATTAAACAAAACCCGAATAAAAGAAAAAAAAGACCGGTGATACCATACTGCAGCCCGATCACTTTATGGTCGGTCGCGAAAATATATTTCCGCCAAAAACTTAACTCGTGGGAATCTGAATGATGCTCAGAATGATGCTGTGCCATAAATTTTACCTGTTTCCGGGGATTCCGAGGATCTATTCTGCCGAGGATGGCTTGGAAAACGTAAAGTCAGCTGTTTTTGTTTCACCTTCAACAATGGTTACACTGACGGTCTGTGTCCCCAGCTTTTCATGCCAGGCCTCGATCTCATATGTCCCGGCCGGCAGGTTGTCGATGGTAAATTTTCCATCCTGCTTCGTGGCGGCAAAAAATGGATGGGACATGACCGAACCCCACGCCAGCATCCAGGGGTGAACGTCGCATTTGAAGGCGAACATAAATTCCGCCTTGTCGAAAATTTTTGTCGTTTCCGTACGGAATTTAGGCATGGCCAGATTAAATTCTGGATTGATCTTGGACATCGCGTGAACATTGTGCAACGTCCCATCGGGATTAAGGATCTTCAGCGGCTGGCCGACCATGACGCCAAAAACGTGCGGTTCATAAAAACATCCTTTTTGATCCAAAACGACCGGTTCCGTAGGGGCCGTGTAAGCCTGATTGGGTAAACCGCTTTTGACGTGCACAAAAACATTCGCCATCGCGTTACCCTCCCCCAAAACCAGGGTTTGCGGATACACCGCGCTGGTATGCTTCTCGATACACAACGGGTCCGCGTCCATCTTGATCTCCTTGAACTTGGGAGCCGCCCCATCATATTTGACAACGCCGGAAATCGACGCGGCATCAACGGATGACGTAAAAATTACGACGGGTAATGCCATGAGAATAAAAGAATTTTTGAAAATCTTTGTTCTGTTCATTGCAGTCTCCTTGTCGCTCAATGACATAAAATATTGAATTAATAATCCGTTTAATGTACTATACGCCCCCACTTTTGTCAAGGAAGGAGTCAACTATATTGTAGCAAAACCACCAAATTTTAGCGATATTTGTCATACTTCAGCCCAATCTGGTGGATGAACGGTTTGAACCGACTGGCGTCATCTTTAAAGCCGCGGAATTCACTGGCACACTTGTAGCAGTTGATAAGGGTCTCCACCCTTCTGACCAAAAACCAGTCGACCAGCGCAAAAACCGGCAGGCTCAATCCATAGGTAAACGGGACCAGAACAATACCGACCAGCATGGTCAAGCATCCTACGAACTGGTTAAAATCCTTCGAAGTATAAAACTGCCTGCCCTGACACACCGGGCAATAGTCAAAGATCCCGCCCATCGCCGCGACCTTCCCCCACGGACTGGAACATTGCGGGCAAGCGAGTGCGGTGTGTTCCTTCAATTCAACGCTGGCGTAATGTTTGCACTGCGGACAGTGGCGGGAAATAGATTTCATTGTTATCTGGGTCAAGTAGCAAGGAACAAGGGTCAAGGTAAATCCTTGTTCCTTGACCCATGCCCCTTGCCCCTACAAAAATATACCAAATTTTATAGAGTAGTACTTATACGTCATATCACCTATCAATACCGCGCAAAGAATAACGTACAAAATGCCCGTGGTGGCCTGGGTATTCTTCAATTTTAAAGTCCCGTGGGCAAAATACAGCGAAACCAGCGGAAAAAGCAGCCCGAAGGCAAACGCGATCAGCAAGAAAAATCCGTCAAACTTAGCGAGAAATTTCAGAAGGGGCATCCCTTCCCCGCCATAAAACACCTTTCCCGTTACCAGAAACCAGACATCCCAAACCAGGCGCGCGGACAAAGAAAATCCCAGCACATCCACAGCGCGCTTAAGATGCGACATGGGCAGCCCGTGGACATTGAGGTACCAATGCCCCAAATTCATGGCAAAGAGCGACGCGCAAAAAATACATCCTCCCATGATCCAGGCGATCAGCGGAATCGGCCACGCGGCACCGGTTAAATCCGTCATCACTCGATAGAACGCATAAATCCCCAAAAGCGACGGGATGCTCATCCACAACGCATCAGGATATTGTTTTTTCCAGGAGATCCTTGAGGTGGCGATAAAAACACCTTTCCATAACAAAACGACCAATTTCGTCTCCAGCGGAATGTCCATGAACAATAATGAAACGACCGTCACTCCGCCCACGACATTGGGCAGGCCGATGTGAAATTTGTGAAAACCGTTTTTAAGCGGGTCGGTGCGGCTGATCCAAAAGCACAGCGGATAAATGACGCTAAAGATAAAACTCGTCAGTATGGTCAGAGGAATAATCATAAAAAAGGAAGCTCTGAAGAATTACTGTGCCGTCTGCTGCTGGGACTGCGGCGTTAACGACATCAGATAATTACGCAGCGCGTGGATCTGTTTGTGCTCGTCTCCCTCCAAAATATCGGTGGGGCCAGCGTCGGCAAAACCGGCCGGGTCATAGTAGGTAGGCATTTTCGTGCCCGGCAAAAGGTCTTGGGGGTTTTTAAGCCATTGGTCGACCCATGCGGGCTTCAAGCGCGACCCGGCCAAGGCGAAATCCGGCGCCCAGTTCTCCGGTGAACCGCCGGGCATCTGGGTGCCGACAATATGGCATTTCGCGCAATCAAAATAATCTTTGGAAAACAACTTCGCGCCGGCCTCGAGCTCTTCCGTGCTCATCCCGCCATGCGCTTTTTCGAAAAGCAAGGATTTTTCGTTATCCAGGGCCGAGAAATATTCCACGAGGTCATTGATCTCATCAGTCTTAAAGCTATAGGTCGGCATGCGCACCTTCAGCCACGGCCGGATGATCGACGGGTCATGTAGAAAATCGAAAAGCCACTGGGCCTGTACCTTTTTTCCTTCCCCGACCAGATTCGGCGGACTGAAGCTGGCGACCATCGCCCCGGCCTCATTGGCGGAGACATTGTTATAATCCACCAACCATTGTTTCACGGCTGGCTGGATGGCAGCGCCGTCATTTTCGATCAAATGGCATCCCTGGCAATTGAAGACCCGCACCAATTCCTGGCCGCGCTCCACATCCAGGTCGCGTGGTGTGCGCGCCAGGCTCTTCGCTTCCGGCGCGCCTTTCACAAAGCCCAACAAGGCGGTCGTGACTGCGTCGGCTTCCTCATCACTGAAATTAAAATTAGGCATGCGTAATTTTTCATCAGGCAATTTCACTTTTCCATCGTCAAAAATACGCGGGTCCTTGAGCTTCTGGGCGAACCAGGCCTGGCGGCTGTGGTCGATGTGCGCGAACCCAAAATCCAGGCGGTCGACCGGACGGCTGCCGATCTCGGTCAACTCCGTTCCGATAGGCTTCTCATTCTCAAAGCCGGCGATGTTGTGGCACGAAAAACATCCATAATGGCGGATCAATTTCTCGCCGGCAAAGGTCAATTTTTCATCCCGGCCCATCGCAGTAACTTTTTTCTTCGCGGAATCCAGCGTTTCGGATTTCGTCAGAAAATCCAGGACGATTTTATCGAGCCCCGCGTCATCCACAGCCGGGACTTCCGCCTGTCCATAAACGTCATTGCGCAGCGACGCGAGATACGCGGCCACGTGCGCGGCTTCTTCATCGGAAAGCCGCAAATCGGGCATCTTGGTTTGTGGATTATAACTGTGCGGATTCTTCAGCCAGTTATACAGCCACGCTTTCGAGGTCTTGCTGCCCAGGCCACTTAAATTGGGACCTTGTTCCCGCCGGAGCGAATCACGGGTGGTGGCCTCAGCCGGATTTTTCGGTTCAATGCGATGGCACCCCATGCAACCGACGGCCGAGACGATCTCTTTGCCTTCTTGAATGTCACCTTCCACGGGGATCGAAGCGACCGGATATTCCGGATTATTCGCGAACAAATACGCCACAATGGCGTGGATCTCCTGCTCGCTACGTTTGCGTGATTCCGGGTCGCTTGTATTAGACTGATCGAAGAACGCGGGCATCCAGGTATCGGCATGAAAAGTATGTGGCGATCTGATCCACTGATACGCCCATTTTTTAGAGACCTTCGAGCTCAATTTGGTCAAATCCGGCCCCGGCTTCGGCCAATTCTTGTAACGGTCGATCGTGTGGCAGGTATAGCACCCGGAGCGTTCGATAAGGCTCAATCCCAAATTTAATTTTTCAGCGCCTTTGACGGCACCCTGCCCCGCGTGGCACTGGAAACACCCGGCCGCAACGTGTTGTTTGGGCAACATCGGTTTTTCCCAATGATGTACCGGCTCCCAGCCATATTTCTCTTCCCACTCCTTGGCCTGCTCGGCCGATGAAGGCGTGTGCGCGGCCGAGATGAAATCCGTCCCGCGCCCGCGGCCGCCATGGCAGACCGTGCAACCGAATTCATCGATTCTATGCGCGGAATCGTTCCCTAAATATAATTCCAGATTCGGATGGGTGCGAAACGGCTGAGACGCGTCTTTGTGGTCCGGATTGGCGATGCCCTGGTGGCAGGTGACGCAACGGTCCACGGTGGGAACTTTAGCGAAATTCAGGTCTTCGGTAATATCTTTAACGACGATCTGGTCGATCTTGTAATTGGGATTGGCCAGGTCGACAATCGGCAGGTCGCGGACCATCTCGGCGATACGGTTGGTGAAATTCATCGCGTTGGGGTCGATCTTGTCGAGCTTGCGCTGAAGGATCTTTGTTTTTTGCTGGAACGCGCGCTCCTGGCGCTCAAGTTCGGTCAATTGCGCGCGGCATTCATCAGCCGTCTTCTGACGCTGCGCGAGATCCTGATCGGATTGTTCAACGGCAAGTTTTAATTCGGCAAGTTTTCGCTCCAGGCCCGAAAGCTCCTCAGCGGCTTTTGCCAGATGCGCGCCCTCCGCCCCACCGTGCGCC
>ORJL010533280.1_pt1 | contig 42344 bp, 43 predicted proteins | sample 1779941 | NCBI WGS metagenome assembly ORJL01 (sample SAMEA104232317, study PRJEB22302) | groundwater metagenome | biome: forest; feature: aquifer; material: groundwater | place: USA | collected 2011-08-07 | depth 5.8 m | reverse complement strand
GCCTCATCCAATGCCTTGTCCAATCAGGGGTGCCGAAGCTATCTCGTGGCGGCAACCTTCGCCAATTTCTCTCGCACAGCCCGCTTCAGGGCACGTACCTTGTCCAGGCCTGGATAGGCGCCGCCTTCAGCCTTCCGGTCGAAGATCATCTCGTCTTCCAGCAGGACCTCAAGCCGTCCACCATCCACGGGTGTTAGAGATATCCCCACGTCTGCCTTGAACTCGGTCCAGAACTCGGTGGCGATCCACGCCGCCATGGGGAGAAAGCCTCAGCCAAGGCAATACCGAACCTCCAATTGGAGCTTACCTGACTTTTCTGTCATATGCTCTCACCCCCTTCTATCTATTCCCGAGAACAGCAAATGTGATTATTAGTATATGACGTGCGTCGTTTACCTGTCTAGCATCACACAATCAACTTGACGTATTCTTGGGCAGACCATATACTCAAACTCACTTGGCGAATTATCGCCAGACATATAACAAAGGCTGCGAACGGGAGTAGTACACCTCAAGCGTGGCCCAGAGAGCCGGGTAAGGTGGAAACCGGCGCCAAGCGCAGAGGTGGAATGGACCCGGGAGCTGCAACCCGATTCCTCGGTGACGAGGAGGTAGGCGCTGCCGGAAGGGCACCGTTACAGGCCCAAGCGTTGAACCACATCGCTGGGTAGACGCTGGAATCAAGGTCTCGACTGTGTCGGGACGAATAAGGGTGGCACCGCGGAAGAGAAGCCTCGCCCCTTGTGGGTGAGGCTTTCTGTTTAACGTGGGAATCAAAACAAAGGTCTCTCAAGAAGGAGGAAGCGATGGCAGACACCAAGACGTTCCTGGAAGAGAAGGATATCCCCAAGGTCTGGTACAACATAGCCCCAGACTTGCCGACGCCTTTGTCGCCGGTCATACATCCCGGCACAAAGAAGCCCATAGGGCCCCAGGACCTGGCCCCCATCTTCCCCATGGCCCTCATAGCCCAGGAAGTCAGCAATGAGCGCTACATAGAGATCCCGGATCCTGTCCGAGAGGTCTACAAGCTGTGGCGTCCCACTCCTCTGTATCGGGCGCACCGCCTGGAGAAGGCGCTGGACACGCCGGCGCGCATCTACTACAAGTACGAGGGCGTGAGCCCTGCCGGAAGCCACAAGCCCAACACAGCCGTCGCTCAGGCCTACTACAACAAGGCCGAGGGAGTCCGGCGACTGGCCACGGAGACCGGCGCAGGCCAGTGGGGCAGCGCACTGTCCTTCGCCTGCCAGATATTCGGCCTGGAGTGCAAGGTGTACATGGTGAAGGTGAGCTACCAGCAGAAGCCGTACCGCCGTTCGATGATGGAGACCTGGGGCGCAAAAGTGGTCGCCAGCCCCAGTACTGACACACATGCGGGACAGTCCATCCTGGCCAAAGACCCGAACTCCCCTGGCAGCCTGGGTATAGCCATCAGCGAGGCGGTGGAAGACGCCGCTACCCACGACGACACCAAGTACTCTTTGGGCAGCGTGCTGAACCACGTCCTGTTGCACCAGACGGTGGTCGGCCAGGAGTGCCAAACCCAGTTCGAGAAGCTGGACGACTATCCCGACGTGGTGATCGGCTGTGTAGGAGGCGGCAGCAACTTCGCTGGCATCAGCCTGCCATTCGTCAAGGAGAAGCTGGCGGGACGCAAGATACAGTTCATCGCTGTGGAGCCTGAGGCTGCGCCCAGCATTACCAAGGGCCAGTACGCCTACGACTTCGGCGACACGGCGGAGCTGACGCCTCTCATCAAGATGTACACGCTGGGCCACAGCTTTGTGCCACCCTCCATCCACGCCGGCGGCCTGCGCTACCACGGCATGTCCCCCATCATAAGCCTGCTCTGCCACGAAGGTATCGTCGAGGCCAGGGCGGTGCACCAGGTGCCCGTGTTCGAAGCGGCGATACAGTTCGCCAGGACCGAGGGGATAATCCCAGCTCCGGAGTCCGCTCATGCCATTCGGGTGGCCATAGACGAAGCGCTAAAGTGCAAGCAGTCGGGGCAGGCCAAGACCATCCTGTTCAACCTGTCTGGCCACGGCTACTTCGACCTGGCTGCCTACGACGCCTATCTGTCAGGCCGCCTGGAAGACTACGCCTATCCCAAGAAAGAGGTAGAGGCCGCAATAGCAGGACTGCCGCGAATATAGAGAAGGCATACAAACTGGCAATTAAGCTCCATCCGCTCACCCTGAGCATGTCGAAGGGCGTGAGCGGATGGGATACGTAGATAGATAGCCAAAGTAACATGAAGAAAGCTATGCCATGACCACTCCTAACCTTGTGGAGAGAAAGCGCATTCTCACAGGAGACCGGCCTACCGGTAAACTCCACTTGGGCCACTACGTCGGCAGCTTGGAGAACCGCGTGCCTCTCCAGGACCAGTACGATTGCTTCTTCCTCATCGCCGACTACCAGGCCCTGGGCGACCATCTGGACGACATCGTCGGCATAAGCCGCTCAGTGATGGACGTGGCTATGGACTGGTTGGCCGTGGGCATGGACCCGGAGAGAAGCACTTTTGTGGTGCAGAGCTACGTGCCGGAGCACGCAGAGCTGGCCATGCTCCTTTCCATGGTCACGCCTCTGGGCTGGCTGGAGCGCAACCCAACGTTGAAGGCGGAGATGGAACGCATCGAAGGTGGTAACGGCGGCGAGCGAGTGTCGGTGGGCTTTTTTACATACCCAGTAAGCCAGGTGGCTGACATCCTGCTGCCCAAGGCCCACCTGGTGCCTGTGGGCGAAGACCAGTTACCGCATATAGAGATGACGCGGGAAGTGGCGCGACGGTTCAATCGCCTCTTTGGGGAAACGTTTCCCGAACCACAAGGCATGGTGGGCCGCGTCGCGCGACTGCCGGGCACCGACGGCCAGGCCAAGATGAGTAAGAGCCTGGACAACGCCATCTACCTCTCGGACGACGAGGAGACGGTCAATCGCAAGGTGCGCGGCATGTACACCGACCCAAAACGCATTCGTGCCGACATTCCCGCCGATCCGGAGGGCAACCCGGTCTTCGCCTACCATGACGCCTTCAACGACGACAAGGCGGAAGTGGAGGACTTGAAGGAGCGGTACCGCAGTGGCCGCGTGGGAGACGTGGAGGTGAAACGGAAGCTGGCCGCAGCTCTGAACAAGTTCCTGTCGCCTATCCGGGAGCGCCGCGCCCACTACCAGCAACGCCCGGATATGGTGCGTGAGGTGCTAATAGAAGGCTCTCGCCAGGCCAAGAAGGTAGCCGAGGCCACGATGTCAGAGGTGCGTGAAAAGATGGGGATTTTGTATTTCAAATAAGCCATGTACACACCCACCCTAGACCAAGTCAATGCCCTGAAGCCCAGGGACGGCAACCTGGTGCCCGTGTACCGCGAGATCAACGCGGACCTGGAGACACCAGTATCGGCGTACCTCAAAATCGCCCGCGGGCCGTACTCCTTCCTGCTGGAGAGCGTGGAAGGCGGAGAACGCCAGGCCCGCTACAGCTTCATCGGCACCCAGCCATACCGCATGCTTGTCACCGGCCACGGCACCAGGCCTGGTGCCGTGGATCCCTTAACACTCATCGAGCAGGAACTGTCCCAGTACAAACCCGTGCAGGTCAAGAGTCTGCCCCGCTTCCTTGGAGGCGCCATCGGCTACCTGTCCTACGAGTGCTTCCGCTACTGGGAGCCGCGCGTGCCCGCTCCTGAAGCCGACCCCATCGGCGCGCCGGAGTCAGCCTTCATGTTTACCGACACGCTCCTGGTCTTTGACCACGTACAACACAAGATCCGGGTGGTGAGCCATGTGCGCCTTAACGGGGATGTAGATGCTGCCTACGCCCAGGCGGTGGGGCGCATCGAAAGGCTGGCTTCACGGCTGGGGAAGCCGCTCCGGCAGACGCCCAAGCCTCAGCGTTTGTCTGATGGGCTTGCAAAGCCGCAGTCGAATTTCACCAAGGAGGCGTACCTGGACGCTGTGCGACGGTGCAAGGAGTACATCGTAGCGGGCGACATCATCCAAGTGGTGCCGTCGCAGCGGTGGGCGCGGCCCACAACGGCGGCTCCCTTCGACATCTACCGGGCGCTGAGGGCGCTGAACCCATCGCCATATATGTACTTCTTGAAACTGAATGACCTGTACATCATCGGCGCATCGCCGGAGGCCCTGGTGCGGGTGGAGGACGGCGTTGTGTACAACTTCCCTCTTGCCGGTACTCGGCGTCGTGGCGCTACCCCCGAAGAGGATGAGGCCCTGGCCCAGGAGCTACGCAACAATGAAAAGGAACGCGCCGAGCACATCATGCTGGTAGACCTGGGCCGCAACGACGTGGGCCGCGTGTCTGAGCCCGGCTCGGTAGTAGTGACGGACCTCATGCGTGTGGTGCGATATTCCCACGTCATGCACCTGGAATCTGAGGTGCACGGCCGCCTGCGTGCCGACCGCACCATTTACGACGCTCTGCGTTCGTGCATGCCGGCGGGGACGCTGTCGGGCGCGCCCAAGATCCGAGCCATGGAGATCATAGCCGAGATGGAGCCGGAGAAGCGTGGGCCGTACGGAGCGGCGGTGGGGTACTTCGGTTTTCAGGGTAACATGGACACGGCCATCCCCATACGAACCATTGTGATGAAGGACGGCGTAGCGTATGTCCAGGCGGGCGGCGGCATCGTATACGACAGCGACCCAGAGGCGGAGTACCAGGAGACGATGAATAAGGCTGCAGCACCCCTGCGGGCGATTGAGCAGGCGGAGCAAAACCAATGATCTTGCTAATAGACAACTACGATAGCTTCACCTACAACCTGTACCAGTACCTGAGCGAACTGGGTGGCGACGTGAAGGTCGCCCGCAACGACACCATCACCCTGGAGGATATCCAGGCCATGGCGCCGGAGAAGATCGTCATATCGCCGGGGCCGTGCACGCCTCGTGAGGCCGGCATATCCAACGACATCATCCGCCACTTTGGGCAAAAGACGCCTATCCTGGGCGTATGCCTTGGCCACCAGTGCATCGGCCACACCTACGGCGCTACCGTGGGCTTTGCAGGCGAGATCATGCACGGCAAGACATCTCTGGTTCACCACGACGGCAAGGGCGTCTTCCGCGGCCTGCCCAACCCTTTGCAGGTCATCCGCTACCACTCCTTGGCAATATACCGCAACACATTGCCGCCGGAGTTAGAGGTCACGGCCTGGACCGACAATGGCATTGTCATGGGTGTGCGCCACAAGACGCATCCGGTGGAAGGCGTGCAGTTTCATCCTGAGTCCATTATGACCCAGGCAGGCAAAGAGTTGCTGAAGAATTGGCTGGATGGGTAAATGTATGGAGCAACGAAGAATGACCAGGGAAGAGCGACGACGCTCTCTGGAAGAAGCAAGCCGTGATCCTGTGTTCTTGGCGGAACTAGAGGAGGTAGAGCGGGACTTTCAGTACGCTGACGCTGAAGCTGCTAGGATGATTAACGAGTCAGAAGAAGCGTAATGATCCAGGCGGGTAAGGAGCAGCTGAGGGACTGGCTGGAGGGGTAACTACATGAAGAAACGAGTGCTGCAGTGGCTTCGCGCATTGCTGCAAGTAGTGGCCATCGCTGTGCTCACCTTGGTCTTTGCCTTGGGTATCGCATTTACGCTTGCATGGATGCGTTTGATCGAAAAAGCAACTATCAAAGACTTCCTCGATGTGGGTCTTTTGGCTGCTCTTGTGATTGGTACTTTCTGGTATGCCCGCAGGACAGAGCAAATAGCAGAAGCCACTGCCGACTCCGTAGCCGAGGCCATAAAGCAGCGATACCTGGCTACTCAGCCCTGGGTGTTTCCTGATCTTACAATAGCGGGTGAATATCGACTGGTGACGGATGCCGTGCCAGTCAAGAACATTGGCAAAGGGCCAGCCATAGACTTGAAAGTTATCATCAGCAATGAGAATAATCCTGTAGACAAACGCCGAATAGAGCAAATACAAAAGGATTTCAAGAGAGGCGCGCTCACTTGGGCCAACCAATCAACTGGGCGAAGCTGGCCGTACTTGGAACCTGACGACTGTGAACTTCTAAAGGATGATGCTCTGCAAAAGGCGCAACAAGGGCAAACAGGGATCATTGCCGTCGAGTACAAAGATATCCATGGCAGGGGCATTTTGTCGGGCTGGGCTTATCGTGTAGAGAAAGGGAGCGAGGAACGTATGGTATTGATTCCAGGGGAGCCGATTTACCCAGTCGTGAGAGCGGAATAGGAGCAAACACCCATAATCCGCGAAACCATTGATACCACCGTCCGGGGCAAGTATCCTTGCAACGGCAAGAGAAAGCAATAATCCTCAGGAGGGCAGCTAGGTGACCAGCATTGTAGACTTCCTCAATTCTAACTCGGGTGCTGTCCAGGCAATCTCAATCGTATTGCTCTTTGTGGTGACGACTTTTTATGCCTGGGATAGCCACGAGATGGCCAAAGCTGCCCACAGGTCGTTGAAGCAAGCCATACGTCCCATTCTCACCTTTGGGGGACTCACTGGCGTGAGGACAACTGAGAGGGCCAGTGCGGTCTACCTGTGCTGGCAGAACGAAGGTACGGGTCCGGCGCTGAACATACGATGCTGGGTCGAGACGCGGGACACAACTGGCAAACCCAGTGGTGTGCTGAACCGAGGTAGGGCGTGGGACGATCCCGAGGTCTCTCATCAGTCCCTGCTCTTTCAAGACTACCTGTCCGTTGGGCGCTGGGTCAGCACGACTGAGGCTAACACCCCTCAGTTTGTACCCGTCTGGAGAGTGGCTGTTCCGTTTGACTACGATGCGACTGCCGCTTTTCGCGTCATTGCAGTGTACGAAGATGTCTCCGGTAACCACTACGAGTCGAAGTCTGAGTTCAGGAAAGGGACCGGTGGTGAATTCGAGTGGGGGCTGTTTAGCTGCCGGCAGGTTGACGACAAAGAAGCGGTGAAGGCTCTGTCCGCTGCAGGTCACCACTCTTGAGCCAAACCCCAGGCAGACTCTGAGGACATGAGGGGAAACGTACATGATCCGCGAATCCATTGACAAGATAGTCCGAGGCAAAGACCTGACCCGGGAGGAGGCGACCCAGACCATGAACGAAATCATGGAGGGCCAGGCCACGCCTGCACAGATCGCCGCCTTCGTCACGGCGCTGCGCATCAAGGGCGAGTCGGCGGAGGAAATCGCAGGCATGGCCACCGTTATGCGGCAGAAGTCGCTGAAGGTGGTTACCGACGGCTTCCTGGTGGACACCTGCGGCACCGGCGGCGACGGCCATAACACCATGAACGTATCCACCGCAGCGGCCATCGTAGCTGCAGCGGCAGGCGTCAAGATAGCCAAGCACGGCAACCGCGCTGCATCCAGTGCATGTGGCAGCGCCGACATCCTGGAGGCCAACGGCGTGAAGGTTGACCTGAGCCCGGAAGGCGTGAAACGGTGCATCGAGGAGGTGGGCATCGGGTTTATGTTCGCGCAGGTGTTTCATCCAGCCATGCGCCACGCCGCCGTGCCCCGACGGGAGATAGGCATACGAACCGTGTTCAACATCTTGGGGCCTCTGACCAATCCCGCAGGCGCTCATGCGCAGCTTCTAGGCGTGGCCGACCCCGGCCTGGGCGAGAAGATGGCGCAGGCCCTGGCCAGCCTGGGTACGCAGCGGGCCATGGTGGTCCACGGCATGGAAGGCATGGACGAGATATCCATATCTGGGCCTACGAAGGTTTGGGAACTTGCAGATGGCAAGGTGCGCACGCATACCATCACGCCGGAGGAGGTTGGGCTGCCCAGCGCGCCGCTGGACAGCATCAAAGGCGGAACGCTGGAACACCACAAGGAGATGTTCCTCAGCGTGCTTCGGGGAGAGCCTGGGCCTGCTCAGGACGTGGTGGCGTTGAACGCCGCCGCCGCGCTGGTGCTGGGCGGCAAGGCCCGCGACCTTAAAGAGGGCATCACCACAGCCAAGCGGGCCATCGCCATCGGCGCGGCCATGAAAAAGCTGGAGGCGTTTGCATCCTTGAGCCAGACTCTGAGCTAATGACCACAGGCACCATCCTTGACCGGATCCTGGAATCCAAGCGGCGTGAGCTAGCGCGCCAGAAGCAAGCGCAGTCGCTGGCGGAGATGGAGCGCCGCGCCAAAGCGACGCCGCTACCGCTGAACCTATCCGGCGCTCTCATGGGGCCGGACGTCCGCCTCATCGCCGAGTGCAAGAAGGCATCGCCGTCACGCGGCCTGCTGTCGCCTACCTACGATCCGGCGTCCCTGGCGCGCACCTACGCAGCCAACGGCGCTGCCGCTATCTCGGTGCTCACTGAGGTCGACCACTTCCAGGGCAGCCTGGAGCATCTATCCCAGGTGAAGGAGGCCGTGCGCGAGGCTGGACTGCCGGTGCTGCGCAAGGACTTCATCTTCGACCCGTACCAGGTATACCAGGCGCGTGCCTGCGGTGCCGATGCCCTACTGCTCATCGTGGCCATGCTGTCGCCGACGCAACTCAAAGAGCTGCTAGGCGTTGCGCAGTCCATATGGGTACAAGCGCTGGTGGAGGTGCATTCCGAGCATGAGCTAGAGGCTGCGCTGAAAGCCGGCGCTGAGATCATTGGCGTCAACCACCGCGATTTGAGGACACTCCAGATGGACATGGGCCTCTCGGCCCGGCTGAGGCCACGCATCCCTGGCGGGAAAATCGTAGTGGCGGAGAGCGGCATCCAGAGCCGGGAGGACGTGGCCCGCATGAAGAAGATTGGCGTCAACGCCGTGTTGGTGGGCGAGGCGCTGGTCACCGCGCCCGACGTGGCCGCCAAGGTGCGAGAGCTGGCGGGGGTACTCTCGTAAAGATGGAGTGAAGTGCTCCCGCATTAGCAGTAGTTTGATGCCAAGGTCTGCCGAGGCTAGACGTCTGTAGAGCAGAATGGTTCCCTACATGAACAAGGAAGAAATTCTACAAGAGATTCGCCGAATAGCCAAAGCCCAGGGCGGGAAAGCACCTGGCGAGAGGCTGTTCGAGCGTGAAGCAGGGATTAGGAAATCGGACTGGTACGGCAAGTTTTGGGCTCGTTGGGGCGATGCCATTCGCGAGGCTGGTCTGTCTCCAAACGAACTGGTCGGTCCAATTGATGAGGAATCGCTTTTAGACAAGTACGCCAGGTTCGCACAGGAATTGGGCCACTTACCGGTTTCCGGAGAACTGCGGCTCAAAGCCCGCCAGGAATCGTCCTTCCCTAGCCATAACATATGGGGCAAATGGGGTGGAAAGTCTGAGCTGGTCAAAATGCTTGCACAGTATTGTCAAAGCCATCCGGAGTATGCCGATGTTCTCCAGATGTGCAAGGACGTTCCGCGCGCAAGGGATGTGTCGAAGGACACAAAAACTACAACCAGTGGAGATGGCTTCGTTTACCTGATCAAATCAGGACGTTTCTACAAAATTGGAAAGACAAATGCTCTCGGTCGAAGAGAATATGAACTTGCGATACAGCTTCCACAGAAAACAAACACCGTCCATTCCATCCGAACAGACGACCCAGATGGGATAGAAGAGTATTGGCACGAGCGCTTTGCCTCAAAGCGCAAGAATGGCGAGTGGTTTGAGCTCAGCGCGGCTGACGTTGCGTCATTCAAGCGGCGGAAGTTCATGTAGGTAGATTCCGTGATTCGCGTCAAGATATGTAGCGTTCAAGATGTGGAGCACGCTCTGGCCGCCGCCGAGGCTGGCGCCGACTACGTGGGCCTGAACTTCGTGCCCGGCGCACGGCGTTGCCTCTCGGAGCAGAAGGCCAGCCTGATAGTCAAAACATACAGGCAGAAGCACGGGCGCGGCAGGCCCAGGCTGGTGGGCGTATTCGCTGCCCAACCTCTTGAAGAGGTGAACCGCATCCTGGACGACTGCGACCTGGACATGGCGCAACTTAGCGGCAACGAACCGCTGGACTACTGCCTTGCCGTTGGGCGTCCCGTCATAAAGGCGGTGCACGTGCCCCTGGGCCTGCCATTCCAGCAAGTGGTCAGCGCCCTGGACATTATTCTTGCTAAACTGGAGTCGGTGAACATCCTGCCCCTGCTGGACCCCGACGTAGCGGGAGCCCACGGAGGCACCGGCGCAAGCTTCGACTGGAACATCGCTAAAGAACTAGCGCCGCTCCATCAGTTCCTCATGGGAGGAGGCCTCACCCCTGAAAACGTCGCCCAGGCCGTCCGTGACGTCGAGCCTTGGGGAGTGGACGTCTCCAGCGGCGTGGAGACTGGTGGAGTGAAAGATGAGGCTAAAATCAAGGTCTTTGTGCAGCAAGCGCGGGAGGCCGAGGGATCGCGGTGAGTTTATTCCAAAACCAGATCTGACTGCTAAGCAATGAGGCATACCCTCGTGGTTCCTTGGCAGTTGAATACAAATGCCTGAAGGCAGGTAAAAGCGGCAATCTTCTACTGGGGACTGTGGTTAGTTGAATAACAAGGCAGCAGCGATGAATGTAAAAGTCTACACTAACCCTGGCTGATTTAGTTGCAGAACGTTGGAGGCGTTTCTAACCTCCAACAGTGTTCAGTTTGAACACCACGACCTCGCCACTGATAGGGATGCCCTGGAGTATTTGCGGGCCAAAGGGATCACAACTGCCCCTGTAACCATCGTCGATGATGAAGTGATTATTGGGTACTATCCCAAGAAACTCATCTCCTCCCTGAAACTGAACGTTAAAGTAGACCTGGGCGCCAATGTAGATTGGCTGGCAACGAAATACGATATAGTCCTTAGCGCGGCTATCCGAGCGGTCAGGCAGCTATCCGACACGCAATTAGGTAAGGAGGTCACATGGCGGCCCCAAACGCTGGGCCAGCACATGCTCCACGTGCTGTCGTTCCCTGCTCTCGCCCTACGCAGCGCTGAACATGGAAGCATGAGCCTCGAGGACATGCGGGCCTCTACCGAAGCGCTGGAATGGATGGCCACGGTTGAAGCCATATGTCGGTATGGCGAGCAGGTTCGCAGTGAAGTGGCAAGCTTCCTTACGAGTCGCAATACTGATGCCTTTGAGCGGGTAGTTAACTCACACTACGGAGGAGAGGTCACGGTGCTGGATCTGATGACTATCATCCTGCGGCACAGCACTCACCATTTGAAGCAAGCTTACCACTTTATGGAGAATAACCTTGGGGTGTCCTTGAAAGACCCAGCGACTGACGCGGATCTGGAAGGCATTGCAACACCAACGGAACTCTTCTAGCAACGGTACTTCCTTACCGGCTTTGTCCTTCGACAGGCTCTGGGTAGGCGGGCTATACTAACAAACCAGTATGAAGACGAAGACTACATTCCCTGACTCCCGAGGCCGCTTTGGCGACTACGGAGGCCGCTTCGTGCCCGAGACGCTCATGGCAGCCTTGGAGGAGCTGGAGGCGGCGTACCGCTCTGCCCAGCAGGACTCGAAGTTCCAGGCAGAGTTGGCCTCCCTGCTGAAGCACTACGCCGGGCGTCCCACTCCCCTGTACCACGCCGCCAACCTGAGCCGCCACCTGGGCGGAGCGCAGATATACCTCAAACGAGAAGACCTGGCCCACACCGGCGCGCACAAGATCAACAACGCTTTGGGCCAAGGTCTGCTGGCCAAGCGAATGGGCAAGCGCCGCATCATTGCCGAGACCGGCGCTGGCCAGCACGGGGTCGCCGCCGCCACAGTGTGCGCCATGCTTGGCATGGAGTGCATCGTGTACATGGGCGAAGAGGACATGCGACGCCAGGCTCCCAACGTGTACCGCATGCGTCTGCTGGGCGCGGAAGTGCGGCCTGTGACCAGCGGCACCCGTACCCTGAAAGACGCCATTAATGAGACCATCCGCGACTGGGTGACCAACGTGGAGACACCCCACTACCTGCTGGGCAGCGCCGTGGGGCCGCATCCGTACCCCATGATGGTGCGCGACTTCCAGTCGGTGATAGGCAGCGAATCACGGGCGCAGATCCTTGAAGCGACAGGCCGCCTGCCAGACTACGCCATTGCCTGCGTGGGCGGCGGCAGCAACGCCATTGGCCTGTTCTACCCATTCCTGGCCGACGAATCGGTGCGCCTGATAGGCGTGGAGGCTGGCGGCGAAGGGCTGGAGACCGGCCATCACGCCGCTACGCTAGCGGCGGGCAGGCCGGGCGTGCTGCACGGCTCTTTTTCATACCTACTGCAGGATGCCGACGGCCAGGTGCTGGAGACCCACAGCGTATCGGCTGGGCTCGACTACCCAGGCGTCGGGCCGGAGCACTCCTACCTCAAGGACATCCACCGGGCAACCTACGTGGCCGTGACCGACGCCCAGGCACTGGAAGGGTTCCGTCTCTTGTGCCACACCGAGGGTATTATCCCTGCCCTGGAGTCAGCCCACGCCATTGCCTACGTAGCGCAGCTAGCGCCTACGTTGAGCGCCGACACTATCATTGTGCTCTGCCTTAGTGGCCGTGGCGACAAAGACCTGCAGACGGTGCAGGAACAAGGCCAGTCCTCATAGCAATCGGGCCAAGTTACCCATTGGCTACTGCCGTTGACGCCACAAGCCTGCGATGTTACCATGCCGCCGTCCGGCAAGGATGATGGCAGGGACCCCAAACCAAATCGCGAAGGAGGATAGTATGGCGGAACAATGGTTTGACACACACGTCCACCTGGACTGGTACAAGCCCGAGCAGTTGCCTCAGATTATCTCGGATGCGAACAAAGCTGGCGTCACTAGGGTGCTGGCTGTTGGCCGCTCGGTTATCTCATCTGCGGCTACGGTGTGGATAGCCCAGCAGCTACGCCCCGTGTATGCTGGCGTGGCCATTCACCCGCTCTGGCCGGACCAGTTGGACGACGAAGCCTACGCCAGGATCAAGGCCCTCACCAAAGACTCCAACGTAATTGCCATCGGCGAGACTGGGATCGGAGTCGGCTCGGGGCGGGAGCCGGTCACCACAGTTCAGGTGACGCCGGAAGTCCGAGAGGCGCAGCGCCAGAAGCTGGCCCGGCACATCCGGCTGGCACGAGAAGTGGGACTGCCCCTGGTCATGCACAACGACCGGGCCTCAGGCGGCGATATAGCGGAGATCTTCCAGCGAGAGAAGGGCAGCGAGGTTGGCGGCGTCATGCACTCCACCATGGTGGGCCTGGAGGATGTCAAGAAACTGCTGGGCCTGGGCATTTACATCTCCATAGGCCGGCAGATCAACAGGCCGGGGTTCGAGTACCTGGAAGAGGTCGCCAAGGCCGTTCCGGAGGATCGCCTCATCATAGAGACCGATTCTGCTGGAGGAATGCCCGACGGCACTCAGAACCCTGACAAGCTGATGGATGTGGCCCAAAAGGTGGCCACTCTGCGCGGGATATCCATGGATCACCTGCGGCAGATCACCGTGCGTAACAGCAACAAACTGTTCAATCTTCCCTAACACTGCGGACGGCCAGGTAGAAGAGGAAACGCAGCATGACATGCTCGGCCCACCTTGGGTCAAAATCCAGGGTGGGCCGACCTATTATTCAAGGGGTGAAGCCCAGCTTATCCGGAGGTAGATACGCTATGCCAGGAATAATGGTCCAGGGAGAGTTGGTGGGGATAGTGGAGGGGCCGGCCATGGTGCTCAACATCAGGGGCGTCGAACGGAAGATACAACTGGGTGTACAAGTGCCTCTGACTTGGGTCTCACAACACATGGAGCAGCAGGTGACGGTGCTGGTGGAGAATGGCAAGATTGTAGAGCTTATGTAGGAACCCTACCACTGGCTTGCTGAAAGGTGGCGGCTCACAGTTCTGTGGCCTCACTATTTCACCACGAGCACAGCGAGGAATCCAAGGCGTAAGCCTTGAACCCTTCGCTTCCCATTCGCTGCACTCAAGTTGCCAGCCCAGCATCGCCACAAGCACTGCCTGTGCCGATGCTGGGCAAAAGCCACACTTGTGGAGATGGGTCTTGTACAACTAGGGCTTGGACTAGATGCCAAACAACCCCAGCACGTAAACGACTGACGACAATACACCCACGAGCAACAACGAGTTGGCAACATACCGGTTCTTAGGCTTATTAAGGCCCCAGGCTATCAAACCTCCAACAATGCCACCCAATACTGCAAGTACCCACCACCAGTAAGACGGACTAGATACAGAGGTTGGCTCACTCATTTCCAACTAACCTCCTCAAGAGAGATAGTAGGCTACATCTTTCCACCTGGCGGGCATAATATCACCAGTCAGAGTATTTCGCACTATGCTCACCGGGCAGGGCCTCAAGAAAAACTACAACCCGCAGTAATCTGCGGGTTGTAGCGGTACGCTCCCCAAAAGGCCGCTTTATAGCTTGGTCAGCCGGACACTTCCCATGTGGGGGATGGCCAGTATCTTCTGCATCACTGCGTCGGGAATAGGGTCGTCCAGGCCGACCACCATCATGGCCCTGCCTCGTGGCGCTTGGCGTCCCACCGCCATGAAGGCGATGTTGATGTCGTGCTGGCCGGTAAGGGTGCCCAGAGCGCCGATCATACCGGGCCGGTCCTGGTGGTCAATGAACAGCAGATAGGCGCTGGTCGGCACCACGTCCAGTGTGTAGTCGTTGGCACGCACAATGTGCGTCTCGTTCTGGATGCGCGTACCACCCAGGGACACAGACCCTTGCTGGGTCTTGAGTTCCAGGACAATCATGGAAGGGTACCCTTGAGATGCGCCGTTCTTCTGCTCAGAGATGTGCAAGCCACGCTGGGCCGCCAGAACAGGAGCGTTGACCAGGTTTACCCTTTCCTCAGTGACGCCACGCAGCAAGCCTACCAGCGCCGCCGACTTCAGGGTAGAGGTATCGTAGTTGGCCAGTTCTCCGTAGTATCGGATCTCTATGGAAACGAACTGGCCTTCCGCCAGTTGCCGGACGAGGTTGCCCACGGTGGTAGCCGTCTCCAGATATGGAGCCACCACTGCATGGACATCCGGTGGCAGGAAAGGCATGTTGACCGTGGATCTAGCGGGCTTGCCGTCCAGGATGGCCAGGACCTCACGTGCTACCTCCTGCGCCACCTCCTGCTGGGCCTCCGCGGTGGAGGCTCCCAGGTGGGGCGTTGCGACAACCTTGGGGTGCTGCAGCAGGGGCGAATCCCCGGGAGGTTCTTTGACAAAAACGTCCAGGGCCGCTCCTGCGACGTGCCCTTCCTCTAGGGCCTTCAGCAGGGCGTCCTCATCTATCACGCCTCCACGGGAGACGTTCAGCAGCCTGACCCCGGGCTTCATCGTCTTGAGTTCCCGTTCTTTGACCAGCCCCTTGGTAGCCTCGGTAAGGGGCGTGTGGAAGGTGATGATGTCCGAGCGGCGGAAGACGTCTTCCAGAGATGCTAGTTCCACACCCAGGTTCTGGGCATAGGCAGGAGACACGAACGGGTCGTAGCCTAGCAGCCGCATGTTGAAGGCGGCGGCGCGCCGGGCTACCTCTGACCCCACGCGACCCAGGCCAACGATGCCCAGTACCTTGCGACGCAACTCTACGCCTACGAAGGAACTGCGCTTCCATTCGCCTTTGCGCAGCGAGGCGTTGGCCTGAGGGACGTGCCTGGCCATGGCTAGCAACAACGCCATGGTGTGCTCCGCCGCTGCCAAGGTATTGCCCGTGGGAGCGTTGACCACAGCTATGCCGTGCCTGGTGGCTGCCTCCAGGTCTATGTTGTCCACGCCTACGCCGGCGCGGCCAATAACCTGTAGCTTGGTGCCTGCCTCAATGACGTCGGCGGTAACTTTCGTCTCGCTCCTCACTACCAGGGCGTCGTAGTCCTTCAGGATGCGCTTGAGTTCGTCCTTGGCCAGGCCGGGTTTGATGTCCACCTGAGCATGCTGGTTCAGGAGTTCAACCCCCTCCTGGGCAATGGGATCAGAAACTAGGATTCTGGGCATTAACTCCTCCTACAAATCGCAGGTGAATAATATCACGTTTCACAAGCGGGCGCAGGTAGCTAGAGAAGGGGCAAGTCACGGCTTCCTTGCGGCCCCAGATGCACCAGTGGCTCATCGCTGCTGCGGCTGCAAGAGCCCGGCAGTGCACCTCCCACTCACTGAGCATCTTCTTGTTTGAGAAACACTCTTGTTTGGGATAGACTGTGGAATGTCAGTCACTGTGGGGCGGAAGGAGTGGATGTGGCACACAGGAAGGATGCGCCGCTCGAATGTCTCTCGGTGGAGGCGGTACAACCAGGAAGTCAGAGAAACCGACAAACTGGCAGTTTTTTCACCCGAATCGCTTGGGTCTCACAGTGTCCAACTGGAGGATTTGACAATGGCAGTGATGAACCATCAAGCCGAGGAACTCAACGGCATACTACAGGCCAACAACCCCGTCGTGTACGAGTTGCTTTCAAAGAAAGGCAAGGCAATCTATTTCCCTCGGAAAGGAATACTTGCACAGGGCGCCGCAGCTAGAGATAAGGAGATAAACGCCACCATTGGCACCGCCTATGAAGACGACGGCAAGCCCATGGTCTTGCACAGCATAGCCCGGGGATTCGACCTGGACCCCAAGAACGCTTTCCCCTATGCCCCTAGCGAAGGTATAAAACCACTGCGGGATAAGTGGCTAGAACTTATTAGGACAAAGAACCCCTCCCTGCACAATACGGAGATTAGTGTGCCGGTCGTGACCTGTGGCGTCACCAACGGCCTGAGCATAGTAGGGTACATGTTTGTTGAGGAAGGGGATGAAGTCATAATTGCCGACCTCTACTGGGAGAACTATGACTTGGTGTATACCAACGCCTACGGCTCTGACTTCAGATTCTTCAATTTCTTCAAGGACGGACTGTTTGACGTCAACTCATTCCGGAAAACTATCAATACCGGACGCCCCGGCAAGAGGGTGGTGCTGCTTAATTTCCCAAACAACCCATCCGGCTACACTCCAACCAAAGCCGCCGGCAGGGAGATAGTAGGTGTCCTAGGCGAAGCGGCCCAGGCGGGCAATAAACTGGTAGTTCTGTTGGATGACTCTTATTTTGGACTCGGATTTGAAGAAGACCTCTTAACTGAATCTCTATTCGCTGAGCTGGCTAATTGCCACGAGAACCTGCTGGCTGTCAAGCTTGACGGCCTCACCAAGGAAGAGTTTTCTTGGGGCCTACGGGTGGGATTTGTTACCTACGGCATAAAGAACGGCAGCAAAGCTCTGTATAAAGCCCTTGAGGACAAGACGGCTGGGGCAGTGAGAGGTAACATATCAAACGCTTCGCACCCGGCCCAGTCCATCTTCCTGAACGCATTGAAATCAGGAGAGCACGAAGAAGAGAAAGAGTGCAGCAAGCGGGTAATAAAAGAGCGCTACCTGAAGGTCAAAGAGGTGCTGGATGCGCACGCAGAGTACGGAAAATACTTTGAAGCGCTGCCCTTCAACTCTGGATACTTCATGTGTGTCAGGCTGAAAGGATTGGACCCGGATAAAGTCTGGGAGGTACTGCTGAATAAGTACAGTACCGGGGTGGTCTGCATCAGCGAGAAGAACATGTTTCGCATAGCCTTTGCCTCAACGCCAACGGACAAGATAGATAAGTTGTTTGGCAATATCTATGCGGCCTGCAGGGACTGCGCCTAGCTAGACCTTGGTCACTGGTTCAGATCCAAAGCATAGCGTATGCCATCTGCACACGCGCAAGAGCGCAGGCGACAATTAAACCAACCCCCTGGGGCTATTACGGGTTTCGAGCAGACTTGCGAAACCTGCCCATGAAGTCCACTGCCTTCTGTATGTCCTCAATTGACACCGCGTTGTAGATCGAGAAGCGTATGCCCCCGACGGAGCGGTGTCCCTTAATGCCTAGCAAGCCTTCCTTCTTGGCATCCGCAATGAATTTGTTCTCCAACTCTTCAGTAGGCAGTCGCAAGGTGACATTCATCCAGCTCCGGCTGTCCTTCTCAGCGCTGCCTTTATAGAAATCCGGTGCGGCGTCTATGGCGCTGTACAGCAAGTCCTTCTTGGCCGCGTTGATCTTCTCCAATCCTGCCAGACCGCCCTTGCTCTTGATCCACTCTAACACCAGCTTCATGATATAGACCCCGAATACCGGGGGCGTGTTGTATAGCGACTTACTGTCTACATAGGTCTTGTAGCTCAACATGGCTGGAAGGCCTGGTTTGGCCTTCGCCAGAAAATCGTTACGAATGACCACCAGCGTTACACCCGCCACGCCGAGGGTCTTTTGTGCTCCGGCGTAGATCAGGGAAAACTTCTTGAAATCTAGTTGCCGCGAGGCGATATCTGAAGACATATCGGCTACCAGCGGGATCTCGCCGGTATTCGGAAACTCCTGGAACTGGGTCCCTTCGATAGTGTTGTTCGAGCAGACATGGAGATAAGCCGCGTTCTTTGGGTACTTGATCTCGCTCATCTTCGGCATCCGGCGATACTTCTCCTCTCGGGAGGAGAACGCTATATGTGTTTTGGCTATGCTCTGGCATTCCTTCATGGCTTTGTTAGCGAATTCGCCGGTGTCCACATAGGCAGCCGCCTGGTCATCGCCGATGAAATTCATAGGAATCAGGTCGAATTGGGTGGACGCGCCGCCGCCCAGGAATAGCACCTGGTAATCATTGCCAAGTCCGAACAGTTCACGCACCAGCGCGATTGCCTGGTCATTTACCGTTTCGAATTCCTTGTCGCGATGGGAGCTTTCCAGGATTGAGAGTCCGCTGCCATGGTAATCGAGGAGTTCTTCCTGCACGATCTTAAGAACATCCAGCGGAATAGCCGCCGGGCCTGGATTAAAATTGACGTTTCTTTTTACCATTTGTTTATTCCCATGTATGATTTTCCCGTTACAGTCAGTGGTGCTTGCTCAATACTACAGCTAACGGTGTATTGTGAATAATATCACGTTTGCGTGGGAATGCAGATAGGTTATTGTGACAGTTCAGGGCTTTTTGCAAGGTCGATTCTCTGGGCCGCGTCTCATTTTACAATGCGTAGAAAGCGGTGTCTCCCGACCTTCAGAGTATCGCCCTCTTGTAGCTCTTTGGCTAGGAAATCGCTGGCGACTTTTTGCCCGTTTCTCTCAGATGTCACCCTGAGCACAGCGAAGGGTCTGGGGTGGTTGGGAATCCCCCCTTCAGATTGCTTTACCCAGAATAACACAAAGGATCAACGTCTTTCTTTACACATCTGCCCTGAAACGTTTTCAGGAAGATGAACACCCGCTACGCCCACCAGAGTAAGCTTGCCCCCTCTGAACTCCTCAAGTTCCGCTACGGCTGTTTCTGAGGTTGTGTATCTTCTCTAACTATTTTTACGAATCGGCGTCTACCTATTTTGATAACATCACCATCCCTGATAAACCCTTTGTCAGCACACTTCTCGCCCTTGATTTCGATGGCATCTTGTTGGATGAGCCGCTTGGCCTCGGAAATGCTTGGCACTAAGCCTAGGAGTGCAAGTGTAGAAGACACCGGTATAGTTATGAAGGTGACTTCATGTCCACGTTGGATGCCGAACCGGTTAAGCTCTCCATCATCAGACTCCACGAACTCTCTAGATACCATTTCGCCTGCAAATCTCCCATCTCGTATAAGAGCCTTCATTCTGAAGTCCCTAAATGAGACCGGCCACGGTTGTATCTCGTCGGGCGCCTCTCTCCTCTGCACCACGCGCTCAAAATGCGCCTCCGCTTCCCTCACGGCCTCCGCGGGGTGGAACTGGCCCACTATATCCCTAGCTAGCCGCTTCTTCAGTTCCATCGGATTAACCGACTGCCCTTCCAGGGCACGGCGCATCTCTTCCAACTCTCTGGAACTAACTTCTGTAAGGAGGTCATAGTAGTTGATGATGAGGCCGTCCGGAATGGACATTACCTTGCCGTACATGTCCTGGGGCGTTTCATCTATGCCGATGTAGTTGCCCAGGCTTTTGCTCATCTTGTGCACGCCATCGGTGCCCACCAGCAGCGGCACCAGGAAGCACTGTTGGGGGCGTTGGCCTTCCATGGTCTGAAGTTCGCGGCCTACCAGCAGATTGAACTTCTGGTCCACGCCGCCAAACTCCACGTCGGAGCGTACGGCTACGGAGTCGTATGCCTGGAGCAGTGGGTACAGGAGTTCTGTGATGGCGATGGGACGTCCTTCTCGGAACCGCTTGGCAAAGTCCTCTCTAGCCAGGAACTGGGCCACGGTGAACTTGCTGGTGAGGCGTATAACCTTCTCCAGGTCGAACTTGCCGTACCACTCGCTCTGATAGACGGCCTGGGTCTTGGCCTTGTCCACAACCTTGAAGAACTGCTTCATATACGTTTCGGCGTTGGCTTCCACCTCCGCCTGCGTCAGCATTCGGCGCGTAGCGGACTGGCCGCTGGGGTCGCCGATGCGGGCTGTCCAGTCGCCCACTATGACCACCACCTGATGCCCAAGCTCCTGTAGCTGGCGCAGCTTTCGCAGGCCTACGGTGTGGCCCAGGTGGATATCCGGGGCGCTGGGATCAAACCCCATCTTGAGGCGCAGCGGCTTGCCCGTTTTGAGGAGCTGCACAAACTCCTCCTCAACGATGATCTCCGCCACGCCACGGTGGAGGATTACATCCAGCGTCTTATCGTCCAGTGCCTTCGGCATTTTGCCAGTCCGGTCTCCAAAGAGAGATAGTTTCAGGGCAGTCCTAGCACCCGCCTGGTCTCCTCCACGTCTGCGTCCATTTGCTTTCGCAGGGCCTCTGCACTATCGAAAGCCACCTCATCTCTAAGGCGTTTCACAAACTCCAGCCGCACGTCCTTGTGGTACAGGTCGCCTTTGAAGTCCAGCACAAAGGCCTCTATGGTACGCTCCCCTGGCCCGAACGTAGGCCGGACACCTATGCTGGTGGCTGCTGGGTAGCGCTGCCGGGCAACGTGAAGCCAGGTGGCGTATATGCCGTCTCCAGGTATGCCCAGGTTGGACTCCACCGCCACGTTGGCGGTTGGGTAGCCCAGAACTGGGCCCCCACGGCCGGCTCCGTGCACTATCTGCCCGGCAACAGCGTAGTTTCTGCCCAGGTACTGCGAGACCCTGGCCAGGTCGCCCTGCGCCAGGGCGTTCCGTACAGCGGTGCTGCTGATACGAACATCCCCGTCCAGGTACTCCCTCGCCACCGTGACACTGAACCCTTTCTCTCTTCCCATAGCCCGCAGCACCTCCGGCGTGCCTTCCCGGTTGTGCCCCATGGCAAAATCGGGGCCTACTACCATACCGCGCATCCGCAGATGCCGCTGCAGCAGGTCAACGAACTCCCGCGCTGGCGTTTGGGAGACCTCAATGGTGAAAGTAATAGGCACTACGGTCTCTATCCCGTTATCTCGCAAGAGGCGCACCCGCTTCTCCACAGGAGTGAGAAGACTTATGGACACATCCGGGCGCAGGATGGAGAGCGGGTGATTGCGAAAGGTGACCACTGCCGTGGCGCAGCCGGCGCGGGCTGCCTCCCGTTTCAGCAAGTCTAGCAGATACACGTGTCCACGGTGAACACCGTCGAACACACCTACGGAGACGTATGTGTCTCTGGAAGGAGCGGCTTTAGTCAGCTCCTCTTCCAACGTCGTTGTACTCACTTCGAAACAGCCGCCTGCCCAACAGCCTTCCGAATGACCTTGACCTGCTTCATCAGTTTAGCGAAGTTCTCGAAGGTCAGGGACTGGGCCCCGTCTGAGAGGGCCACGTCGGGGTTAGGGTGTACCTCTATGATCAGGGCATCGGCCCCAACTGCCACCGCTGCCACGGCCATGGGCGTCACCAGGTACCACTTGCCTGTCCCGTGGCTGGGGTCGGCCACTACAGGCAGGTGGCTCAGCTTTTTGATCACCGGAATAGCCGCCAGATCCAATGTGTTCCTGGTGTAGTGCTCGAAGGTGCGAATGCCCCGCTCGCAGAGCATGAGCTGCCGGTTGCCGGTGGCCATGACGTATTCTCCAGCCAACAGCCAGTCATCATAGGTGGCGGAGAGACCCCGTTTCAGCATCACAGGTTTGCCAGCCTTCCCCACCTCCTCCAAGAGGTTGAAGTTCTGCATGTTCCTGGCGCCTATTTGAAGAACGTCTGCATACCGGGCCACCAGCTCCACGTCTTGGGTATCCATCACTTCCGTGATAACGGGCAGACCGGTCTCCGCCCTTGCCTGGGCCAGGATCTTCAGGCCGTCTTCGCCCATTCCCCGGAAGCTGTAGGGCGATGTCCTGGGTTTGAAAGCGCCTCCGCGCAGTACTTGCGCGCCGGCGGCCTTCACAGCTCTGGCCGTGCTCATCGTCTGCTCCTCCGACTCCACGGCGCAGGGCCCGGCGAACACCACCAACTCTCCATCGCCAACCGCCACGTTGCCAATTTTCACCACTGTGTTCCTGGGCTCAAACTCCCGGCTGGCCAACTTGTACGGGCGGGATATGGGCACTACCTCCATTACTCCCGCCAGAAGCTCCAGCTCATCCCTCAGGTCTGGATAGGTCTGCCCCACTACACCAATGACGGTCCGCTCTACCCCTTGAGAGAGGTGGCCTTGCAGTCCACGCATCTCCAAGTGCCGTTTCACTCCTTCGACATGTTCCTCAGTACATTCCCGCTGCATAACTACGATCATATTGTTACTCCACATGAATTAGACATGATAGGCCATGAGTCAGCTCGTCCCTTTCACGAAGGGACCTGCAGCGGCGGTAGAAGTATTGCGCCCGCCACGCGCACTGCAACGGCCTGACTCCTGTCACCTACTTGTCCTCCGTCCCACGAGCCCTTAAATTGACGGCTCCACGAAGATACACGTTCACCAACTCGTTTGCTTGCTTCTCAGTATTTACCAGAACTAGCGCCCGAATACAACTGGGCAAAGCACCAGGCACTTCCATTTCGTGGCTATCTAGCAGCGCCACGTACTCCCAGCCCATCTGGCGGGCCGCGGCGGCAGGGAACTCTGCGTTCAGGTCTCTGGTGGTTGTGAACACGGCGGCGGCTATATCTTCCGTTCGGAGTTTGTTGGCTGCCACCAGGCGCTGTAGCATCTCCCGCGTTGCCTCCAGGATAGCCTCTTTGGTATTGGCTGTGGCGGTAGTTGCACCGCGGATACCTCTACATACCAGGCTCATGGCACACCTCGACTTGCTGGAGGTTTGTGGTCCCCTTGCAGACTCCGCAGAAACTGTGCCGCGCGCTCCACCTCATGCCCCGGCGGGGCGCTGTCTATGGCGCTGACCAGAGCGCTTCCCACCACCGCGGCGTCGGCGAACTTGCCGATCGCCTCTACATGCTCCCGGCGCGACACGCCGAAACCCACAGCGACGGGCAAACTGGTATGGGCGCGGACACGCTCCACCAGGTGTGAAGCCGCAGATGAGACACTATCTCTGGCCCCTGTCACCCCAGCAACGCTCACGCAGTAGATGAACCCGCTGGCCGTGGCACAGGCGGCAGCGATGCGCTGCTCGGTGCTGGTGGGCGCCAGGAGACAGATTACGTCTATCCCGCGTGGCAGACACTCCTCCCTGAGCGGCGCCGACTCTTCAGGCGGCAGGTCGGCCACAATGACTCCATCCAGCCCCGCCTCCTGGGCCTTTTGAGCAAAGACCTTGAGGCCCATCTGGAGAATGGGGTTGTAGTACCCCATGAAGACCAGCGGGACCGCCAGCCCCCCCTGGCGTAGGGCAGCGCACAGCCCCAGGCACTGCTTCAGAGTTACACCCTGGCGCAGGGCATGGAAGCTCGCCTTCTGAATGGTTGCGCCATCGGCTAGGGGATCGCTGAAAGGCACTCCTAGTTCGATGACGTCGGCGCCCGCGCGCGCCAGGGCTGGGACCAGTTCCAGCGTAGTATCCATATCTGGAAAGCCCGCAGTCACGAAGGCGATGATGCCTACTTGACGGCAGGACGCCAGCCTGCTGAATGTTTCCTGTAAACGACTCGAGGCCATGCGGAATCCTCACACTGAAACGGCAACGGCGAAGGCCAGCGCGTTCTGCGCCGCGTGCGCCATGCAGGAGTTCCAAAGGGAGCCGGTACGCTTGTACAGCCACGCCAGCAGTATTCCGGATGCGAAAGCTGGAATGATGCTTCCCAGAGCAAGATGCCCAGCCGCAAACAGCAGCGACACTAAGCAGGCCCCCTTCCAGAACCCCCAGCGACCGGCGAGCACCGGCAGCATGAATCCCCGAAAAAAGACCTCCTCTGCCACAGGCGCGACCGCCACTATCATGACAAACGCAACTATACGCTCCGGAAACGTGTCCAACATCTCGCTGGGCAACGGCTGAGGCGACATCTCTTCTATGCCTAAGAGGTTCACGGCCATGGCGTAAAAGAGCGCGAAACCTACGCTGGCCAGGAAGACCGCCAGTGCCAATGTAGCGCCATTGTTGAGGCTAGACTTCAGCCCCAGCGCTTGCAAGGAGATGCCGTACCTCCGTAGCCCAAACCACCAAGCCGCCGCCATCAACATACCTTCCATGACAGCTACGTATACAAATCCAGAAGCCTGGCCCAGGATTCCGGTCCCGCGCGTGAACTGGGTCGCTGCAAAGAACAGCAGGATCGTTGTCGCCACAACCACGATGGTGGCTTTGACCACATCTCTTAATGACCAGGGAACCCCTGTGCCCATAGACACCTGTACGGACTTCATTGGCAGGTTTCGCAACATGACATATGGTGTGTAGCATGGAATGTTAGCACGCAGACTGCAAGGGTGACAACAGAACCCGTGCCGGTACACGCCGTTGACGGTGCTGTAGATAGGTGCTACCATCACGCCGCGAAGCAACCGGCTAGACCAAAAGGAGGACGGCAATGGCTGGATGGTTTGACTCCCACGTACACTTGGACTTCTGGCGCATTGAGGAGGTGCCGGGAGTAATCCGCGACGCCAAAGAGAAGGGCGTGGAGCGCATTCTTACCGTGGGCCGAGGTGTTCTTTCCTCGGCTGCCAACGTCTGGATAGCCAATCATTTCGATAACGTCTTGACAGGTGTGGCCATCCACCCTATCTGGCCGGACGTCTTGGACAACAAGGCATATAAAGAACTCAAGGCTCTCACCAGCGACAAGAAGGTGGTCGCCATAGGAGAAGCGGGCATCGGAATAGGAAGGTCACCGGAGACCAGGGACCCGCAGCGCCTGAAGTTCGCCCGGTGCATCCGGCTGGGCAGAGAGACAGGACTTCCCATCATCATCCACAATGATCGCGAGTCCGGGCCCGACATCATCGAGATCTTCAAGAAAGAGAACGGCATGGAGGTGGGGGGAGTGATGCACTCGACGATGATAGACATAAACTCTGCCCGGCCCCTGTGGGAGATGGGGGTCTATATCTCCATTGGCCGCCAGATCAATAATCCAGACTTCAAGTACCTGGAGGAAGTGGTCAAGCAGGTACCTGAAGACAGGCTCATGGTCGAGACAGACTCCGCGGGAGGCGGTCCTCTGCCCCACCACCGCAACGACGCCACACCTGCCAAGTTGCTGGATGTGGCCGCTACGGTGGCCAAGCTCCGGAACACCACTATGGAACACCTTCGCCAGGTCTCGGTTGCCAACACCGAGAAGTTGCTCCACCTCTCCTAAAAGAGACCAGCAAGGCCGCCGTCTCCAGGTTCTTACCCCGATTGGGCACAGGAGACGGCGGCTCATATGATAAGCTCTCCGTATGCTCTTACACTCCCTGGACCTGCTGTTTTCAGACCCACTGGCTTTCCTGCGGGTATTCCCAGTCATTCTGGTCATCGTTGGAATCGCCTTGGTAGTGGCCATCTCCGTCCACGAAGCCAGCCACGCTCTGATAGCCTATCTGCTGGGAGACCGCACCGCACAGCGATTGGGGCGGCTATCCCTGAACCCTTTGAAGCACCTGGATCCGGCAGGCACCCTTCTGCTCATCCTGGTTGGGTTTGGGTGGGGCAAGCCTGTGCCAGTGAACCCCATGGCTATGAGAACCGGCCGCCGGGGCATGGCCTTGGTGGCGGCAGCGGGGCCCGTTTCCAACATAGTGGCCGCCGTTCTTCTGGCGCTGCCCGTGAGGGCAGGAATCCTGCCGAACTACTCGCCTCTGTACTGGGACGAGGTCTACCAGGCCAGCGCCCCAGATCTGTTGGCGCTCGTGGTAGTGATCACCATCTCTTACAACATAGTGCTGGCTGTCTTCAACCTGCTACCCGTCCCTCCCCTGGATGGCTTCAACGTGGCCTTGGGGGTGCTACCCTTGAAATTGGCCCAAGGGTTCGCACGCCTGGCAAAGTACGGACCTGTAATCTTGATAGCGATTTTGGCTTTGGACAGCGTCACTAACTTGGGCATCTTCGGAAGGGTCATCACTCCTGTGGTAAACTATCTAGGTCAGCTTATTCTAGGACAAGGGGTCTTCTAGGGGCAGGCTAGTAAGCAGGGGGTTGCTGTATTGAGCAAAATAGCTATCATAGGCCTGGGACTCATCGGTGGGTCCATCGGCATGGCCATCAAACAGGCCAAAATCCCGGGTATGCAGGTGGTTGGCCACGATGTCGAAATGGAGGCTGGGAGAAAAGCCGTCAAACGGGGTGCTGTGGACAAGGCTCCTTGGCGACTCTATGAGGCGGTGGAGGGCGCCAACGTCGTCATCATAGCCACTCCAATACTGGCCATACGGGAAACGTTGGAGACCATCGCTGACATGGTGTCGCCCGATTGCGTGGTCACAGACACAGGAAGCACCAAGGATGCGGTTATGAAGTGGGCCGAGGAGTACTTGCCCGAAGGGGTCAGCTTCGTCGGGGGGCACCCCATGGCCGGCAAAGAGCTTTCCGGGGTGGACAACGCCGACCCCAAGCTGTTCCAGGGGGCACGTTACGTGGTCATCCCAGGAAAGGGCGCCAAAGAAGAGGCAGTAAAAGCGGTGCTGCAGATCGTCGAAATGGTGGGCGCCAAGCCCTTCTTCATTGGCGCATTCGAGCATGATAGCTATGTGGCCGCGGTGAGCCACTTGCCCATCCTGCTGTCGGCGGCCCTGGTATCCGCAACCTCCAAGAGTCCTTCCTGGAACGATATATCCAAGCTGGCTGCTACGGGGTACAGGGATGTCTCCCGTCTGGCTGGCGGCGATCCGGTAATGAGCCTGGACATTTGTGTAACTAACCGTGAGGTGCTTTCTCACTGGCTGGGAGAGGCTATCAAGGAGCTTAGCACCTACCGCGAGATGGTGAATGCCGCAGGAGAAGAGGAAGGCGCCGAGCGTCTGGGGCAGGCGTTTGCCAAGGCATGGGAAGCTAGAGAAACGTGGCTTACAAAGTACGAGTCTGGCCAGGACATGGACGATGGCCAGAAGCGCCCTGAGCTGCCCTCCGCCGGCTCTACCCTGTCCGATATGATCTTTGGGAGCCGCCTCAGAGAGCGGTACAAGCAGATATTTACCCAGCAAGAAGCCAAGGGGCGGCAGCGCCCACCACAACGTCCGCAGCAGCCATGACCCGCAAGGTCCTCCAGGCCAAACGTCTCTTTGGCACTCTGGCGCCGCCAGGGGACAAGTCCATATCCCATCGTTCTGCCATCCTCAACGCCATGGCCGTTGGAGAGGCCAAGGTGAGCAACTACTCCCCAGGCGGGGACTGCGCCTCCACGTTGCGCTGTCTGACTGCAATGGGAGTTCCCGTTCATCGCCTCGAGGAGAAAGGCAGTTTCGTTGTGTACGGGGTGGGCCTGGATGGTTTCCAAGAGCCGTCCAATATCCTGAACGCAGGCAACTCCGGCACCACCATGCGGCTGCTCTGCGGCCTTCTGGCTGCCCAACCGTTCCTATCGGTGATCACAGGCGACGCCTCCCTGCGCTCGCGGCCCATGGATCGTATCATCCAGCCCTTGCGACAGATGGGAGCCCGCATCCAGGGCCGGGAGAACGACTCCAAGGCACCACTGGCTATACGCGGAGGCAACCTCCTCGGTATCGAGTACGCTATGCCTGTGGCCAGCGCCCAGGTCAAGTCCTGCCTCACCATCGCCAGCCTGTTTGCCAGGGGCGAAACCATATTGAAACAGCCCGCTGCGTCCCGTGACCACACCGAGCTGATGCTCACGCAGATGGGCGCCACCCTGGTGCAGGATAAGCTCACTCTCAAAGTCAAGCCTGCCACTACCCTCAGGCCCCTGGATGTGCGTATCCCTGCGGACATTAGCTCCGCCGCCTACTGGCTCGTGGCTGGGGTATGTCATCCATCGGCCCGCGTTACCGTGACCAACGTTGGCATAAACCCCACTCGTGCCGGGATAATTGAGACGCTCCAGAACATGGGCGCACGCCTGACCATATTCAATCGCCGCTCCGAGGGTGGCGAGGATGTGGCTGACGTGACCGCCGAATCCAGCGACCTCACGGCCACGGAGGTGGCCGGAGCCATGATTCCTATCCTCCAGGACGAGATCCCTGTCCTGGCCCTGGCAGCATGCTTCGCCAGTGGTACCACAGTAATACGGGACGCCCAGGAACTGCGCGTCAAGGAGTCTGACAGGATACGGACCACTGTACAGGAACTTTCCCGTCTTGGTGCTGACATACAGGAGCTACCCGATGGCATGGTTATCAAGGGCACAGGAAGCCTGAAAGGCGCGCCGGGCATTAGCCACAAAGATCACCGGCTGGCCATGACCCTCGGCATCGCCGGGCTTCTGGCACAAGGCGAAACGGAGATCCGTGGCGCCGAGGCTGCCAGCATCTCCTACCCCGGTTTCTGGGAAGACCTAGAAAAACTGGCCGCTGGCCGGTAGCTGTGCAGCCTGGTGCTGTCAGACTCCATCGCGGACGGAAGGTGTAAATCAGCCTCTGCCCTACAAGGCCGTTATCATGGCGACTAATGCTCCACAACTGGTTGTCGTCATCTCCGGTCCCTCCGGGGTTGGCAAGGACGCCGTCCTGGCACGCATGAAGCGCTCTCCCAAGGAGCGCCACTTTGTCGTCACAGCTACTACCAGGCCGCAGCGCCCCGGCGAACGCGACGGCGTGGACTACGTTTTCACAACGCCGGCAGAGTTCCAGGCGCTGGTGGCCAGAGACGGCTTCCTGGAGCACGCGGAGGTATACGGTAGACTGTACGGCGTACCACGCAGCCAGGTAGAGGAAGCGCTCAGGGCGGGACAGGACGTCATAGTGAAGACAGACGTGCAGGGCGCCCGCACTATCAGGAGCAAGATGCCCGACGCTTTGCTCATTTTCCTGGCGCCTCCAGACATGCAGGAACTGGAGCGCCGCCTCCGGGAACGCAAGTCCGAGACGGCGGAGGACCTCCGGCGGCGCATACTCACGGCCAGCCAGGAGATGGAGTGCCGGAGCGAGTTCGATCACGTGGTGGTGAACCACAATGGCCGCCTGGACGCCGCCGTAGCCGCCATAGAAGGCATTATCATCCAGGAAAAGCGGCGGCGGGCCCGCTCATGACGCTGCCCATTCCGCAACTCCAGATACCAAGATGGTATATGTAACGGGAGGAGCTTTGAGCGATATATCCCTCTTTGACGCCATGCGCACTCAGCGGGCAATTCGCAGGTTCAAGCCTGACCCCGTACCTGACGAAGCTATCACGGCTATCTTAGAAGCAGCCACGCATGCACCCAGTGGCACCAACCGCCAGCCGTGGCGATTCATCGTCATCCGCGACTCAAACACCAAGCAACGCATCGGCCAGTGGTACCTGGACGGCTGGCTGGACGCCTATGGAGGCGTTCGGCCTGGCCAGGGCATATCCAGTCGTGTGTACCAGTCTGCAGACAACCTGGCATACCACATGGGGGAAGCGCCTGTGCTAATCCTGGTATGCGTGGATTACAGCCCCGGCAAACCACACCCTGGCCCCATCACTATGGGAGCGTCCATCTACCCCGCCGTCCAGAACCTGCTTCTGGCCGCCAGAGCTATTGGGCTGGGCACCGTGCTGACCACGCTCCATCGCCTCCACGAGGATGACATCAAGGAACTCCTGGGCATCCCTGAGAGCGTTGAGACGGCGGCGCTAATCCCCGTGGGCTACCCCGCGGAGGGAGAGCACTTCGGAGGCAGCCGCCGCAAGCCTGTAGGCGAACTGACATACTACGAGAGGTGGGGCCGGAGTAGCGCAAAGTAGGGGTGGACGGGTGCGTGGGGAAGGATGTCTTTGTAGTGGGCTTGATGGGATGCTCTTCCCTTGAGCTACAGCCCAAGCTTCTACGGTGACGGCTTGCGTGTGCGTGTGCGCTCAGGCCCGCGCTGCCCCATGGGCTGTCGAGTGAGAGAGATGCGCAGTTCTGCCACGGAAAGCGCGGACTTGGGTATTAGGTCCAGTGCGCCAGCTTGACGCGCCTCTTCCAGGAACCCCTTGTCATGGAAAGCGCTGATCATCACGATTTTGGTGTCGGGGAGCGATGCCAGGATTTCGCGTGTTGCAGCCAGGCCATTCTTTCGAGGCAACCACACGTCCATCAGGATCAAATCCGGATGATGTTCCAGCGCCAGATTAACGGCTTCCTGCCCATCACGTCCTACTGCTATCACTTGAAAGTCCTTGTGAGTTTGCAGTATTTCCTTGACGAGGTCGCAGAAATCCGGTTGGTCGTCTACTACCAGGGTCCTGATCGTCTGCTGGCTCATTGGATCGCCTCCGCTGCTCTCCTCAGAAGCGCTTGACCCCTGAGGGTCAGGCAAGGGTCCCGTCGGATTCCTCTGGCTGCCGCCTGCCGGCACCAAGCTCACAGCGTCCGGCGATCGAGGGAAACGGGCCATCACCGTTGTGCCCTGGCCTGGCTGGCTATCTAAGGTTAGCAAACCGCCCTCAGCACCGCAATAGTCGTGCATTGATAGCATGCCGAACCCGGGGATGACCTTGTCTAACTGGAAACCTTTCCCATTGTCGCGGACGCTGACGCTTACTTCCGATTGGTTGTGCTCTTCCAAGTCTATTATGACTGCTGTGGCTCCGGAGTGCTTCCGCGCGTTTGTAAGGGCTTCTTCCGTTACCCGGTAAATCGCCAGGCGGAGCTCCTCTGGCAGATCGGTGCGCCACAGGTCCTGCGAGCTAAGACCATCACTTTGAGCGTGGACCTCAACAGTGAAGCTATCTCTAAACATCTCGCCCAGGGCCTCCAGCGAGCCAAGCAGGTTCATTCGAATCAGCGGGGGGTGTAGCTGTCGAATGACTGCGCGCAGGTCCTTGGCAATGATTTCATCGAGTAGCTTGAGGCTGTTGGCTACCGAGTCTAGCGCTTCCCGGCTCCCTGCCTGCGCTGCTTCAAGTGCATTGTTCAGCCTGTGCTTCACGACGAGCAGTCTATTCTGGACTGCTCCATGCAACTCTTGAGCCACACCTCTTCTCACCTCCTCCTGAGTGTTCACCAATCTGTGCCGCGAGCGCTGCAACTCCGTAGCGGCCTCTCTGAGTTCGGCGGTGCGCTCTTCCACCATGTGCTCCAGTTCGTCCTTTCCGCGTCTCAGGACTTCTTCAGCGCTCTTTCGGATGGAGATGTCGCGCAGCACTATCATCCGGCCCCTCATTCTTCTCCGGGAGTCGAACAGTGGCGATACCCGCAACTCATAAACGAACCTCTGTCCGTTTCTCGTGTATGGGAGTTCCCGCACGATGCTTTCTTGTCTACTCAGGTCTACGCCAACCAGTTCGCTCATCGTCTCGGCGACCGGGCGGCCAAGGATAGATTTGGCGTCTCTGTCTGTCAGTCGCTGCGCTGCGGGGTTGACGTCTACTACCCGATTCTCGTCATCCAGGACTATCAGCCCGTCAGACATGTTGTCCAGTATCCAGTTCCTTGCGATTGGCACCAGGGTGACGAAGTGGGACCGGAATAGCAGCCACAATAATGCTGTGGCTGCAAAGAAGAATGTGAACGAGACGAAGTACCTGGGGAAGGGGCCGGCGCCTGATACATACAACATGTTACCCAATAGCGGCGCTAGGCCGCTGCCGGCTAGAGTCAGCCCTTGGATCCGGAAAAACGAAGGAGACGCAGCGACTGACCGGACAAGAAGGACAATGCCAATCAGGACCAGTGAGTAAGAATACGCTGCATGAATCCAGAAACCCACACCGTATGTTGCTTCCCACAAAAGAGAAGGGCCGCTCGGGACAAGCCTGACCTCTTGCCAAATGAGCCGGTGCGATTCATTCGAGAACACCAGGCCCAGGGTGATGATAGGCATTATCGCCAGCAAGGCGAGATTTCTCGGAGCTATCCAACGCCCACGCCCGGTATATTCGATGACCAGAATCAGCCAGAGAGTCGGCAGCACTACGATTGGAACATACTCGAGTTTGGAGAACCATGTTTTGCTTTCGATATCAACGCTGTTGACTCCCAGACCATATGCAACGGCCCACGCGGCTATTCCCCAGACTAGGAATGCGGTGAGTGTTGCTACCGGCAATGAGCGGCGACGCCATGCCGCAGTGCCAAGCGCCGCTAGAACCACGGCACCCAAATAGTACGGCAGGGCAGATGGGGAAAGATTCCAGTCCATATAGACGCGCCCTTTACCGAGTCTTCGTACCTGTTTCTAGCTTGTTCCGTCCGACAAGATAGCTTCTCTCGGCGGTGATTCGTTGCCGGACATTGCCAGGACTTCTCTGATTGTATTTCCGGCGCTGTCCCGCAATCAACCCAAGCGCATCAGCCGGGGTGCAAGACTTGGGCAGGACCAGGTGGCGGAAAGGAGCACCGTGAGGCCAAGAGGGGAAGCACACTAACGTGGTAGTAGAATGGTGGAGCTGAAGGGACTCGAACCCTTTACCTCTTCAATGCCATTGAAGCGCTCTCCCAGATGAGCTACAGCCCCACGTGACTCAACTATAGCAAAGCCCATCTCTTGGTGCAAGGAACCCTTAATCTCTCAAGACTTTAGGTACAGGTCAATGGCCTCCTTTGGAGTAAGCATGTTGATGCCCATATGGGGACGGATGGTGTTGTACTTCACCAAGTAAGCCTGGTACCACTTGTTGAGTTCGCCGTGGTCTCTGGGCGTTTCCTCCAGCCAGAAGAAGCACTCCTCTTCGTCGGTGCGGAAGCTCCGCTCAATCACCGCATTGTCGTTGGGCGAGCTCTTGTGGATATAGAAGTGCCCTAGCCCCAACTCAGCACACTTGGTGTGAAAGCGCTGCTGAAATTCCAACCCGTTGTCCGTCTGCACGTAGTGCACAGGAAATGGCAACCTCTGGATAGCGTGGTACAAGGCCAGGAGCGATCCTCCTTCGTCTACTTCGGTAAGGATGATCCCTACCTTGTAGCGGGTAGCGATGTCCATGGCCGCATAGAGATAACAGGTGTATGACAACCCTGAGAGTTCCGGCGTGACATACTTCACGTCCATTTGCAGATAGCCCAAGCCAGGACAGTTACTGGGGCGCATGACCTGACCATTCTGAAAGCGAGGCCGACGGCGTTTCCGAGATTGACGGACAAGCCTTTGGCGCAAAAGGTACCGATGGATTGTGGACGCTGAGACGGGGATACCCATACCCTGGGCACGGAAGGCCAGCTTCTCCCGGCAGAAGCCCGTGGCTTCCCGCCATCCACGTATTTGGGCCTCCGCCTCCAGTGAGAGGGCCCGCCTGGGGTGCTTGGGTGCCGTGGACTGTCGCTGTATGCCCTTCCAGCGCACGTAGCCCCAAGGCTGACGGCCACGGTTCACCCAGCGTTTGACGGTGCGCCGGTCGATGCCTAACTGGCGGGCGGATTCCGAGTAGCTCTGGTTGCAGGCCTTCCATATTTCAATGGTGATGCGTATCGGTAGTCTGGACATGGTTCATTCTACATGTCCTGTACCATATGTTGTGAGAGAACAAGGAACCCTTGACATGCTCTGTGCAGTGTGTTAGGGTCTAGCGCCGAGGGCTGAGAATGACATTCAGCGCAAAAAAGTGCTTGTGTTGCATGCCGCCAGGGGGGCTGGGTACTCCAGCGTTGTCCTCTGACGGTGGTTTGTGAGGTGCGAGGGTCTCAAGATTCGATAGGATAACGTAGGATTGGCGAAAGCCCCTCGAGTTGTTCTCGGGGGGCTTTTTGTGTGACAAGAAGCAAGGGCTTATTAGGAGTGCGCATACAAGCGCAACCTCAAGGAGCGCAGAGCATGACGAAGCCTGTAAGAAAAAGCGGATTTCTCGTCCTGGCAGTGGTCATGGTGGTCTTGGGCAGCGTGGCCTGCGGTGGGGAGAAGGCGACTCCCACCGCCACCAAGTCAGTTCCGTCTACTCCAACAGCCACTCAACCGCTGGCCGCCGTACCGGCTCGCAACCTGGCCTACATCGCCAATGTGATGCCGCCGGCTGTCTCGATACTTGACGCGGACAAGCTGACGCTGGTGGATACCATCGTTTTCCGCGATCTGGCGACGCCCGACGGCAAGGGGAAGCAGCAGGGGCACTTCCTCTCGGTATCTCCTGATGGCAAGTACCTGTGGATCGGCGAAGACATCTCTGACAAGGGTGGTTACGTTCAGGTGGTTGACCTGGCAACCCGTGCCATTCTACAGAAGTGGGACGTGGGCGCAGGCGTGGGCAACTACCTCACCCGGGATGGCAAGTACCTTTTTACGTCCAGCACCAAGACCAACAACATCAACGTGTTCGACATCGTCAATAAGAAGTATCTGGGCGATTTCCCAATAGGGGCGGCACCCCACGTCCTGGACTCCTCGCCTGATGGGAAGACCCTTTGGACCACCGACGCTAAGGGAGGCAACCTGCGCTCTTTCGATATTTCTGGCCTCCCGGACAAGCTGCCCACCCCGCTGGACACCATCAAGATAGGCGGTACGTTGCACGCTGTGCTGATCCACCCCAACGGAAAGTATGTGTTCGTGGGTAGCGACGAGTCTGGAGACAACGTGGTGGACATAGCCACCAAGACCATCGTTGCGAAAGTACCGGGAAAGCCGCACAACTATGAGATCTCGCCCGATAGAAAATACCTGCTATCAGGTGAGACCGACTACGCTACTTGCGACGAGATGAAAGTGCTGGGTCCAGCACTAGGCGATTCTAAGGGGCCGTTGCTGCGGTTTGTTAACATCGCTGCTCTGAACACGGCAGGAACTCCTGACCTCTCCACTATCAAGACGGAAAAATGGCTGGATACCACCGGACTGGGGCCAGCGTCCATTAGCCATCAGAAGTATGATGCCACCGGAAAGTACTTGCTGGTGACCACATATCGCTACAAGGACGCATCGCCCAACTCCGAGGGTGAACTGCTGATCGTGAACGCCGATACGCTGAAGGTAGAGAGGGTTCTCACTCTTCCTGCGCGGCCCCACGGGATAGCTGTCCCAGGGCTTGTGCGCTGAGGTGCAGGCATGTCTTGTCGTTGTTGAAGGCGGGTGAAGAATGAGCATCAAGAAAAGGAGTGCATTCGTCTTGGGTGTCTTTCTTTACAAGACCAAGTGCCTCCGGGTATTTCACAAGTGGCAGTACGTGAAGACAGATATAGCTGCCTTCAGGTACTGCAAGCGGTGCTACCAACGCAAATGGGAAGTGCGCCCACCCACCCAGACAGGAGAAAGCGATAAGCCCGATTCTAATGGAGCGAATAACGCTGTTCACAAAGACAGGCCGCAACTGCTGGCGTGGCTTCCATGGCCTGTTGGAGATTTTCTTCGCCCGTGCTCTGCGGAGTGCGCGAATACAGCAAAACCTGAAGGAACGAAGAGGTAACACAATATGCGACACGTTTTGAGGATTACTGGACTGGCGTTGGCCTTATCCCTGGTGGTGGCCTTGTTTGCGGGGTGTGCCGGTGCTACGCCTGCTCCCACGCCGACGGCCACTCCTATACCGGCTCCTACCGCCACGCCAACTCCCGCTGGCTTTGCCAACCCCGGCTTGCTGGTGGAGACAAGCTGGCTGGCCCAGCACCTGAACGACGCCGATATCCGCATAGTGGATGCTCGCTCTGTCAAAGATTACCAGGCAGGCCACATTAAAGGCGCAGTCAACCTGCCGGTGGCAGAGACCTTCAACCCTGTGGGTCCCGCACAGATGGCTGGCCCGGCGGAGCAGTTGGAGAAGGTCTTTGGCCAGAGGGGAATAATGAGCGACACTAAGGTCATAGTCTACGATAACGGGAAGGAGACCACGGCGTCGCGCGTGTTATGGACGCTGGAGTATTACGGCGCTACCAAGGTCTCTGTGCTCAACGGTGGGTTCAAGAAGTGGCAAAAGGAATCCCAGACAACCAGCACGGAAGAGACCAAGGCCGCCGCAGCCACGTTTACCGCTCAAACCAAGGCGGCCCTCTTTGCAAGTAAAGAGGACATTCTGGCGGCGCTGAACAAGCCCGGTGCGGCCATCGTTGACGCCCGGTCGCCAGCGGAGTACAAGGGCGACGACCTGCGGGCCAAGAGGGGAGGCCATATGCCTGGAGCGGTGAATGTCGATTGGACGACTCTTTTCACCAGCGACGATGCCCCTGTGCTCAAGTCGCCCGCTGAACTCAGGAAGATGTACGAGGATGCAGGCGTCACCAAGGACAAAGAGGTGATCGTTCACTGCCAGACTGGCCAGAGGTCTGCGGTGTCGTACCTGACGCTCAGGCTCCTGGGCTATTCCAAGGTAAGCAACTACGATGGCTCCTGGCAGGAGTGGGGCAACGACCCAGACGTGCCAATCGTGAAGTAGAGGAAGACACGCGCCTTGACCACTATGGCTGCACGGCCCGAGAAGGAAGTTGTGGTAAAACCCGAGGCCATAATTTGCATATAAAAGGTAGAGGCAGGCTACTGGTAAAGAGTCTCCTGGGCCTTGCCTGCATCGCCTATTTCCTCACCAGCGCGGTGGTGGTAGTCAATGCCTTTGTGTGGACGCCGACTTTGCCTTCGGTCTGGTACCAACTACAGCACATATTGTATTGGCCTTTCCAGCCCTATTTCGCTCTGGCAACGCGCCTGCTGGGAGGGGCAAGCACCCCATATAGCGTGTACGCCGTCGTTACGCGGGTCCCTTTCCTGGTGCTATCGATAGTCGGTGCGGTGGCGCTGGTGCGTAGCGGGAGAGTGCGGCGGGCCGGGGGACAGCAACGCGGCAATTGAGTGAATAGTGCCTCGCTTGGCAGCCACAAGCAGACAGCCCTGAAGACGAGCTCAACGGGTTGAGCTTACAGGAGGGAATATGAGAAGGGTATTCTTGATAGCATTGGTCTTCTTGCTGACAAGCATCGTCGGGGCTTGCGGCAGCGCAGCGCCTGCATCAACGCCCACGCCTACCAGCCAGACGGCTGCTTCTACACCTGCAGCGGTCACCTTTGCCAACCCCAACCTGCTGGTGGACACAGAGTGGCTGGCCCAGCACCTGAACGATCCCAATGTCCGCGTGGTGGACGTGAGGAAGGCGGACGCCTTCAAGTCGGGGCACATCAAGAACTCGGTGAACCTGGACACCATGGACTCCAAGGGATCCATGTATGACCAGACCAGCCAGACGCAGTGGATTGTACTGCCCAAAGATAAGTTCGAGAGCCTTCTCAGCGACCTAGGCACCGACAAAGACACCATAGTGGTGGCAGTGGATGACGCCAAGATGCTGTGGGCATCCCGCTTTTTCTGGACACTGGAGTACTACGGTCATGGCGACGGCAAGGCTCGCGTGCTGGACGGCGGCCTGAAGAAGTGGCAGGCCGAAAACCGTGAGCTGACCACCGATGTGGCCCAGGTGCAGAAGATCGCGCTGGTTACCCACCAGGCCATACCAGCCAGGATAGCCCTCAAACAGCAGATCATTGACTGGATTGGGAATAAGAATACGGCCATCCTGGCCACTATACCCGAATCTGAGTACAAGGGTGGCAATGCCAAGAACCACCTGAAGGGTGGCCACATACCGGGGGCGTTGCAGCTTGACTGGACGGAGAACCTTACATCGGGCGACGTGCCGGTCTTCAAGTCGGCGGCGGAACTGTCGCAGATGTACGAGAAACTGGGCATCACCAAGGACAAAAACGTAGTCTTATACTGAGAGGGCGGCATTAGGTCGTCGGTGACGTACCTAACACTAAGGCTTCTGGGATACGCTAACGTCCATAACTACGATGGCTCCTGGTCGGAGTGGGGCAACGACCCCAACACGCCGGTAGAGCAGTAGGCCTGTGATAGAAGGGGGATAAAGGCAGTGATACAGGTGGAAGTAGATAGCATTCTTTACTCGCCCAGCCTGGTGCAGCAGAGGCGGGACGGCCTGCACCTGCTCATAGACCCCAACGCACCCAACTGGGTGAGCACCAACAGCCTGGGGTCGCAGGTGATCCGTAGCTGCGACGGGCGGCATACGCTGAGAGAGGTTGCTGATGACATCAGCCATGAACTGGAGTTGGAGCGACTAGACGTCGTCCAGTTCGTCAGTCAAGCAGCGGAGGTTGGCATGGTCTCCACCACGCCGGACCTGGCTCCGGCGTACCAGGGCCGCGCCAAAGCCATTGGCAGCGGCGCCCTGGAGGAACTATGGATTACCACCAACCTGTCTTGCCAGCTACGGTGTAAGCACTGCCTGGTGAACGCAGGCATAAAGCCGCCCAAGCCTATGACCACGGAGGAGATAGAGAAACTGGTGGACGATGCCGTGGCCCTGGGCGTCAAGCGGATATACTTCACCGGCGGCGAGCCTTTGCTTAGGAGGGATCTGTTCACGCTGGTGGAGTACGTGGCGGCCCGCGCTCAACTGGTAATCCTAACCAGCGGCGTGCTGGTATCTGAAGAGAAGGCGGCCAGGCTAAAAGCGGCGGGGAACGGCAACCTCCTGGTACAGGTTAGCCTGGAAGGCCCGGACGCTGAGACCAACGATGCCATCCGCGGCAAGGGCAGCTTCGAACGTGCCGTGCGAGGCATCAAGAGGCTGGTGGCCGCCGACCTGCCGCCTATAGTCACCACCACACTCACTAACCTGAACTACCACCGCGCACCTGATACCACACGGTTCCTGGTTTCCCTGGGTGTCCAGGATCACCACGTGCTGTGGCTCCATGGCCGGGGCAGGATGCGTGACAACCTAGACGACTTGCTCCTGTCAGGCACCAGGGTGGCAGAGGCGATGCAAGAGTTGAGGCAGACCGCGCATCAGGCAGGCATCATAGTGGACAACGCTGAGTCGCTCAGGGTCCGCATCCAGAGCGGACGAGGCAGGAAGAACGACCTTTGCAACGCCTGCTTCGGCATGCTGAGCGTCAACGCCGACGGGCACGTCTACCCGTGCGCCGCTCTATCCGGTGCCCAGGGCTTCGACTGCGGTTCCATCAAACAGAAGAGCCTGAAAGAGATATGGCAGGAGTCCCCTATAGCCAACTGGGTGCGTGAGGACTCGGTGCAGAAGAGGGTGGGATGCAATTCCTGCTTTCTCAAGTACTTCTGCGGAGGCGGTTGCTTCGCCCAGTCCTACTTTGAGTACGAGAGGACTCAGGGCTATGGCTGCATTATGGCTCCAGACCCATACTGTGAGGCATACAAGACGCAACTGATGGACCTCATGTGGGAGGCGGCTACGCCAAGCCCTCTGGAAAGGGACGACACCCGTCCTGTGCTGTACCGGGCTATGGGGGCTGAGGTGCCAAGCTGCGCCGTGGACGGCAACGAAGTGCTGGACGCAGCGTTCAACGTAGGGACATACCACTGTGCCTGCGTGCTGGCCATGGACGTGGAGAGCTAGAGACAGGATCATGCTTAAGAATCGGTGGCGTAACCTGGCCATACTGCTAGCGGTGGCTGCCCTGTTGGGACTGGCCTACTGGCTGTGGCCTGGGTTGCGGGAACAGACGCGCCGTGCTCTTAGCACGCTGGCCGGCGGCAGTATCATGGAACTACGAGAGTACCTGCGCTCCTTTGGCATCTGGGCGCCCATAGTCTCCGCGTTGGTCATGGTGCTACAGTCGGTGCTCTTCCCGTTGCCGGCCTTTGTGGTCACCGTGACCAACGGGCTTCTTTTCGGGGCGTTCTGGGGCACGCTTTTGTCCTGGAGCAGCGCCATGGTGGGCGCCGCCATCTGCTACGGCATAGCGCGGATTCTGGGAAGGCCAGCCGTGGAGCGCCTGGTGAGCAAGCGGGCCCTGGCTGCGGCGGACCGCTTCTTCGAGCGCTACGGCAACCATAGCGTGCTTATCGCCCGCCTGGTGCCGGTGATATCCTTCGATGTCGTTAGCTACGTGGCAGGGGTGACATCTATCTCCTTCATAGGCTTCTTCGTCGCCACAGGCATAGGGCAGTTGCCGGCGACCATCGTGTACTCGGTACTGGGGGAAAACCTGCCCAAGATAGCGAACCTGGGACTGGTTGCCTTCGGTGTGGTGGCGGCCTTGCTGGTGATGGCCTTCGCAGTGAAGAAAGCCCTGGAGGGACGCATCAACCGGCGTACAGCGGCGGACCGTGCAGCAGCGACGGATAAGGTAAAGCCATGACAACCAGAGGCGAGGAGAAGCTGGCGACATCGCAAGGCGCTGCCGTAGCGCATCCGCCAAAGAAGAAGTCGGGGCTGCCGTGGCGGATAGCCAGGGTGGCAATCAGCGCGGGCTTGCTGGTCGTCCTGCTACGGTCGGCCAAGCTGTCCGACTTCCTGGATCTGCTGCGAAGCGCCAACTTCTTCTTGCTGGGCGTAGCGCTGGCGCTGGTAGTGGTGGCGCTGGTGATCAGCGCGTACAAGTGGCAGCGGCTGCTGGTGGTCCAGGGTGTGCATGTGCCCCTGGGACGGCTTTTCACTTCCTACCTGGTGGGGTTGTTTTTCAACAACTTCCTGCCGACCAACATTGGGGGAGACGTGGTGCGAATGCAGGACGTTGCCGTGTACACAGGCAAGTCCGCGGCGGCGGTATCCTCGGTCATCGCCGAGAGGCTGCTGGCTGCTCTGGCGCTGGCGCTGACCGCCGCACTGGGCCTGGTGCTCAGCTTCCAGATGTCCAAGCAGTTCACCGTCCTGGTGGCCGCGTTGTTCGCCGTCACGCTGGCCATTACTCTCCTGTTCTCCGTGGAAGGGTGGCGCAAGGCTGTGGGAAGGAAGGTCAAGCTCCCAGGATTCTTGTCGCTGCGACGGCGGATCGGAAACGTGGCTGCATCCCTGTCGGCCTGCCTGCGAGACCCAAGGAACGTGGCCTGGGTGATGGTGTGGTCCATCGCCTTCCACATGTCTGTCATCCTGATCAACTACGTCATCTTCCTGGCGCTGGGGCTGAACGTACCTTTCGTGTACTGCTTACTCTTCATACCCATCATCTCGGCCATACAGATGCTGCCGGTGTCCATCAGCGGCTTCGGCGTGCGAGAGGGCGCGTACGTTTACTTCTTCGGCGGGGTGGGCCTCTCCAGCTCCGGGGCCATCGCTTCTTCGCTGGCCTTCTGGGTGCTGGTCGCCCTGGTGAGCCTGGCTGGAGGCGCCATCTTCGCCCTGCGCAGGTAGGCCAGGCGTGATCTCCGTCGTCATTCCTGTCCTGGACGAGGCCGCTGCCATAGCGGGCACGCTGGAGGGACTGCGGGCCCAGGAAGGGCGGTACGAGGCCATCGTCGTGGACGGCGGCAGCGACGATGAGACCGTAGCCATCGCAGGGCGGTACGCAAGGGTCATCGACAGCCCCAAGGGGCGGGCACGGCAGATGAACGCAGGCGCTATGGAAGCCAGTGGCGATGTGCTCCTTTTCCTCCACGCCGATACGCAGTTGCCGCCTGGGGCCATGGCTGCGATAGAGGATGCGCTGGCCGACCCCAGGGTAGTAGGCGGTAGGTTCAAGGTACGCCTGAACCATCCAGGGTGGGCGTACAGGGTCGTAGGGCACAGCATCAACCTGCGCGACCGCCTTATCGGCGGGTTCACCGGCGACCAGGCCATCTTTGTCCGCGCCGGCGTGTTCCGCGACCTGGGCGGGTATGGCGACATGCCGCTCATGGAAGACCTGGACTTTGGCAGGCGCATGCGTCGTGCGGGCAAGGTAGCCAGGTTGCCGCTGACGGTGGTCACGTCGGCACGGCGGTGGCAGAAGAACGGCGTGGTCAGGACCATCCTCCTGATGTGGCTGCTGCGTTCGCTGTATTTGATGGGCATCGCTCCATCGCGGCTGAAGCGCCTGTACGGTGAGACGCGGTGACGCGGCCTGCACTGGCCGTGATGGCGCGGGCACCCATTCCGGGCCAGGTGAAGACCAGGCTCCAGCCATACCTGACTCCCCAGCAGAGCGCCGACCTCTACTCGGCATTCCTACAGGACACCGTGGACATGGCTATCTCGGCACGGGCGTGCGACGTCTTCCTGGCCTTCACTCCACCCGATGAGGAGGCGCTGTTCCGAGGGCTTGCGCCTGCATCGGTGGGGCTGTTCGCACAGGCGGAAGGCGACCTGGGACAGCGGATGCACCACATCTTCCAGCGGCTTCACCAAGAAGGCCGATCGCCTATTATTATCGTGGGCACCGACATCCCCACGCTCCAGCCAAGGCACCTGACCGGGGC